>ERZ773072.295-NODE-295-length-29883-cov-11.320370_pt1 | contig 29883 bp, 20 predicted proteins | sample MGYA00580617_ERZ773072 | MGnify/ENA primary metagenome ERZ773072 (study PRJEB29015, sample SAMEA2737970) | human oral metagenome | biome: human oral; feature: human-associated habitat; material: dental | place: China | collected 2122 ...
GCTCAGATGCTATTATCGCACAAATTCAAAGTCACTCACTCTTTCAGTTCCATCTCAGCAAGCGCCTTCGCTCACTCATCTCAGATTTTATTCCTTCCCAAATCCAATCTCACTCACTCTTTCAGTTCCATCTTCGAGAGCGCCTTCGCTCACTCAGTTCAGATTTTATTTTCTCTCAGATCCAAAGTCACTCACTCCTTTAATTCCATCTGAGCTATCGCCTCTGCTCACTCTGATCAGATTTCATTATTGCTCAAATCCAAAGTTACTCACTCCTTCAATTCCATATTCGAGAGTGCCTTCACTCACTCTGATCAGATGTTATTTCACCTCAAATCCAAAGTCACTCACTCTTTCAGTTCCATCTCCGAGAGTGCCTCCGCTCACTCTGCTCAGATATTATTTGCATTCAACCTCAAAACCACTCACTCTTTCAGCTCCATCTTCGAGATCGCCTTTGCTCACTCAGCTCAAATGTTATTATAAGCCAAATCCAAAGTCACTCACTCCTTCAACTCTATCTCCGAGAGCGCCTTCGCTCACTCAGCTCAGATGCTATTCCACCTCAAATACAAATCCACTCAATCCTTCAGTTCCATCTCTGAAAGCGCCTTCGCTCACTCTGATCAGATATTATTGGATCCTAAATTCAAAGTCACTCACTCTTTCAGTTCCATCTTCGAGAGCGCCTTCGCTCACTCATCTCAGATTTCATTACCTTCCAAATTCAAACTCATCCACTCCTTCAACTCCACCTTCGAGAGCGCCTTCGCTCACTCATCTCAGATTTCATTTTTACCCAAATACAAAGTCACTCCCTCCTTTAGTTCCATCTTAGCAAGAGCCTTTGCTCACTCTGATCAGATGTTATTATATCCCAAAAGCAAAGTCACTCACTCTTTCAACTCCATCTTCGAAAGTGCCTTCGCTCACTCATCTCAGATTCCTTTAGCTATCAAATTCAAAGTCACTCACTCTCTAAAGCCAGTCTTCTGAACTTCCTCCCATGTGATCCTCTCCTCTTTCTGTTTAGGACTTTCCACTATCTCTTCATACAGAGATAAAGCTTTCAAATATTCAGCGGTAAACTTCTCCTGTTTTTTCTTTCATCGAGTGAAAAATCAGATTTCTTCGAGTTTCTGTTGATTTTCTTTTATCAATTCTTCTCTCTTCTTTTCAGCTTGTCTGAGCTGGAGGAGAAATTGGTCTCTATCATATTTTGACCAAAACTTCTTTCTCGCCTCTGCTCATTTTTCCTTAAAAGCATCTCAAAATTTTAGGATATCTTCTAGCTTCTTTTTCCCCTCCTCCGAAAGTATCTCGTGAAGTGGAGTAATAAGTTTTTCTCCATCTAATCTCTTTTCTTTACTATCCATCTTCAAAAAAATTTAATAATAAAAGACAAGGTTTTATCTCTAAAATAGTACCTCACAATTAATCCCTCTTGCCTTTGCATCAGCACCCCAATTTTCGAGGATACTCCTTCACTCATCTCAGATATTATTTGCATCCAACCTCAAAACCACTCACTCTTTCAGTTCCATCTTCGAAATCGCCTTTGCTCACTCAGCTCAGATATTATTTAGGCTCAAATCCAAAGTTACTCAGTCCTTCAACTCCATCTCCGAGAGTGCCTTCGCTCACTCATCTCAGATGTTATTTAGGCCCAGATTCAAAGTCACTCACTCCTTCAGTTCCAGCTTAGCAAGTGCCTTCGCTCACTCATCTCAGATATTATTATAACTCAAATTCAAAGTCACTCACTCCTTCAGTTCCATCTTCGAGAGTGCCTTCGCTCACTCTGCTCAGATGCTATTTTTACCCAAATCCAATCTCACTCACTCCTTTAGTTCCATCTTCGAGATCGCCTCCGCTCATTCATCTCAGATTTTATTATTGCCCAAATCCAAACTTACTCTCGCTTTCAGTTCCATCTCTGAGATCGCTTTCGCTCACTCGTCTCAGATTTCATTTGACCACAAATTCAAACTCACTCACTCTTTCAGTTCTAGCTTCGAGATCGCTTTCGCTCACTCAGCTCAGATGTCATTATAACCAAAATCCAAAGTTACTCACTCTTTCAGTTCCATCTTCGAAATCGCCTTTGCTCACTCAGCTCAGATATTATTTTCTCTCAAATCCAAAGTTACTCAGTCCTTCAACTCCATCTCCGAGATCACCCTCGCTCACTCAGCTCAGATATTATTTTCTCTCAAATCCAAAGTTACTCACTCTCTAAAACCAGACTTCTGAACTTCTTCCAATGTGATTTCCTCCTCTTCCTGTTCATCCTCTTCCACTATCTCTTCATAACGAGATATATCTCTCAAATATTCAGCAATAAACTTCTCCTGTTTTTTCTTTCATCGAGTAAAAAATCAGATTTCTTCTAGTTTCTGATGATTTTCTTTTATCAATTCCTCTTTCTTTTTTTCGGTATATCTGAGCTGGAGAAGAAATTGCTTCTTATCATATTGTGACCAGAATTTCTTCCTCGCCTCTGCTCATTTTTCCTTCAGAGGATCTGAGAAAGTTAGGATATCCTCTAGCTTCTTTTTCCCCTCCTCTGAAAGTGTCTCGTGAAGTGGACTGATATATCTCTCTATCTGAGAATAGTTTTCTATTTTCTCCATACGATACGATATAATTGATCTAAAAAATCTTTATCCAATGTCTCCTCCGATCCACCATGCATAACATTTAATATTTTACTTAAAATCTCATAGAGTTTAGAAAGCTCATCATTTGGAAATAGTCTATCGGTCTCAGAAAGTTCTCTTGCTGCAAACTCCAAAATCTGATAGGGCACAAATGGGAGTGAATTCAAAAACGCATTTTTCTCTGGAGCATCTTCAAATGCCTCAATCTGATTTTTGAGCTCATTGCTAAGTTCCTTCACATCTGTAAGGGAAACCTGATTTTCTTCGATTCCTCAATTTTGATCAGAATTCTCTGAATTCTCTTTCATTTTTACTTCCTTAAATTTCGTATACTCATCTCCCTTGATCATTTTATCATCAATATCATCTAGTTTTGCCCCAAAGTATTCTTCGTAGATATCCTGCTTAGTCAGTAAAAGTTTTGAGTCAAGAAGCTTATTACTAAAAAGAACTTTTGGATTGTGCCTATTGAAGAGAGATGGCTTTCCGGTGTTTTTCTCCGTGTCAAAGGCTGCACGAAGGTCTTTTTCAACAGCTCAGAGCTTTTCTCCCTCAAGACTGAAAGTTCAGTCAAATTCTCATGGTAAGAGATCTGCTGCCTTAAGAGCATAGATCATTCATCTTTTCTCATTCTCATTACCATTTCCATTACGTAGAAATTTATTGTAAATATGATAAAATAATGATTTTGTATCACTCTGATAATCCTTTACAATCTCCCTAAGCTGCCTCATAGAAAGCACTGTTGACTCAATTAGATTTCCGATATCTACATTATCACACAATACTGTCTTTTTTTGGAATGCATCTTGAATCTTCTTTACAAAAACAGCTAGACGCTTTAGATCTGAAAAAAAGTTTTTCTTGTTATCCATTGGTTTTTTATCGATGAACGATTCTTTCATCACTTCAAATCATGCTTTCCCTGAAGCAACAAGTTTAGAAAATTCTGATTTTCCCTCTTTCTTATCAAAAAGAAGCATAAGAATCAATCCATAAATTTCGTTCTGGGACATATACTCCGGGATAGTCTGTTCTACTTCGCTTGTGACATTCTTATTTGCTGTTGTATTTGTAGTATAGTTTGACTCAATTTGTTCAGGATAGTTTTTGTCTATGGTCCTCATACGATTGATCAAAGCTTGATCGAGCTCATACCTACTAGCATACATCTCTTTCCTAACATTTGCCGTAGGATCATTTCCTGTCGCAATAATACAAAAACCGTCTTTTACTACAAAAGACCCTAACCCATTTGGCAGCGTAATCGTATCTCATACTTTTCTCGTGAGATAGTGGTTTAGTTCAGTTAAAACTCAAGGATCAATGGCATTCATTTCATCTAAAATAAAAGGCACTCCATCTTGCATAGCCTTGACTATTCCGTTTATACAATACTTGGTAAAGATATTATATTTGTCTAGATCCATATTCTGAATACGTCTCTTCCATTCATCTTTCTTCTCTGGAGTGAGCGTCTCATCTCTATCAATTATCTCACAAGCATCGCTCTTGGTGGCCTCCATGTTCTTAAGAAGCTCTATAACCTTATTCGGAACATCTTTTTTACTTTTCTCCCCCGATTGAATATTATCACCAGGAACACTCATCATATTTTCTGATGAAATAGTCTTTTCTATAGTAAGGTGTTGAATTGTAGTCTCTTTACTTCCTGAGACAAGAACTGGAGCTCTCTCTTTATCATGAATTCCTCTTGACTCGAGATAAAGCTTAGATGCCAAACGAGCTAGCTCTGTCTTACCTGATCCAGTATCTCCACTCAAAAATATCATCCTTCCTTGGCTAAGATCTTTGAGCATAGACTTTAGCGTTCAAATATCCCTATCTGTAAGAATATAATTATACTTTCTAAAAATACTCTGAATAGCATGAAAATATACGATCGGATCAATAAAATTTTCTCTTAAAAGCTGAGAAAGAGAATTCTGAGAATCTTCTTCGAGTTGACTTTCAAACTTTTCTGGCTCTAGAAGCTTATCTTTCTCTACTAAAGCATCTCTTAGCTGTGGAGCAATAATCTGCTTAATATGTTCATGAACTAGATAAGCCTGTTCTCTCTCGATAGTTTTTAAACCTTCATCCTCTTTCTCTTTTTTTATCGTCAAATAAAGCTGAACATCATGGAGGAGAGCCTTTTTTTCTAAAGAGTTCATCTCTCATCCAAATATTTCATTGACACATCCTTCATGCCTTTCAACTGGTATTTGACCAAAAACCTCCATAATTCCTTGGCCCTTGAGATCTTCTCGCTTCTCTTGTATGGTATCACCTTTTAGCATAACTCCATACTTATCAGCGAGAATATTCGTAATATTCTCCTTCTTTTCTTCGGACAAGTTTTGAGTAAGATATCCATACTTAGATTGTAAAGTTTGTAGTTGCTGACTATACTTCGTAACAGCATTAAAACTCTCCATGAACTTATTTTCCATATTATATTGGGTAAGAGATATAAAAAATCCTTATTCTAAGTATACTCTAAAATATTTTTAAAGCAAAAAATCAGACCTTTTTCAATGAAAGATCAGGAATACTACTTGATATAGGTGATTATTTTTGTATACTTGAAGCCGTATTTAGTGATAAAACCAAGGATGTCAGAGAATAACATTATCAAAAAACTTTTGATTGATACAGGTTTTTCGCTCGTTCGGTTCGTAATTTTGCTTGTAGCAAATATTAATGATCAAGAGCCGATATACTGACGGATCGCAAGAAATCCGCTTATAGCTTGAATATTTCTAACAATTTTCAGGTATGCGCTTGCAGTAAAACTCGAACAAAAAGAAAAAAGAAAGCGGGCTTCGACTCTCCTTCCCCTTATTGTAAGTATCTTCTTTGAATTTTATTATACACCTCAAGTTCCTAGAGATTATTTGGCACTTATCAATCATCTTATTCGCTTTGTAGGAGGGTGGATTGGAATCGCATTTTATCGATATTGAATAGGAGTTCTCATACTGGAGAATACAAGGAAACAACAAGAAAAATAAAAAATCTGATTTCAGACTTTTTATCTACTAATAAACACTAGATGGATCCACAGGTTTTTGAAAAAATCAAAAGAGTTAATGAATATGGGAAAGAATATTGGCATGCTAGGGAACTAGCAAAAACACTTGAATATGCTGATTTCACAAATTTTTCTAAAGTAATTCAGAAAGCAAAGACCGCCTGCAAAAATAGCTGACAAACAGTTGCTAATCATTTTAATGAATTTACGGAAAGGGTAAAAATCTGATCTGGTGCCACTAGAGAATTAAAAAGTTGGAAGCTCAGTCGTTATGCCTGCTATCTTATTATTCAAAATGCAGATCCGAGCAAGGAAATCGTAGCCCTCGGGCAGAGCTATTTTGCTTTGCAGACCAGGCAGCAAGAACTTTCTGCTCAGTATTTGGAAGATCAAAAGAGACTTGAGCTTAGGGACGAAATGACCAAGCACAATAAGAAACTCTTTAGTACAGCCAGATGAGCTGGGGTGTATGATTATGCGACCTTCTATGATTCTGGTTATCAAGGGCTTTATGGCATGAAGAAGAAGGATATCATCGAGAAAAAGAATATCAATGCGAGCGATAATATGCTAGATCACATGAGTAGTGAGGAACTCGCGGCAAACCTCTTCCGTGCAACGCAGGCTGAGGCAAAGATCAAAAGAGAAGCCATAAAATGACAAGAAAAGGCTAGTCAAGCACATTTTGAAGTTGGAAAGAAGATCAGAGAAACGATTCAAGAGCTCTGAGGAACAATGCCTGAGGACATTCCTGCTGTAGAGGATATCAAATATGCCAGGGAAAGACTCGAGAAGTTTGCAGTCCAGGAGGAATGAGAAACTCCTAGCTTCACAGATAAATTAATCGCAAAACTAGAAGAAAAAGCTGAAGATACACTTTCATTCAAACTTCCAGAACATATTGAAATTATTGAAAAGCTTGCAAAGATCATACAAGGTTACCCTGGAGAAAGGGTTGTTCAGCTCTGAGAAAAACATTTCAAAGTATCTAGTGAGGGACAAAGGCTCATTAAAGAGCTCTTGGAGAAGTAAGATGAAGAGCTTAAGAGAAAAGCTTGCAAACAAAGACAAAATCACTATGCTCAAATTCAGCTTTTTATTTATTGACTAAGATAGTATGGCTAAAATTGATGCAGCAGAAGTAAAAAAATGAACTGTTCTTGAGATGGATGGTCAGCTTTTTAAGGTACTTGACCTTTCATTTATGCAGATGCAGCAAAGACAGGGTTCATATACCTATAAAGTAAGAAATCTCATCACAAATGGAGTACAAAATGTAACCGTAAAATCAGGTACTACAATGGATCAGGCCGATATTTCTACTCAGAATGCAGTTTATCTCTATAATACAGGAGATACTTACTCATTTATGGAAAATGACACTGGAGAAATCCATGAACTTGATAAGGAAAAAATTGATGATATCACAGGATATCTCAAGGATAATCTCGATGTATTTATCCAAATCTATAAGGGGAATGTTATCAATGTCATCCTTCCTTCAACTATTAGTTATGAAATTATCGAGACTGTGCCTGGAATCAAAGGAAACAGAGCTCAATCTGGAACTAAGCCAGCAACTATTGAAACTGGAATGGAAATTCAGGTGCCACTTCATAAGGAAGTAGGAGATATTGTTACGCTTAACACACTTACTGGAGGTATTAACTAGTTTCTCAAAAAAGATAAAAAATCTGACTCAAAAAGTCAGGTTTTTTGTTTTGATTTTCTACTTAAAATCCGTATACTGACGCTTCATAATATAAAAATTTAAAGTAGTATGAAATTAGGTATTTTACTAAATCGGATTTGGGATGTTTTTGTGTATGCACTAGTAGCTATTGCTCTTGGGAGTTTGGTCTACTATATCATGATGGAATCATTTAATCTCCCTATTTATGCACTTCCCTGCAGCATCATCTTTGGAATACTCTTTTTTCTCTTTATCTTGAGGGAGGAGAAAAAACTAAAATCAGCTCAGGATAGTTAACATTATTTCACAGCTTTCTCACATATCTTTGAGAAAGCTTTTTCTAAAAAGATTTAGCCTTGCAATAACAAGAAAAAAAACTACCATACAAAGATATTTTACTCTACACACTATGAATATGACAAATTATTATACTCGTTCTTTAGAAGAACACAAAAAATATAAGGGGAAAGTTGAGATGATTTCTAGAGTTCCGCTCAATACTAGAGAAGACATGTCAACCTACTACTCTCCTGGAGTAGCTCAACCATGCCTAGAAATAGAAAAAAATCCTGAACTTGCTTATGACTATACTTGGAAAGGGAGAACTATCGCTGTTGTCTCTGATGGAAGTGCAGTTCTCGGACTAGGAAATATTTGAGGACTTGCTGGGCTTCCTGTCATGGAGGGGAAAGCTGTTCTATTTAAAGGCTTTGGAGGAGTTGATGCGGTTCCTCTTGTTCTTAAAACGCAAGATCCTGAGGAGATTATCAAATTCGTTGAAAACGTTTCTACAAGCTTTGGAGGGATTAATTTAGAAGACATCTCAGCTCCAAACTGTTTTTATATTGAGGAAGAGCTCAAAAAGAGGCTTAATATTCCAGTTTTTCATGATGATCAACACGGAACTGCAATTGTTGTGCTTGCTGGACTCATCAATGCATTAAAACTCACAAAAAAGGAAATTTGAAATATCAAAATCGTTGTTGCTGGTGCTGGTGCTGCTGGAATCAGTATTGCAAAGCTTTTGCATAGCTACGGAGCAAAGCATATTGTAATGACAGACAGTAAATGAGTTATCCATGCTTGAAGAACTGATTTGAATACATATAAGGCACTGTGGACTGAAACAAATCTTGAGGGAACAACAGGGAATCTCGCTGATGCTCTCCATTGAGCTGATGTATTTGTTGGAGTGAGCAAGCCAAATCTCATCTCTGCTGAAGAAATAAAAACAATGAATTCTGATCCAATCATCTTTGCGCTGTCAAATCCAGAACCAGAAATCCTTCCAGAAGAAGCGAAAAAATGAGGTGCAAGTATCATCGCAACAGGAAGATCAGACTATCCAAATCAGATCAATAATGTTCTTGTCTTCCCTGGATTATTCAAAGGACTACTTTCGGCAAGGATCGCTCAAGTTGAACAGAAACACATGATCGCAGCTGCTGAGGCGTTGGCAAAATATGTACAAAATCCAAATAAAGATGAGATTATTCCATCTGCACTAGATAAAGATGTTGCTGAGCTCGTTGCAAAAGCTGTTGCAGAAGCATAATTTTCAGATTTTTGAACTTTTGAATATTCAAATACCAAACAAAGATGACTCCAAAGATTTTAGCGTATCTCAGTATCATCATCTGAACTATAGTTCTCAGTGTAACAATTCTGATGATTATTTTTCCGAAACTCTTTCTAAAAATCGATGAGCGTCTTCAACTCAAAAAACCTAGAACTCCATGAAAAGAGAGGTTTGCACTCCGAATTAATCATGCAATTAGCCCACTTACTGTCAGTATTTTCTATGCTATTATTGGTGTAATACTTGCTTTAGCAGGGCAGAGACATATTTTGGGAATTGTGTTCTGCAGTATGATTTCTGCTTCTATTGGATTTCGAGCCGTAAAAAGAATCACACAAAGACCTAGACCTCAAGATGCAGTACTCAAGTTTAAAGATTATAGCTTTCCAAGTGGGCATACAACCGCTGGTTTCGTTTTTTTCCTTTCCTTGGCTATGGCATGATCTTGGGTTTTGGAAAATCACTTTGCTTGGATACTTTATACTCTAGCTCTGATCTGATGAATCATAGTATGATGGAGCAGATGGTATATCAAAGTGCATTGGGTAACTGACATCATCATTTGATCATTGCTTGGATGTGGATGCTTTATCTTTTCTTATCTGTTGTTTGTGCATTTTGGTGATGCTGTGATTCAGGCAATAGAAAAGGTGTTTTTTACTCTCTAGAATCCTATGCTAGACTGCTGTATTATTGGAGCTGGGGCAAGTGGACTCTTTTGTGGAATGCTCTTGCCAAGGGAATGGAAGAAATGTATCTTGGAAAAGAACAGTTCAGCTGGGGTAAAAATCCTACTCTCTGGGAAATGAAGATGCAACTTTACCAATATTAATGTATCTGATAAAACCTATGTGTGAGATCAGACTGAGAGATTAAAGAGCTACTTTTTTCAGTTTTGACCAAAAGATATGATCAAGTTTTTAGAGGATCATTGAATTCAGAGTCAGCAAGAGGATTTTTGAAGAATGCTCCTCAAAAGCAATAAAGCTAGAGAACTATTGGACTTTCTATTAGAAGAAAATAAGAAAAATCTAACTGAAATTGAGTATAATCATGCAGTTATCTCAATTCAAAAACAGCTTGATTATTATCTCATCAAAACTAATCAAGCAACTTTTGAGTCAAAAAGAGTGATTATTGCAACAGGAGGTCAATCCTTTCCGAAAGTATGAGGATCAGATTTTATTTCTATTTTCTGAAAAGAGCAGGATATCGCTATTCATACGCCAGCTCCAGCTCTTTGCTGACTCGAGACCAAGGAAGACCTTTCCTCTCTCTCATGAAGTTCAGTCTCCGCAGAGATCAAGCTCACTTTAGGAGATAAGACTGTTTATCAAGAAGAGCATACAGTTCTTTTTACGCACTGGGGCGTATCAGGACCTGGAATCTTTAATGCTTCACTTTGGCTAGGATATCTTGATCCAGAGCTCAAAAAGAAGGCAAAAATCAGACTTTTGATCACTAAAGATCAGATTACAAAAAGGCTTTTAGCATATCTAAGAGCACCTAAGGGACTAAGAAATTACACGATGACGCTTACTCCAATAGCACTTAGAAACTGGGATGAGGCAAAAGTTATGAGCTGAGGACTTCTAATGGAAGAAGTAAATGAGAACTTTGAGCTTAAAAAGCTGCCTTGAGTATATCTTCTCTGAGAAGCACTGAATATCACTGGTAAAACTGGATGATATAATCTTCAGTGGTGCTGGACAAGTGCATTTTGCTGTGCAAAGGCAATGAGAAAACAATACTATTTTAGTTGAGAAAAATAAAAATTATGGAGACCGTAACAATGTTAACATTATTGCTCGGAAGTGGAATACTAAGTGGTGATGCTATGAGTGGCATGTCAATTGAACAATTAGATCCGATTGTTCTTGAACAGCAACTTTCATCTGAATTTAAAACAAAGATCGAATCAGCTTTTTCTTCTTATGATCTAAATAGTGATAGTTCCTATCAGAAATTTCTAGATACTACGCATTTTTTTAACGATAGAAGCTATACTCCTAGTGATTTAGAGTCAATACCTTCAGACTTTACCTTTAATAATGCAAGGAAATTCCAACTTAGAAAAGAAGCCTGAGAGCAATTTGCTGATATGGCTTGGCATTTCCGGTCTGCATCCAATAAGAAGAAAAAAATCAGTATTACAAGTACTTTTAGAAGTTATGATTTTCAAAAGAAAATGAATGAAAGCTGCCACGCTCATCATTGTGCTGAAGCTGGAAGTAGTGAACATCAAGCAGGACTAGCTATTGATCTGGGAGTAAATGGGAGAAGACTTGATAGCGCAAGTTTTGAATGGATGAGAAATAATGCACACAAACGAGGTTTTCATAATACCTACCAAAAAGGAGTTGAGATTGATGGGAAAATGGTTGAGCCTCGGCACTGGAGATACTTGGGAGTAAAGCTTGCAACAGAGCTTTATCAGAAGAAAATGAGCTTTGCTGAATGGTACTACCAGCAAAAATAGCTTGAAATACAAGGCAGGAATTTTATACTTAGCATGTTAAGTTTTTTTATTCGTATTGTAATGCTTTATGACTGATATCAATAATCAAAATATTCAAAATACAGAAAATCTAGCTCCTGAAGTTGAAACCCAAGAGACTCCAGAACTAGAGGAAATGCTTGAGGAGATTAAACAAAAAGACGAGGAAGAATCGGCTCATAGCGACTTGCTTTCTCAGATCAAGGACCTTACCAATCAAATCAAGGAGAAAGAAGAAATCGCAAAAAACTCTCAAATTGCCTATCTACATCTTAAGTCAGATTTTGATATTTTGCAAAGGCAAACAGAGCAAAAAATTCAGAATGCAAACCGTGATGCAATCACTACTGTAGCAAAGAAGTTTTTGCCTTTGGTTGAAAATCTCAGGAAGTCTCTGCTAAGTCTCTCTTCTGAGCAGCAGGAAACCTCTATGGGAAAAGGAATCAAAATGATGTATGATGGGTTCTTGAAAAATCTTGAAGCGCTGAAGATTGAGGCGATTCCTGCGGTTGGACTGGCTCCAGATCCTCAATTTCATGAACCAGTGAGCATGCAAGCTACTGAAGATGAGGCACTTAAAGGGAAGATTATTCAGGAATTTGAGCAAGGGTTTGTTTTCAAAGATGGAGAAGAAACTTTGGTTCTTATTCCTAGTAAAGTGATTGTTTGAAGTTAATATTGAAAGAAATAAAAAAGAGAAGTCTGAATTCTTCTCTTTTCTTAGTTTAAAATAGCTCTCGTACTGATCATTAAAAAAACAATAATAAAAAAAAGAAGTAGGATACTAAACTACTTCTCATTGAAGAAATGAGTAAGCCTTTATCACATGCCTCGAAGAGCCAAAGGATCTCTTAAATCCTTCGTCGTCTAATGCTCTAGGCAATCCCAGAGAGTAAGAACCATCAGACAGCAAATACACAGTATCTTTTATCTTAAGGAGCTGAAGAAGTATTTCTAGGATAGTAACTAGCAATACTGCATCACACTTGATCTTAAGAGTGGGAAAGGGGAATCCTCTTGAAAAACCTGATTTCAAACTTTTCCTGACTTTCCAACGATATGCTATCAAAATAGTGAATTCTCAACTGATTTTCTAACTCGCCCTCAACAACCACTCTATGAATAGCGGAAGTATCTAAGTTAACAAGGTCGGTTGCACCTTATATTTAGAATTCCTTGATTATCCCTAGAGGTGAGTATCGTTTTAAGGGATTTAGCAAAACCTGATTCCTTGGTATCTCAAGCACCTTTAGTACTCAAGACAGCTCCCTTTCATCTTATATGAAAGAAGAGGCAAGAAAGCAGACTTTTCCTTTTTGGCTGATGAATAACACATCTCTTCAAAAGAGAGCATAACTCATCATTGGTAGCGAATGTTGGATTCAATCGCTATCGTAGAGTAAATAAAAGCATACACGGATCAACGAGGATCAGTATCAAACCTTTCATTTACAGCACAAAAAAGAAAAACAGCAAGTTCAAAATTTTTGTGAATAAAGGCTGGTAAAGAACTCATTCTCAGCACTACTCTCCCCTTATGAGGGAAAGGAATGCGTACATCAGGAAGTTGAAGACTTCTTTTTGAGAAGTAATCTTGCTTGCCTTGATGACGATATAAGTATATTCGTTTTTCCGGATTTTGCAAATTTTTGAAGAGTTTTTTAGTTGTCTATTTTTCCAGTTCTCAACTAACAGAAAAACCTCTCACAAAAGGTAAGAGGAATATTCTTTCAGTTTTTTTTTGATATTTTTAGTTTTCTGTTTCCTTTCTTTGATACAAAATTTCTGGTGCGAGCTGCACTGAAAACTTTTTGAGAGATAAGGCAGTTTTCACCTTTTCAAAATCAAGATTATGAGCGGTATCAATAGCCGCAAGTTCTGGGATTCCAAGGATTGATTGCAATTTTCTAAATCCTTGAGTCAGAATCGGAGCTGAAAGTAATGCTAAATTCTTGATAATATAGAGCAGGAACTCCAAATCTCTAATTGCAGCTTCTCTTGTTTCCTCTTCCTTATATTTTTTCCATGGCTCAGAGTGCGTAATAAACTCATTTGCAAACTGAACAGTTTTATATCGCTCCTGTAGATATCCTTGGATATTAAAGGTTCTAAGATATTTTTCCTCAATAGTTCACAAAAAAGCATCAAAATCCTGAATCGTATCAGACTTTTTCATCTCTTCTAAAAGCTGCTGATGAGCAACTCCTTGTGTAATTCCATATTTTTGGCAAAGGTTCACTACTCTATTTACCAGATTTCCCCAAGCTCAGATCAGCATACTATTATATACATTTTCAAGCCTCTGAAGTGAGAAATCTCAATCAGCATTGAGTGAAACATCATACAAGAGATTGAAGACAAAAGGATCTCTATCCCACTGCTGAATAATTTCTGCTGGATCAATTACATTTCAGGTCGATTTTGACATTTTAGCACCATTGAGTGTGAGATGTCCGTGTGCTAAGAGCGTCTTTGGCAACTCCAAGTCTGCCGAAAGAAGCATTGCTGGCCAAAATGCTGCATGAAACCTCAAAATATCCTTTCCAATAATATGGATATCCGCAGGCCAATAGTTTTTCCATTCCTCATTGCGTCAAAATCCAATTCCTGTGAGGTAATTTGTAAGCGCATCACACCAAACATACATTACATGCTCATCATCATTAGGAACTGGAACTCCCCATGGCATTTTAGAAGTCTGACGAGAAAAGCTTACATCTTCGGCTTTTTCTAGAAATGCAAGGATTTCATTTTTTCTGATTTCTGGCTCAATTTGGTAGGCATTTTCACGGATGAGCTCAGCGATTTTTTCTCTATATTTTGAAAGTCTAAAAAAGTAGTTCTCCTCCTGAATATGCTGGAGCTGTTTGGTAGGATGATCTGGACATTTTCCATCGATGAGATCTTTCTCGAGCTTCATAGACTCACATCACTCACAGTAGAGACCTTCATAGGATTTTTTGTAAATATCCCCTGCTGCAACGAGTCTCTCTCGCATAAGTTTTGCTCCAGGATAGTGCATCTGCTCATCTGAAGTACTAAGAAAAATATCATAAGAAACTTCTAAATTTTCATATAATGACTTAAAAAGCTGAAGATTTTGAGCGATAAAATCTCTGACTTCTAGCCCTTTTTCCTTTGCTGTGTTTCGGTTTTTCATTCCGTGGTCATCACTTCCCGTCTGAAATACTACATCATATCAGAGAAATCTATACATTCTCGCTAAAGCATCCGCCTGAATAATCTCCAAAGCATGTCCAGCATGAGGAGCTCAGTTCATATAAGCAATTGCTGTCGTAATAAAAAATTTCTTATCCATCTTTAGAAGAGTAATATAAAAAATCTGATCTTTTCTCAGTATTGAACTTAAAAATACGAAAAATATAGCTGTTTTCAAGAGAATATTGTACAATGCCCCCTTCTAGAACATCAGCTCTCTACAAGCAAAAACAATATCTAGAAACATACTATATCATAAATATACATATTGTCAATCTAAAAGAAAAAGGGATATCAGTTTTTTTTGATTTTTTCTATTTTTGGAATATACTTGAGGTAACATAATCACTTAGGACAAGGTCTACTACACACCCTTGCAAAATAGGTGACTATGTTGGTGGTATTCCACCTAAAACCGCTCTCCAGACCCACTACCCAATACGGTCGGACAGCACTTACTAGAAGTCTTGAGATTCTTCTTATGATCTGTACGAATAGTTTGCACTAGTAAAGTATTCCTACCGATTGTATGAAATCGGGCTCAAGGCTTCTAGAAACTAGAAGCTCTGAAGGTATTCCTCCAGAGTTTTTTTATTTTATAAGTATTTTTTTAGTTCTCATCTTGAGAAATAATGAGTTCCTCGATATCTTTTAGATTATCTTTTACAAGTTTAAAATCTTCAAAATCTGATGTTGATCCTGCGAGTTTTTGTGTGTGTTCTTCTTGATATTGAGCATAGATGGCCTCTATTTTATCTACAAAAACAGGAAAGAGTTTCTGATTTTTATGATATTTTTGAATCCAAGCATGGAAAGTTGAGAAAGGGGCAATATTTTGATAAGCATAAGGAATTGTTTTAAATGCTTTGAAGTAGTTTTCTAATGCTAAAGCTGATCCCTTGCCCATTCTAATCTGAAGGAGAAACATTTTGAGGGCTGTTTCATGCTGCGTCAAAAGCTGCTCCATACTATTGAGATGAAGCTGGATTACTCCAATTTGAGCTTGTAAATCAGCAAATCTTTTCTCAAATTTATTTTTTGCTCACTGGAGATGATTAGCATCAATACTCCTATTTGAATACGTCATTTCCTGGAGGTTTTGAAGGTTTGAGGCAAGCACTTTAGCATTGGTTGCATTTGAGATTTCCTTAATCATATCTCAGATTCTTCTCTGAAAAGTAGTATCCTTTGTTTCATAGCCTAGTACCTGAATTTCTTGAGCTAGTTTCAGACATTCCTGCTGTAAGATTTTATATTCATCCTTTTTCTTTTCACTAGAATCAAGCGTATGGTACTGGCTTCTGACCGCATCATAAATATTTGAGTAAGTATTGAAAGTTGTCTGGTATTCAGTGCGGTTTTTCTCGGCTCTAGTCAGCTTTCTCTCTGGGTTTTTATGGGTAAGTTTTTCCTCAGTTCTGAAGATAACAATCTTATCATCAATAAAGCTAATCCTTGAAGATTTTTTGTCTAAAAGTCTCGCTTGCTTAAAAAGGCTTAAGGTCTGCTTTTTAATCTCCTCTTTATCTCCTTTCAGCTCAAAAAGCTCAATAAATCTCTCAGGCAGCTGCTCAGGATCTACTTCAACATAAGACAAGAAAAGATCATAGATTTCCCTATTATGACTTGGATTATTTCTCTCAAAAAGATTTTTATTTCCAAGAAAGTATTTCTCAGAGGGAGAAACCGCTCTTTGTAAATTTTTATAAAGCTCTGCTGTCAAAAGCTCGCGCGATTGCGTCCAAGGGAAAACTGACTTTAGACGGGTAATATGTCATTTTTCAATTCAAATCTGCTGTTTATCTTTCATTATTTAGATAAGAAAAAAATAAAAAGTCTGATTATTCATTTGTTTTAACTTTTTATTTTTATTAACTTAATTTTTTGTATCGAAATTTACACTTCTCATCTCAGTTAAAGAGGTGTTTTGAGCTTCGTTGCTGGGTATTTTCTGGTTCGATATCTAAGTTTGTAATATATCATCCAAATACCTGATCAGAGAAGCTCTTATTGAGTTTTTGATAGAGTTTTTGTAGCTCTAATGAGGTAATTCTCTTCCCATAAGGAGGATTTGAGAGGATTCGAGCTGAAGATAAGAAATCTATTTTTCTCTGAAGAAAATCTCAGGTCTCAAACGTGATTTCCTTTTCTAGGTTTCGATTTTTTGCATTTTGGGTTGCAATTTGTGTCATTTTCGGATCAATATCATATCAAGTAAGCTGATACTGACCAGAAAAAATCTGATTTTTTGCCTCTTGAAGTAGATTTTCTCGAAGCGGAAGATTTTTATTTTCAAAGTGCTGAAATGCAAACTGCCTATGCGATCCAGGTGCAATATTTTTAGCGATCAAAAGCGCTTCGATCAAGATCGTCCCAGCTCCCGAAAAGTAATCCACTAATGGCGATTTAAACTTCCAGCCAGAAAGCAAAACCATTGCAGCGGCAAGATTCTCCTTGAGTGGAGCAGATCCTGCTTGCGTCCTGTATCCCCTCTGATAAAGAGCTTTTCAAGAGCTATTGAGATAAAGTCAGCACTGATTTTTCTCTAGGAAAAGCATCAATTCATCAGTAGTTTCCTGCTGTTTTCCAATTCTTGCAATGCTCTCCAGAAGAGCTTTATGCGCAACAGACTGTACCGTTCTCTGTGATGAGAGCTGAGAAGATTGAATATTTACTTTGAGGGTTATATTGGTATTACTGGTTCGCTGAGGATAATCAGATTTTTTTATCAGTTCAAAAAGCTGATCAAAAGTCCTAGCTTCTCCTGAAACAAGCTGAATATAAACTTTATTTGCGAGTCTCGACCAAAGGTTAATCTGATACATTCCCTTTAGATCAGTCTCAACCCAGCATCCTCTTGAGAAAGTATCAAAAGGAACGAGTTTAAGCCTCTTGAGCTCTTGAGCAAGCAAGCTTCCAAGTCAGAAAGGGCAGGTAATGAGGAATTTCATAACTTGAGGAGAGAATAAAAAAAAGCTGATTTTTATAATTGATAATCAGCTTTATCATAGTGGATGGCTTGCTTTTTTCAAGAGAAAAAGTCACCTGAACTACTTTAGAAAATTAGTCATAATTGCACATATCTCAACGGATCAGATATTCTTACCTTTATAAATCACAAAACTACAAAATCTAAGTTCCTTGGGCTTGTCATCTCAACATGAGGGATCCGGACCTATTCATCTCGTACAAGCAAGGCAACCATTACGAGAATTTGGACCATTTGGCTCAGATGCATTTTTGCTATAGAGTCCCTGAATCCTAATATACCTCCAGAATCTTCACATACTTATATCCGTTTTAGGACTCCCACGTCTTTCATACTCCTGATGATCAATCCATTCTCAATCAACAAAATGTACTTGATACCATTTATGCCAATCTCCTGGGTCTCTAGTTCATTTCATTAGATCTCAGTCAACTCGTTTTCTCAAGTTAGTTGTCTGTATCTCATATTGAAATCACCCACAATTCCTATGCTCATCCGGAAAACTTGGATCATTCGTAACTCAGTTTGACATATGAGCATATCTATAGTAAGAGTTCCCTTTAAGCTTCTCCGTCAATAGAACTCCTCTCACATAATGCATCCAAGGATCATCTTCACATCATGGATTTCCCTCATCTATCATAGGATTCGCCTTAAGTCGGCACTTATCTCTACTGTCAGACCATCTCCTCCAATTAGAGTTCCTGATATTATACATTCCTTCAATACCTTCCCTTGCAAGACTAAGAGCTATCGTCCTCTGAGCAGTTTCTGAGATATAAGTTGTAGTTCTACTAATTCCTTGTATAATCGCAATCACCCCCATCGAGAGAACAAAGATTACAACTAGGACTTCTATAAGAGTAAATCCCCCCCCCCTCAGATTTTTTTGGGCTTTTGAACCGACATTTCGCATCATCCTTTTTGAATTATAAAGTTTATCTCTACTCTATCTATTCTACTCATCTTTTCAAGAGGAAAAGACTTGAGTCAAATTTCACAGAAAGGAAATCCTCCTAATAAATACAGTTTTTCTCATCTAATACGACATCAACAATACTTCATTTTTCGTACTCTCAAGGGATTTGAACCTGAATATAGTTTTGAGTTCGCCCTTTTGATTTCCCATTTTTAACCTCTTCAATAAGAACCTGCATTGTTTTCCCATAATGAGACTCAACAAAGCGATCACGGACTTCCTCTCCGATTTCAATCAGCCTTCTATTTCTTTCTTTCCTGATTTCCTGCGGGATCTGATCAGGCAACAGTGATGCTGGGATTTTCTCAGCCTTATGATGATCAGAAAAAGGGAAAGCATGAAGCTTAGTAATTCAATATTTTTGGACTGCATCACAGGTGATTTGAAAATCTTGCTCGGTTTCTCATGGGAAACCAGAGATAATATCAGCTCAAATAGAAATCTGATCCTGATCTGGACGATCCAATCTTCTAATCTTTGTCAGCACTTCATCAAGCTTATCACTTAAATATCCTCTATTCATTGCCTTGAGAATTGGATCAGAAAAGCTCTGAATCGAAAAATGGAAATGAGGAACAAACCTAGGATTACTCACCACCTGAAAAAAATGGTCAGTAAGATATTGCGGATCGATACTTGAGATTCTGATTCTTGGAATAGTCGTTTGCCTAAGGATTTCCTCTAAAAGATATGAGAATCTACTTTCCTCTGATTTTCTTGTATCACTTGCTCACCAAGCTGCGAGATTAATTCCTGTGATCACTACTTCTTTTCCACCTTCTGCTTCTACTTGATTGATCTCAGCGATAATTTCCTCAAGCGGTCTATTTCTATGCCCACCTCTCTTAAAAATTGTCAGACAAAAACTACAGTAATTATCACATCAGTTCTGAATAATAATATAATTTTTCGTTCGAAGCTTTTGACCTGGAGTTTTGAGTCCACTAGAAAAGTTTCTAGGATCCTGATCTGGATCCTCTGCTAACAAAACAATCTTTTCCTCATAAGGAAAGAGCTCTGGGTATAAACCAAAAAAAACTGATCTATCCATCGCCTCTCCTCTGTTCATACTTCCACATCCAGCGATATAGACCCTCTTGTCTTGATGGAGATGATCTAAAATGTCTTTTACCCACTTGGATTTAGCCCTATCAGTTACTACACATGTCGCAACAAGAAAAATATCATCGGCATCCTGCTTAGTAGCCTGCAGATGAGCGATTCGTTTATTGAGATAGAACTTATTAACTTTACATCAAAAGAGTTTGTGTTCCATAGCACTATTGAGGGTAAATATTGGGAGTGATTGTACTAAAAAGGCAAAGGGAAATCAAGTCAAAAACAACTCTGATTTTGTGTATCTATTCAAATTTAATTCTTAAGGATTACCCTAGCTAAAAGTCCTAAGGAAAAAAAGAATTTCATTAGTATAAAAAAAAGAGAAGTCAGACTTCCCTTTTTTAGATATTAAAGGTTCTAAGCTCAGAATTCTGAGAATATTTGGTAAATAACAAACAAGAACAGAAATAAACTACCAACTGCTAATACGATATTAATCAGCGCATTTTTTGCCTTTTTGAAGTTTTCTCCTTTCCCTCCATCAACAACAAGGAGATATCCAGAGTAAATAATCATAATCACGATCACAGATCCACTCAGATATCCCAGCATCTTTGCTATTTGGATAATAAACTCCCCTGCTCTCTTTGTAAAATCTTGCTGACTAGCAATGTAGTAAAGAAAGTCGACCACTTTCATTCCAACAAGAGCTGCAATCACTGCTGCAAGATTCTTGAAGAGCTTTTTCCCTCAGCCTTCTTCTCCAGACGAGGGATTCATCATCTGAAATCCCGTAACCACAATCATCACAATTGCAAAAAAGAATGCTGCTCACTTGAGGAATGTCAAAACAATGAAGAGAATTCCCGTATGAGAAACAAGCTTCTCTCCCAAATCATTAGTCCCCCTGATTGCTCACAAATTGATCACATCTCAAAAGAGCCATACAGCCCCAAAAAATAATGCTGCCCCTATCATAATATAAAGGAAGTTCATCAATTCTTTCTTGATATCCTCTGACTTTTTTACTGAGATTAGTAGCCTAATAGCACTCATCACGAGATAAACAAACACAAGGATATATCCAACGTACTTGAGAATTCCCCATATATAACCTCACGCTACTGTGACACCACCAGCAGATTTTGTCCTTGGGAAAAAGAGACATTCAACATTCTGCTTAAAGGTATTTTCTTTCGACACACAGGAAATATCAAATACCTTTTCAGAACGCTCCTTCTGATCCGGAGTACCATCAATCATCGGCTGTGCATAGTGTTTTTCAAAGTTTGGAGGCTGATTTGTCGCAAAAGTATCTCAAAAAGGAAGGCTCAAACCCAAAAGAAGCAATCCTCAAATAACAATCATTCTAATCCAAGACATCATCTGCATGAAAAAAAGATAAAAAATCTGATATTAACTAAAGAATATATTTAGTACTCCAAGCGTCAACTGGATAATCGCGAGAAAACCTGTCAAAATTACAATTCCAATCAGAACACTCTGAATATCTTTTTTAACTTCCGCCGCTTTCTCTCCAGACAAACTCTGAGTCACCAGCTTAAATCCATTCCAGATAAGCATTATTGCGCCGATTGAAAGCCCAATAAAAACCGTCCATTGAATATAAGGGAAAACATTCATTCTAATCCACTCTAATGTTCCCGTAATCTTAAATGCCGAGCTTCTCTGACCTCCTCCGATAGATCTACTTGTAATATTATCAAGCTTCGTCTCCTGTATATGGAAATCTTTATTTGCAATAGACTGAACGCTCTCAACAAATTGTTCCGGATCTCTCTCATAATTGACCCATTTCGAATTTGAACTAGAAGCTAAGCTATAATTCAAAGACAAAATTCAAAAGGCAAAAAGCAGAATTCAGGACAATAATTTCAGTTTTTTCATTGTATTTAATGAATTAGGTAAAATACTATTTTCTATTCTTCTTCATCATGATTTTCTCTTAGTCTCGCCTTAATCGCAAATGCGGCAATAACTCCGACAAATCCGACAACAACAATCGCAAGGATCCAGAGAATAACTTTTAACCAGGTAGGAAAACCACTCGAAGTCGTAGTTGAAGGCTTCACTTCTGGAACAAGCTTACTAGTATCACTATGTTTATTGCTATTTTCACAGACAGAGATCGTTGCAATATTATACTCCTTGGCTATATTTTCACAAATATTTTTCTCCACAACATTCTTGAAATCATCTTGAAAAATCTGGTTATCCTGGATGGTATTTCATTGTCCCACGTGCTGTGCTATCTTATTATAGAGCTCAATAAGTTTCGATTTTCTCACCTCATTAGTGTCCATACCACTAGTAGCCAAAGCCTCAGCTCCCTCAAAATCTACAAAAAGCTGATTAGCCTCCTGCTTAAGAGTCAGAGGCAATAGAGCTAAAATCTCAGATTTCGCCACAGCATAAGCTCAAACCCCCTTCGCTGAGAGCGTCGCATGATCACTTAATGCTGTCAAAATATCATCAAGCTTTTCCTGCTGCTTTTTAGTCAGTTTTGTAGTTTTCTTTGTTAAGAATTCTTCAATCTGAATTACACTTGATCTCGTCTTATTAATATCTCACAGATCATTTCTCAGTGAAATAAGCAAAGTCCTTAGATCAGCATTAGCAACACTTGAACGGTCATCAATATTTGCAATCAACTCACTCAAAGCAGAATACTGAACCTGTAGCTCTGGACTCAGACCGTTCTCATAATCCGCAAATGTAACCGTAAAATCTTTTTTGAAAGGAGCAGAACTTCACTCTGATTGATAGAATATTCTTCCTATCACTGATTCAGATTTTGGCACATAAGTCTGAGTTAAAATCTTATTACAACTCAAATCATGATCATTATCTGGAGCCCCATCTAAATTAGTATCTAGCATAATATTGGTATCAATCCAACACTGATCATTTCTAGAAGCCGTCTTCAGATAATAAACAACTTCATTATTCAGTTGCCTTCCAACAAAAATCTCCAGATGTCATTTATCAGATTTTTCAATATTTGGTAAGGTAATAATCTGAAGTCCTGTTGTCAAAGAAGTGAAATCAGAGCCAGAATTCACATGAACGTCTAGCTTAGTCATTGCCTCATTTGCATTACTATCTTTCGCCTTAATAGACACTGGATAGACCCCAGGCTTCGGATATTGCACCTTGAAAGTTTTTTTATCCAAGGAAGCATCTAGATATTTCTTATTCCCCTTCTCACACTCTCTGGTATCTCGACAAATCTCCCTTTCAATCAGATTTCCAATACTCACATCCTTGAAAAGAATTGTAGTACCTAGTCCTCAATAAATCAAAGCTGGTCTAATTCAGTTTCTCACGACAATTTCAGCTCATTCTCATTTTCAAGGCATATTCCTATAAGTTACCTGAGCAATCGGTCTATATGGTTTATCTTTCGGACTTGGCTTCGTATAGACCCATTTCACACGATCATTTTTCGTAGTCATATCCCAGACTCCATCTCCATCAAAATCAAGTTGGATAGTTCTCTCCTTGACAAAGTCCGATCTATCTGAAAGAATCTTTGCTATAATATCAAAGGTCACTTCATCCCCCACATCCACATTGATCTTATCAGATTTCAAAGTCACAATAGGAATATCCGGCTGTTTTCCATTAGGAGGGAACATTACAAGTGGTCAATTACCGATAATTTCCTCACTTGTCTGATTTCCATCATCATTATCAAACATTTTCACTCCAAACATATACTCACCAGGAATCGTTGGAACCGAGAAGAAAGTATAAGGAATATTACCTGGAGAAATTCTGGTTTCTATGATTTTATTTGGATTATCTTTTGGATAATAATATCGCTTAAAATAAGAGATTACTCCATCAGTATCGATCGGATTATCCGCAGTAACCTTTACAATAATCGGATCAATTCCAGAATTAAAGATATCCTGCGTTCTATTTCATTGCTGAAATCAGATTCCCACCTCATTTCCGTACTGAGGAAAACTAATAGTCAAATTATCTAGCTTAGGAAGTGCATTAACAACTTTAAACCAGATTCTCTCCTTTACATTCTTACCTAGTGAACTATCTTCCAAGGTATAATCAATATACTGACATCATAAACTATTAAACTTATGACTAAATGTTGTATTGTGAACACTAATAATCTCATCATTCTGAACCTGAAAATAAGTACGAAGATTCGTCGCATTTCCTTGGGCATTCACTGATGAAGAAGTATCAATACTGAAACGAGCCTGTCTATCTACTCTAAAACCATTATGTTCAACTCATTTCTCATCCACACATTTATCATTTTGTGCAATCTTGATACCATAATCAGTCAAAATATCATAACTAATAATAGGACTATCCTTCTCTCCAATATACACAGTATCATAAACCGTATTCGTATTTCATTTTTCATCTGTCGCCTTAAGGGTAATCTTATAAGTACCAACTCTCTGATACTCATGTTTCATAATGTTAGTCTGATTAACCCTAGGAAGAGTCCCATCTCAGAAATCCCATTCATAACTCAAAACTTGATGATTCGACTGTGCTGCGAAGGTGATATAGGTCTTCCAGACTGCAGCCTTAGGACGAATAGTCAGAACAGGTCTAAGCGTCGATTTAACCTCAACCTCCTTAACAATTTCCGAAATCTTTCCAAACTTATCAGCGACAACAAGCGTTACCTTATGAATTCAAACCTCATTAAAGAGAACAGTTATCACCTTATTCTCTTTTTGTGTCTTTGTAATATGAACGGCATTTGGATTTGAGAATTGCCAGTCATAAGTAAGTTTATCATACCCATTAGCAACATCTACATCACTAGAACTTTCAGCATTAAAGGTAAATTCTGAAGGATATTCTCGAGAACTTGTTGGTGTGATAGTAAATTGAGGGAGCGGTGGTGTCGACTCAACATATACATTCACAGTATCTAAATTTTTGTTTCAGACCTCATCTTCTACAGTAAGTTTAACCGTATAATTACCCGGTTTCTTAAAAAGTTTCTTGATTTCTTTCCCCTGCAAGGTATCAAGCTTCACACCATCAGAATCAAAGATTTCCCAAGTATAAAGTTTAATTCTTGAAGTCAGAGAATAAGAGGCAGCAGCTGAAAAACTATAAGTGGTTGAGGTCATTCATTTCTCAGGTGTCTGTTGGATACTAGCTACTGGATCGGAAACAGAAAGAGAAAACTTCTCAGAAACAGTATTGTTTTCATTATCATTCACTATTAGCCTCACACTAAATTCTCACTGACTAGGAAGTGGAAGATTAACATATCCAGGCTTTCAATCCCCTTCTTTCGACCAATTAAACCCATCTCTAGAACTTATCTCCCAACGATGGGACATAATCTCCCTTCCTCACATAGGCAAAGTCGCACTTCCATCAAACACTACTCATTTTCTAGCCTCCTGAATTCAGACCTTTACATATTTATTTTTATCCATCTTTTTCCCATTAGCATAGACGATAACATTCGCTGACTTTGGGCTAACATTAACCGAAATCGTAGTTTCTCCATCAAAAATTCCAGCATTTGAACTCCTAACTGTCAAATGAACAAGATAAATTCCTGACTCATTAAATCTATAACTTACTACTGGTCAATATCCAATAGGCTTATCTATACCGTCAATATCTCTATAATACCAGAAATAGTTTCTCGCGGGAATCGTTTCATTTGAAGGATCACTACTTCCCCTCGCATCAAAGGTAACAGTCAAAGGAGCAGGTCAAGACTGAGGATTCGATGTTGCAGTAGCTTTCACTGTATATCTACTCTGAATCGTAGCATTTATATTATTGAGAGGATTCTTACAATTTTCCAAAAAACTGCTATAGTTCTCTCTAGTGACATTTCCCTGCATATCTCTCGTCGTCTTGATACACTGCTTATATACTACCTGAAAATTATAATCCTGAGGGAAATAAGGGAAAATCCTATTCATAATAGAATAAAGTTCACTATAGGTCGTGGTTCATCAAAGTCTACCTATTTTATTATCTGCATCAATATCAATAAACAGCTCCTGAAGCCTATTCCAGTCCTTCTGAATCTGATAATTAGCAAAATACTCTGTTGGAACCCTAGGACCTCCAGAATTCGTAGCCCAAGCAATCCCTAAGATTCAAAAGAGCAAGAATCAAAAGGTGAAGAGGACTTTCTTAAGCTGGGAATAAGTTTTTTTTGAATTACTATTCATAGCAAAATGTGAGGTATAAAACACTTAACTCAAGTATACAGCTGTTTCTCAAATTTTGCAAATCTTAGCTGTTAATTTACTTTATACTCTATTGACAGTTTTCATTTTATATCTTTTAATAGACTTCATCAGTAGAATGAAGCATTTCTGATTTCATTCCTATTAAAATAAACAGATACAAAGAGAAAAAACCTGACTACGAGAGTCAGATTTTTCTTTTATTTATGAGATTTTTATTTAGCAAGTAACTATTTAGTGAAACATGCAGCAAATTTTGCTTCATCAAGACCAACTTTCTTTGCAATATCAGCTACATTACTTCCATTAAATACCTTATAAGTGAATGCTTGAGCAAGATAGTCATAATAAGCCTTAGTTCCTCCAAGCTGACCTGCACATTCAACTCCCTTTGCTCCAAGCGGTGCTGTTGGATGAAGACTCGCAATTGGCATATTCTTGAATACCAAAGCTACTTTTCCCTTACTTGCATCTACAATATTTTCAATTGTTTTTGCATTATAATGTCTTTGACAGAAAGGACAAAGAATATCTGAGTATTCTACTACCACAATACCAGCCTTCTCATCTCCATAATAATGAGCTCCTTTCAAAATCTTTTGAAGAACATCTTTTGTAAGTGTTCCAGCCTGTCCCATATCATCTGTGGAAAGAGTTTCACCAGCCTGAAGCTTAGCAATTACCTCCTCAAAAGCTGACTGAGGATAAGCTCCTCCGATCGCCTTATATTTTCCTGTCTTTACATCAATCACTGCATTACCAGGAGTTCCCTGGAGTCCAAAGTTTTGTAGAGCTTCTGTTGAATTCTCATCCCAGAGCTTATCATTGTATGCAGCAGCAGTATCCAAAGCCTTACTATCTGAAGCAGTATCTCCAGTTGTTTCTGAAGTTGTATCAGTAGCAGCATTAGTTGAAGTATCAGACAAAGCTGCCCTAATCTGACTAATCTGCTGTTCAATTCCCTCAGCAACTCTCTTTTGATATGCTGGAGCCTGCATAACTTCACTTACCTTACTAAGATTAGCTTCATTTCCAAACTGTACTCCAACAGTAGCCTTATAGATAGCATCAACTTTTGCCTCCAATTCTGCTGGAAGATTTATTGCTACATTAACCTTAAGATAAGCCATCACTGCAAATACAAGAGTTGGCACCAAAAGCACAAGAGTAGCAACTGAAAGAGCCTTTCCACAGCAGTTTGACTTACTACACGATTCTCCATTTGTCTTTTCGTTTTTAACCATAATTTGTAATAATACAAAGATAAAGAAACAAAATTCTGATTTTTCTTTCTTTTATAAACAGAATTTGACTCCAGAGTATGAATTCTTTTTTTGAATGCAAGAGATTTAAGACAATAGCGCTCAATTATCACTTGACAATATTCTCGTCCTTCAAAAAACATCTACACAAAAAACAAAAAATCTGCTTACAAAATCAGCTCATATCCTCCACTTTCAACGAATAAAAGAAAATCTCAGCATTCCTGCTGAGATCTTCTCAAGTATTAAGATATAAACTACTTCACTTTCTGAGGAAGAAGGTAAAGGGTATTATCACTTCTATCATAGCTGAGATTATAGGTTACACCATCTACCTGGATTTCGTTCTTCTCGAGAGAAAGTCTATCTCCAGAAAGAGTGAACTCCAAAGGCACTCTATTTCCTTTTCCATCAATTACAGTGTATTTTGCTGGATTACTTGAATTCTCAATATCGAATTCCTTCCATCCAGATACAGGAGTCCTTCCTACTCCATGTTCACCTCCGATAGATTCATAAAGGTTTCTATTCTTTTTTCCGTTCCTTCCTCTTCCATCAGGTGAAACCTGAACACTCATAGTATTCAATCTTTCAAGTCCATTTAGATAGGTCCTCATGGCAGCAAGAATCTTCTGAACCTTTTCTGGAGTATTATCGTTTACAGTGATCAGTTTTCCTTCATTTCTTACATCTACGGTTGCATATCTTCCATTTACTACGATACCATTAAGCTGATTCTTTCCTTGGAAAGTCTTATCAAAGAGCTCCTTAAACTTATCATACACCTCAGCATCTGATAGCCCTAGATTAATTCCTTTTAGGATAAGTGATTGATCTTTATTTGATGCTTGAGAGAGTAAGTATGAGAAATTATCAGCAGTTACTTGTACTGAATTTCTCTCTGTATCGTAGAAATATCCTGTAAGCTTCTTTGACTTTGGAGCAGCATCTTGATCTTCTACTTTTACTGGAATTCTTGCAACTTCCTTATTATTCTTAGGATTTCGAAGTGCTACCTCGCCTTTCTCTGCATTAAATGATTTTACAGTATTCTCAAGCGTCTTAGCTTCACTTCCCTCAAATACAACCTGAGTATAAGGCTGATCTGCACCGATAAATTCTTCAAGCTTATATCCTCCTTCTTTATCTCCAAGAGAAATTGAAGAAGTTTTTCCGTGTTGAATACGATTTCCTGCTAAAGTTCTACCTAGGTCATCAACAAGTTTCATATCTGATTTTTTACCTTCTTCACTATTTTCAATTACATTACGAATAATTACTGGATCAACTCTGCTAGTTACATTTGTTTCAAATCCAGTTGATGGATCTGCGGTAATAATTCTTGGAGAAACCGCAGTTTTCATGATATTTCCAACCTTGTATGGAACTTTATTAAGATTTTGGAAAACATTTTGATCTCCAAGGTGAGTCTTGTTTGTCTTTTCCCAGATTTCTGTAAATGATTTTACAAAATGCTCCTTGAATTTCTTAAGACCATTCTTTCCCTCTGTTGGAATCTCAACTTCAAGTCCTCCATTCACAACTTTACACTGAAATTCTAGGTCAAATCCGAATAATTTTGCCTTAAAATCCTTTGGTTTTTGGATTTCAATAGCAACTTTATCATCGTTAAATTTTACTGCAACATCTGTAAGTTCCTTTGTAGTTGCACCATTTACAACCAAAGCTCTAGACCAGTTTTCTAGGTCATTTTTTTCATTAGTTGCATTTTCAAGCTTTGTCTGAGAACTCCACTTGATACTTGTTTGCAAAAGTCTTGCAAGATCAATATGATCCATATAACTTGGCATATCCTTTAATACTTTTCTATCAAGATTAAGTTTGAAAGGAAGCTTTGAAATTTCTGACTCAAGTCTTTCTTTTGTCGCATTTCTATCATAATTAACTTCCACTGACTTAATTCTTTCTTCTATTGGAGTTGCACCTTTCACATCAAAAACAAGCAAATTATTGAAAAGCATTTTATTTCCAGATTCTGCAAGTCTTACATTGTATTCTTTACTATTTACTCAGAATCTATTAAGTTTAAGCATATGTCTATTATCTCTCATCACCTTCTGGAGAGTTAGATCCATATCTACAGTTTTGAGCTTATCTGCATATTTCTGATCCTTATTTGGATTCATAGTTGCATCAAGAAAATAATCCTGAACATAAGCATATTTTCCATTTGCAGTTCTCTGAGATTCACTAATATATTTTTTTGCAATAAGATCAAAAATCTTAGGATCATCTACAGAGACTTGGCTAATATTTAGAGAATCCCCATTGATATGAAAACTTGTCTTGAATTCATCTACAACAGCCTGCTTCTCTGCTCCCTCGAGCTTCACCGGTTCTCAAGGATTTTGCTCAGCTACCTGGCTACCAAGCTTAGATAATGCCTTCATATAGTGAACAGTAGCTTGTTGTTTCTCTTGACTCTCATCAGAAAGCACAGTTCCGATCTCCTTTTTATAATTCTGTTTAAGCTGATCACGAACAGCATTTCCATAGGCCTCTGGAGTTCCTCCCAAAGCAGTCAACAAACTAAGCCCAGAAAGAGCAACCTTATTTTTTAAAGAAGAGTTCTCTTTCTGCTGATCAAAACGATTTTCAAGATTATTTACATTCATTTTCTTCTATATAAAGAATAAAATAACTTCTATATTCAAAATA
>ERZ773072.296-NODE-296-length-29829-cov-6.851582_pt1 | contig 29829 bp, 29 predicted proteins | sample MGYA00580617_ERZ773072 | MGnify/ENA primary metagenome ERZ773072 (study PRJEB29015, sample SAMEA2737970) | human oral metagenome | biome: human oral; feature: human-associated habitat; material: dental | place: China | collected 2122 ...
ACGCCGTTTGAGGTCTTGCAGGCTTATTTTTCTCAACCTGTGGTGTAAACAACGCGACGATTTTCTACACATAAGGTATCCCCATATGCCGGTTTGGTTTTGAGGCCGTCTGAAAACAGCTTTTAGAGCAAAGCAAACAGAAATAACGGATTCACCGAACTTTTGCCATGTCGCGGCCGCCTTGCTTCATGCCGCATACCGCCAACGGCAGGCACACGCCCTCCACACTCAAACGGGACAACACCGTCCAAGTCTGCCTTCTGACGAAGCCTTCAGACGGCCTTACAGCCGTCTGCCGCCGACTGGCAAAAATCCGCCGTGATATGGATGAAACCATACAAAAAGGCCGTCTGAAAAATAAGTTTCAGACGGCCTCCTTTTTATTTCTGTTCGATACGGTGATACTGACCGGGTTTCAATTTGAATGTTTCGGCATCCCCGCGTCCGCACCAGCGTACCGACAGGCTGACTTCGCCACTGCCTTTGCCGCCCAAGCCGAAGAGGATGCGGCGGTCGCTTTGGGCGGCCAGGCCGTTGTTGGCATAAACTTCGCGGTGTTGCGCGGCACCGGTCGGGCTGTCCCCTGCGGCAAGGACGACTTTACTGCCCAGCGCGTCGCGGTTGCAGGTTTGGCCGTTGCCGACCAGTTCCACGCCTACCCAGCCTGCGGGCCGGCTGTCGTTGCGGTAAAGCGAGGGCGCGGCGGTCATGTGGGTTACGAGGCTGTCGAGGTCGCCGTCGTTGTCGAAGTCGGCCAGTATCATGCCGCGCGACGTGCCTTTTTTGTTCCAGCCGGCCTGTTCGGCAACATCGACGAAATAGCCGTCTTTGTTCAGATAAACGCGGTTGGCTTCAAAGCCGAAGACGCAGCGGCCGCGCACGTCCGCCCAGCGGTCGGCATAGCCGTGCACGTCGGGGTTGGTCAGGGCGATTTGGGCGTTCCAATACCAATAATCGGGGCAGACGGCCTCTTTTTTGTCGTAGGCATCGTCGGCCATGCCGTTGGCCTGCACGATGTCGAGGCGGCCGTCGCGGTCGAGGTCGCCGAAAGCCGCACCCCAGCCGAACCGCCGTTCGTTGAGGGCGTTGCGGCGGGCGGCTTCGTCTTTGAACATGGCGGCATCGGTTTGACCGCTCTTGCTGTAGTTCATCCACAGCAGGCTGCCTTCGGCCTGTAATTTTTCATGCACGTTGGAAACGTGGATGTCGGGGCGGCCGTTGTCGTCCAAATCGCCGAAAGTGGCGTTCATGCCTTTGTAGGTGTCGCGGCCGACGGAGCCGGCAAAGCTGCCTTTAACGGGCAGGAAGCGTTTGCCCTGCTCGTTGATGTACAGCTCGTCGGGGCCGAAATCGTTGGCGATGTAAAGGTCGGCAAAGCCGTCGTCGTTCAAGTCGCCCGTAGCGACCGCCATCGTCCAGCGTTTGCCGCTAAAGCCGTTTTCGCTGTTGGGGATTTGCGCGAAGCGGCCGCCGCCCAAGTTGCGCAGCAGCAGGTTTTCGTCGGCATTGTTTGCGTCGTGCCAACTGCGGTGCATGACGTTGAACATCCTCCTGTCGCCCTGGTATTCGGGTTGCGGCAGTTTGAAGATGTTGTAGGGAACGGTGCGGTCGTAGCCGGGCAGATAACGCTGCATGACGTTGCCGATGATGATGTCGAGGCGGCCGTCGTTGTCGTAATCCAAAACATTGGTGGCAACGCTGATTTGATAGTCGTCCACGGCGTTGCCGTTGCCGACTTCGGTAAAGCCGAGCGTGCCGGTTTCCTTCAAATCGTTACGCAGCAGGCGGCCTTTGCCGAAGCCCATGCCGAGCAGCAGGTCTTGGTCGCCGTCGTTGTCCATGTCGAACCAGGTGGCCGAGGCAATCAGGCCGTGGGTTTCGGGATGTTTGCGGTGGTCGTCCAGTTGCGGCAGCGGGAAGCGTTCGAAACGGAAGTTCCCTTTGTTCAGGAACAATTGGGCGCGGTCCTGTTCGCTTTTGAGCGGCTGGGTCAGGAAAACGTCGGGCAGGCCGTCGTTGTCCGCATCGGCGACGGCGGCGGCATCACCCACCGACAACAGCCATTTGGCCACATGCTGCATACGCGGGTCGGTACGCTCCCAAATGTCGCCTTTCGTGCCGCCGATGCCGCTTTGCGAAGAAGGGATTTCGCTGAAGCGGAAAGTTACTTCGTCCGCACTGAAGGCATGGGTGAGGCGGTATGCGCCCCAACCGGTGCCGCCAATCAGGCCGGTCAGCAGCAAGGCTTTGGCAAACTGCTTCAGCGCAGGCAGCGGATTGCGGTATTGGCTGCGGTTTTGCCAGAGCAGCCACAAGCCGCGCAGCGTCATGTAGGCGAAAGCGGAATAGAAAAGGGTGGAGAAACTTTGAAATTTATGCAGCAGCAAATCAACGAAAACGATGAAAAACGCCATAAACACCTGCCCTTTCCGCGATTCGGCGGAGGTGGGCGGGTCGGTAATCATAAAGAAGGTGAACAGGTAAAACGCCGGCGAGGAAAACGCGCCCATAAAGAGCGTTTGCGGCGGAATATGGTGGCGGAGCAGCCAGGCGCGCAGCGACAGTTGCAGCGCGTAAAACAGCAAAAAGCAGCTGATCAACACGCTGCGGCGGATATTGAGGGCAAACAGCATCAGCGCGGCGGTGGCGATAAAAAAGGCCGTGATGCCCGCCCCGCCCCACTGATAGGCGGGCGCGGGCGTAATCATGCCGTCGCTCAACACCAGGGCGGCAATCACGCCGAACAGGCCCGGGTTATAGATATGGCGGCCGTTTACCGTGAAAACGTATTTGGACGCGGTGGCAAAAAACGGCGGTATGGCGGCCAGCCACAGGCCGTGGGAAAAATTGGTCAGCACCGACAGGCCGAGGCCGGTAATCAGGCCGCTAATCGGAACAAGCAGGGTTTTGCGCCGCAACAAATAATGCAGCAGGCAGTCCAACGTAACGCAAATCAGCAGAATCAGCCCGACCTGGGCCGGACTCCGGTTGAAACCCCAAAACGTGATGCCGCAGGTAACGAAAGTGGCCTGAAGCAGCAACACGGGCAAACGGGGGTCGTTTTTGGCGGGAAGGCGGTCGAAAGCAATCATGGCAAACGGGGCAATCAAAAGAAGCGGATTATAGCCCGGCAACATACCCGGCGGACCATTTCCAAACAAAAGGCCGTCTGAAAACATTACCGCCCGATTTTCCTGCCCGATATGTTTTCAGACGGCCTCAACCGTTTGCCGTATCTACGCCCGCCTGCGGCACATCCTTGTCAAACCCTCCCAGCGGGGGTATAACATTATCCGGCATCCGTTCGATAACATGATTACATGATTGCGAAAACCATGACGAAAAAAGCCGTTTCAAAACAGAAAATCCTTGCCGCCGCGTTGATTGCCACCGTTGCGGCGGGCGGTTATTTCTATTACAGACAGCAACAGGCCGCCGCCCTGCCCGCATTTGTCGCGCAGTCCAACGGCAGGCTGGAGCTGAACCGCATCGACGTGGCCACCCTGTATCCCGGTCGGGTGAAAAAAGTGTATGTGGAAGAAGGGGCGGATGTGAAATCGGGCGACATACTGGCCGAACTCTCGTCCGACACCAGCAGCAGCCGCGTGGAAGAAGCGCGCGCCGCCGCCGACAGGCAGCGTGAAAGCGTGCAGCGGGCCAAAGCGGCGGAAGAGCAAACGCGCCGTACCGTCGCCCGCGCCGAAGCCAACATCGAAGCCGCACGGCAGCAGCAGCGCGTGGCGAAAATGGAATGGGACAATGCCCGCAACCTGCTGTCGGAGCAACTGGTATCGGAATCCGAAACCGCCCGCCGCCGGGCCGATTACGAACGCGCGACTGCCGCCGTGAAGGCTGCCGAAGCCGCCCGTGCGGAAGCGCAGGCCACCGTGGCGCAAAGCCGTGCCGCAGCGGCCGAGGCGCGGGCAAGCGTGGGGCAGGCGGAAGCGGCCGTCAAATCGGCTTCGTCCGCCAACGACGACATGAACATCCGCGCGCCGATAGACGGACGGGTGGAATACACCATCGCCGAAGTCGGCAATGTGGTGGCCTCCGGCTCGAAAGTGGCCAGCCTGCTCGATCCGGCCGATGTCTCCATGAACATCTTCCTGCCTACCGACAGCATCAGCCGTCTGAAAGTGAACGACGAAGCACGCATCAAACTCGACGGCATCGATGCGGTTTTCCCGGCAAAAATCAAATTCATCGCCACAGAAGCGCAATTCACGCCCAAAGCGGTGGAAACCACCGACGAACGCGCCAAGCTGATGTTTAAGGTAAAACTGCAAGTACCGCGCGAAACGGCGCAAAAATACGACCGCCTGCTCAAAGGCGGTATGACGGGCAACGGTTTTGTGAAAACCGATGCCACCGCGCAATGGCCTGCCGCATTGGCGGTGAAACTGCCGCAATAGCTTTCAGACGGCCTCCATAACCTTTGGAGGCCGTCTGAAAAACATCGCAAGCCCGAATACAGGCTTAAAGCCTTGCCGATCTTATTGAAATCAACCATGTGGAAACCGGAAAAGATATTGTTTGATGAGTCTGACGATGAAGGCTTATCGTATGTTTATTTTGATTTGGGGAATTTTCGTTATTTCACCCTCACGTTCAATCCTGATGAAGATGATGAAATATATCTTGAGTTTAACGAACAGACTTTTTCGATTGAAAGCAATAATGTTGCCTATACGTTAAACAATCGGATTTTATCCTTCGATTTCGGGGCGGATATTCAGGAAGCTCTGAAAATTGAAAAGCATATCGACATTGATATTGCTTCACATATCGACATCAATTCATTTGGGAAAACCTTAGCAAATATTTTTTCCAATAGCGGCAAACCGTGATTCAATGTGCATTATCAAAAAGCATTAACACGTTCCATAAGAAAGGAAACAAAATGAACCCCGTCTTCCAGCCCTACACCTTCAACAACGGTGCCACCGTTCCCAACCGCCTCGCCGTCGCCCCCATGACGCATTTCGCTTCGGATGAAAACGGCCACATCACCGACCAAGAGCGCACGTTTCTGCAAAACCGCTTCCGCGGCTTCGGCCTGTTTATCACCGCCGCCACACTGGTGCAGGCCAACGGCAAAACCTTCCACGGCCAGCCGTATGCCATCAATGAGGACGACTTGCCCAGCCTGCGCGAAGTCGCCCGAATCGCCCAAGCGCAAGGCGCGAAAGCCATCCTGCAAATCCACCACGGCGGCCTGAAAGCCGAACTTTCCGCCGACATCGTCGCCCCGTCCGCCGATGAGGCCACAGGCGCGCGCGAACTGACCGTCGCCGAAATCGAACAACTCATCGCCGCCTATGCCAATGCCGCCGCCCTCGCGGTGCAGGCCGGGTTTGACGGCGTGGAAATCCACGGTGCAAACGCTTACCTGCTGCAACAATTCGTGTCCGCCCAAACCAACCGCCGCACCGACGAATGGGGCGGCAGCCTGCAAAACCGCCTGCGCTTCCCGCTGGCCGTGGTCGATGCCGTCGCCGCCGCCGTGAAAGCGCATGCCAAACCCGATTTCATCTTGGGCTACCGTTTCTCGCCCGAAGAGCCGGGCGAGCAGGGCATCACCATGGCCGACACCTTCGTGCTGATAGACGAACTGGTGCAAAAACCGCTGCAATATCTGCATGTTTCGCTGTGGGATTTCTACAAACACGCCCGACGCGGCGCAGACACCAACCGCACCCGCATGGAACTGCTGCACGAACGCATCGCCGGCCGCCTGCCCTTAATCGGCGTGGGCAACCTCTACACCGGCAGCGACATCGCCAAAGCATTTGACACCGGCTGGGCAGAGTTTATCGCGCTGGGCAAAACCGTGATGATTAACCCCGATTTGGCCGACTTAGTGCGCGAAAACCGCGATGCCAACATCCAAACCGACCTCGACCCCGCCCGCGCTGACCACTATCGCCTGCCTGACGCGCTGTGGCAACGCTGCCTGACCAACTCGCCGTGGCTGCCGCCCGTGAAAGGGATGGAACGGCAGATTGTGGATATTTGAGGCAGCCTGCACCCATAAGAAACCCATGACCATCACTAAAATCAACGCAAAAACCCACGATGTCGGCGGCATTCCGATTGCCCGGCTGCTGCCCAACCGCGCGCACCGCACCATCGGCGCATGGTGCTTTCTCGACCACGCCGGCCCCGCGCATTTTGCCGGGCAGGAAGACGGCTTGCAGGTTGGCGCACATCCGCATACCAATCTGCAAACCTTCACTTGGATGCTGGAAGGCGAAGTGCTGCACCAAGACAGCCTGGGCAACCGCCAAATCATCCGCCCCAAACAAGTTAATCTGATGACCGCAGGCACGGGCGACCACCACGGCATCAGCCACACCGAGCAAACGCCCGCAGGCACCAAAACCCTACATGCCGTGCAGCTTTGGATTGCCTTGCCGATGGGTAAAACCATCGCTCCCGATTTCCGCCACTATCCCGAAATGCCCGAATGGTCAGACAATGGCGCAGATTTCGTGCTGGTGAACGGCAGTTTCGCCGGCCGCACAGCCCCGACCGAACAGCACAGCCCCTTACTGGGTTTGGACATCCGCACCCGTCAGGCGCAAACGCTGGGAATCCCCGCCCAAACGGGTTGGGAATACGGTGTGCTGGTGCTCAAAGGCGAAGTGGAAATCGACGGGCAGACGTTCGCGCAAGACGAGTTGGCAAAATTCGCCCGCGCCGATGCCGCCCAAACCCTGTGCATTCGCGCCGAAGCAGGCAGCCACATCATGCTGCTGGGTGGCGAACCCTTGCCGCACCCGACGCTGATTTGGTGGAACTTCGTTGCCGACAGCCGGGAAGCGTTGCAAAAAGCGGTGGCCGACTGGAACGGCGGGCATCCGCGCTTTGGCAGCATCGATTTGGCGGGCACACAATTACACCGCCTTGCAGCGCCTGAATTGCACGGGAAGGTGCGTTAAGAAAAAAGCAGCCTGCACTTGGGAAATTTAAAGTGCAGGCTGCTTTTTGCGGTTTAATCGGCGCGGACAAACGGGTTGTGCCGTTTTTCGTGGCCGATGGTGGTGGTGCGGCCGTGGCCGGGAATGACCAGCGTGTCGTCCGGCAGCGTGTAGAGTTTGCGGCGGATGTTGTCGAGCAGGGCTTGGTGGTTGCCGCGCGGAAAATCGGTGCGGCCGATGCTTTCGCGGAACAACACGTCGCCCGCAATTAAGAGTTTGTTGTCGGGGCTGTGGAACACGACGTGGCCGGGCGTGTGGCCGTCGATGTGCAGCACGTTAAAGCGCTGTTGCCCCACGGTGAGCGTGTCGCCTTCGTTCAGATAGCGCGTGGGTGCAAATGCGGGGCAGACGGGGAAGCCGTATTCTGTGGTGGTGTGCGGCAGGCTTTGCAGCAGGAATTCGTCTTCGCGGTGCGGCCCGAGAACGTCGGCCGGGTGATGTTGCAGCAGGAAGGGCACGCCGCCTGCGTGGTCCAAATGTCCGTGCGTGAGCCAGACGGCGTGCAGGTTCAGTCCTTGCTGTTGGACGTGTTGCCACAGGAAGCCGCTGTCGCCGCCGACATCAGTCAGCACGGCGTCGTTGGTGGCGTCGTCCCACAACAGGGTGCAGTTTTGGCGGAAGGGGGTGACGGGGAAAATTCGGTATTGGAGTGCCATGGGAAATCCGTTCGGGTAGTGCAGGCTGCTTCTTAATTGCAGATTTTATTTAAAAAACGAAAAATAAAAGTGCAGGCTGCCATCGGTCTGAATCTACGGTTCAGTGAATCGATATGCGTGCCCGCGGCACTGCTTTTGAATACGCCAAAAGCAGCCTGCACCCGGCACATTAGGCTTCTACGGGGATAATGCCGATTTTCGCCTGCCATTGTTTCGGTGCGATAGCGTGCACGGAGCGGCCTTGGCTGTCCACCGCCACGGTAACGGGCATGTCTTTCACTTCGAATTCATAAATCGCTTCCATGCCCAGTTCCGGGAAGGCGATGACTTTGGCTTCTTTAATCGCTTTGGCGACCAGATAGGCCGCGCCGCCGGTGGCCATCAGGTACACGGCTTGGTTGTCGGCAATGGCTTCGCAGGCGGCCGCGCCGCGTTCGGATTTGCCAATCATGCCCAGAAGGCCGGTCTGCTCCAGCATTTGGCGCGTGAATTTGTCCATGCGGGTGGCGGTGGTGGGGCCTGCTGGGCCGACCACTTCGTCGCGCACGGGATCGACGGGGCCGACGTAGTAAATCATTTTGTTGGTGAAATCCACAGGCAGTTTTTCGCCTTTGTTCAGCATATCGACCATGCGTTTGTGCGCGGCGTCGCGGCCGGTGTAGATTTTGCCGTTCAAAAGCAGCACGTCGCCCATTTTCCATTGCGCCACGTCTTCTTTGGTGAGCGTGTCCAGATTAACGCGGATGCCGTTGTCGGGGCTATAAGTGATGTCGGGCCAGTCTTCCAGGCTGGGCGGGTCGAGTTTGACCGGGCCTGTGCCGTCCAGCGTGAATTCGACGTGGCGCGTGGCGGCGCAGTTCGGAATCATGGCCACGGGTTTGGAGGCGGCGTGGGTCGGATAATCCAGGATTTTCACGTCCAACACGGTGGTCAGGCCGCCCAAGCCTTGCGCGCCGATGCCCAGCGCGTTCACTTTTTCATACAATTCCAAGCGCAGTTTTTCCACTGTGTTCAATTCTGCGCCGGATTTGGCTTTGTCTTGCAATTCTTGAATGTCGATGTGGCTCATCAGGCTTTCTTTGGCCATCAGCATGGCTTTTTCGGGCGTGCCGCCGATGCCGATACCCAAAATGCCGGGCGGACACCAGCCTGCACCCATGGTGGGTACGGTTTTCAGCACCCAATCGACAATGCTGTCGGACGGGTTGAGCATGGCCATTTTGGATTTGTTTTCCGAGCCGCCGCCTTTGGCCGCGCAGGTCACTTCAATTTTGTCGCCCGCCACGATTTCCATGTGGACGACGGCGGGGGTGTTGTCTTTGGTGTTTTGGCGTTTGCCGGCAGGGTCGGCCAGCACGGAGGCGCGCAATACGTTGTCGGGGTGCGTGTAGGCACGGCGCACGCCTTCGTTCACCATTTCCTGTACGCTCATTTGCGCGTCCCACTGCACGTTCATGCCGACTTTCAGGAACACGGTGGCAATGCCGGTGTCTTGGCAGATGGGGCGGTGGCCTTCGGCGCACATGCGGCTGTTCACCAGAATCTGCGTCATCGCATCGCGCGCGGCGGGGTTTTCTTCTTTGGCCAGCGCTTTGGTCAGGGCTTGGATGTAGTCTTTGGGGTGGTAGTAGCTGATGAACTGGAAGGCATCGGCAATGCTTTGGATGAAGTCTTCTTGTTTGATGATGGTCATGGCAGTGTTCCTTTGCGGGGTTTGGGGGATGGTTGTTGTGTTTTTTAATGTGCAGGCTGCTTTTTGGGGTTCAAAAGCAGCCTGCACTCGTTATTATCGGTCGGATGGTCGGATTAAATGCGCATCGGCATTACAACGTATTTGAATTCCGGGCGGTTCGGAACGGTGAACAAGGTGGCGCGGTCGGCCGAGCCGAAGGCCAGTTGCACTTCGTCGCTGTGCACGTTGCGCAGCAAATCCAGCAGGAAGGTGATGTTGAAGCCCACGTCCAGGCTTTCGCCCTGATAGGCGATGTCCAATTCTTCGCTGGCTTCTTCCTGTTCGTTGTTGGTGCAGGTGATGTGCAGGCTGCCCGGTTGCACCAGCAGGCGCACGCCGCGGAATTTTTCGTTGGCCAAAATGGACGAACGCTCCAACGCGCCCAGCAGGGACAGGCGGTCAATCACGAAAATGTTTTTGTTGTCCATCGGGATGACGCGGTTGTAGTCGGGGAAGCGGCCGTCAATCACTTTGCTGACAATCACGGTGTCGTTGCAGCGGAAGCGGACTTGGTTGTCCAAAAGTTCCACCACCACGTTTTCTTTGGGCTGGGTGAGCAGTTTGTTCAGTTCCAGCACGGTTTTGCGCGGCAGAATCACGTCGTGTTTCGGCAGTTCGGTGTCCAGCGTGGCGGATGTGAATGCGAGGCGGTGCCCGTCTGTGGCCACCAAACGCAGCTGGTTGCCTTCGGTCTGCATGAGCAGGCCGTTCAGGTAAAAGCGGATGTCTTGCACCGCCATGCTGTGTTGCACTTGCGAAATCATGTGTTTCAGGGTTTCCTGCGGCAGGGCGAAGGCGGCGGACGTGTTTTCGTCCACGTTCATGGTGGGGAAGTCCTGCGCCGGCAGGGTTTGCAGGTTAAAGCGGGATTTGCCTGCCTTGAGCGTGAGTTTGTGGTCGGCCAAATCCAGTTGCACGGTGGAAGAATCGGGCAGGGCGCGCAGAATGTCCTGCAATTTTTTCGCATTGGTGGTGATGCGGAAATCGGGTTGTGCGCCTTGCGCGCCCAGTGTGTGGATTTGAATTTCCAAATCGGTGGCCAAAAGCTGCACTTGTCCGTTTTCGCTTTGCAGCAGGATGTTCGACAGGATGGGCAGCGTGTGTTTGCGTTCTACAATGCCGGTAACGGCTTGCAGGGGTTTGAGCAGGTCGTCGCGACCGGTTTCTAAAATCAACATGATGGATTCTTTCTTAATGTAAGTTTATGGAATGTTTTGGGTTGTTTCAATCAGTTTTGTATCAAAATCAGCAATTTGCCGTAATCCTGTTCCAGCTCCGGCTCGTCCCGGCGCAGCTTCGCCACGGCTTTGACGGCGTGCATCACGGTGGTGTGGTCGCGGCCGCCGAATGCGTCGCCGATGGCCGGCAGGCTTAATGTGGTGAGTTCTTTGGTCAGCGCCATGGCGATTTGGCGCGGCCGGGCAATGTTGCGCGTACGCTTTTTGCCGAGCAAATCGCTGATGCGGATGCGGTAATAGTCCGCCACGGTTTTCATGATGAGGTCGGCGGTGATCGGTTTGTAGTTGCTGACGATAATGTCTTGCAGTGCGCTGGCGGCCAAGTCGATGTCGATAACGTTGCGTTTTTCAAAGCGGCAGCGGGCGATGACGCGGTTCAGCGCGCCTTCCAGTTCGCGCACGCTGGCTTTCACGTTTTGGGCAATGAACAGTGCCGCGCCTTCGTCAAACCGGATGTCCATTTTTTTGGCTTTGTGTTCCAAAATGTCGATACGCATTTCCAGTTCGGGCGGTTCGATGCGCACGGTCATGCCCCAGGAGAAGCGCGAAATCAGCCGTTTTTCCATGTGTTCCAATCCGCTGGGCAGCTGGTCGCAGGTCAAAATGATTTGCTGGTTGCGCGAATGAAAATGCTCGAACAGGAAGAAGAATTCTTCCATGGTGCGGTCTTTGCCCTGAATGAACTGGATGTCGTCGATGATGAGCAGGTCATAGTGCAGATATTGCTGTTTGAACGCGTCCCAGCTTTTGTTTTTCACGGTGGTCATGAAGGTTTTCAGGTATTCGTTCGAGTGCATATAGCGCACTTTGGCGGCCGGGTTCAGCTCCAACAGCCGGTTGCCGATGGCCTGCACCAAGTGGGTTTTACCCAAGCCGGTGGAGCCGTACACGAAAAACGGGTTGTACATATTGTCGCCAGGGTTTTCGGCAATGCTCATCGCCACCTGCACGGGCAGCTGGTTGCCTTTGCCCACCACCAGCGTGTTAAATGTGTATTCGGACGACAGGTTGGTCTGCGTGTGGCGCTGTTCGGCGGCTTCACGCTGTTTTTCCTGTTCGATGGCGGGGGCGGTGTTGTCCTGTGCGACGGCAGAAGCAGCCTGCACATCGGCGGCGGGGCTGTGTTGGTTCGGATGGTCTGGGCGCAGGTTGTTCATGCGCTCCTGCAGGATGGCGGTGGCGCTGGCCTTTTTGCTTTTTTTGCCTGTCGTTTTGGATGCAGTTTCAACGTGCAGGCTGCTTTTTTCTTCGGGCAATTTGGCGGCGGCCGGCGCAGGAAAAGCAGCCTGCACATCGGCATCCGCCATTGCACACGTTGCCCCTGTGCCGATTTTGTAGCACACGGCGGGCGTGTCGGGCGCAAGTTCCGCTTGCAGCGCGGCAATCTTCGCCGCGTATTGCGAACGCAGCAGATTCACGGCGAACTGGTTTTTGGCATACAGCACCCACGCGCCGTCCTGCTCGCCCAGCGTGACGGGGGCAATGGCGCGGTTGAACTGCTGTTCGCTCAGTTCAGAATGAAGGCGGCGCAGCGCTTGCGCCCAAAAATCAGCTAACTTCATGAAAATGCTCGAAGAAAATAGAGGTTGGAAAACGGGGAATCCAATGGGTGCCGCTTGTGGATAAATGGCCCGCGTGCAGGCGTTTGATTGGGCGGAAATTATACCCAATATTCGCCGCTTTGTGGATAAGTGTTGCGCGGGCAAGCACAAAAAGCAGTACCGCAGGCACGCACATCGGTTCGCTGAATCAAAGATTCAGACCGATGGCAGCCTGCACTCCAGTATTGTGAAAAATCATTTGCATTTTATACGAATACATTTGCATTCAAGTGAAATTGATGGTATGATTCACGCATTCTCCCACCACAGTCAAGGAAAGGAAAGCTGATGAGTCAAACATACAGCAAAAAATACGAAATGCCGTACCTGAACGGCTTTGTCGCACTGGTGATTTTGTTGGTTATCGGTGTGGGTGTTGGCAGCGCGGCATTGGAGAACGGTGCTTTTGCGGCTATTTTGGGCGTGCCGTATTTTTATCTATTTACCCGTTTCCGCGTGGTGCAGCCGAATGTTGCGCTGGTGGGTACATTGTTCGGCAAATACGCCGGCATCCTGCCGCACGCCGGTTTTTACTGGCTGATTCCGTTTTACCACACGCAAACCGTGTCGCTCAAAACGGGCAACTATGTGACCGATACGCTGAAAGTGAACGATTCTTCCGGCACGCCGATTGAAATTGCCGCCGCGATTGTGTACCACATTGAAAATCCGGCCGCCGCCGTGCTGGACGTGGAAAATGCCTACCACTTCCTGAATGTGCAGAGCGAAGGCGCGTTGCGCGCGCTGGCGACCCATCACCCGTATGCCAACGATGGCAGCGCGGACAGCTTGACGGGGCACTCGCAAACCATTCTGGCGCAGTTCCAGCAAATGTTGCAGGAGCGCGTGGAAGTGGCGGGAATTTCGATTGACGAAGTGCGTTTCACCCATTTGACGTATGCGCCCGAAATCGCACAGGCCATGTTGCGCCGCCAGCAGGCAGAAGCCGTGATTTTGGCACGCCAAGCCTTGGTGCGCGGCGCGATTGCCATGGTGGGCGGCACAGTGTCGGAATTGGAGCGGCGCAATATCGTTCAAATGACCGACAGTGAAAAAGCGCGCCTGGTCACCAGCATGATGACCGTGCTGCTGAGCGAAGAAAACGCATCGCCCGTGCTGAACGTGAGCGGCAACTGACGGATACCGCGGTTTAACCGGCCGCCTTTTGAATCAAAAGCAGCCTGCACCTTGAAAAAACAAAGTGCAGGCTGCTTTTTGCCGTATGCGTCCACCGAACACCTGCTTATTTTGATTGACAAAACCCAATAAAACAGGTTTAATTGCACGTTTAATTTTTCCCGAATTTTAATTAGGATATTCAAAATGAAACGCACTTACCAACCTTCAGTTACCAAACGCAAACGCACACACGGCTTTTTGGTGCGCTCAAAAACCCGCGGCGGCCGCGCTGTATTGGCTGCTCGCCGCGCCAAAGGCCGCAAACGTTTGGCTGTGTAATTGGAACAGGGCTTCGGCAAAGCCTGCCGCTTATTAAAAACGGAAGAGTTCTCTTCCGTTTTTGCACTTCGTAAGCAGCGTTCGCGGGAATTTTTGCAGGTGCTGCGCTTGGAAAACAATGTGCAAGGCTTTGCCAGACTCGGTTTGGTGGTCAGTAAAAAAGCCGCCAAACGCGCCAACCGCCGCAACTACATGAAACGGGTCATCCGCGATTGGTTTCGGCGGCATCAATGCGTTTTGCCGCCGCACGATTTTGTGGTGCGTGTGCGCAAGGCGTTCGATAAAGACAGTGCGTCGCAGGCCCGGCAGGAATTAGACGATATGATGCTGCCGCCCGCCGCACGCAAACCGAAAGGGTGAAATCATGCTGCGAGCCGTATTGTTAGCGTTGGTGCGGTTTTACCAACTGGCCATCAGCCCGCTTTTCCCGCCGCGCTGTCGCTATGTGCCGACGTGTTCCCAATATGCCGTTGAAGCTTTGCGCAAACACGGTGCGTGCAAAGGCGCGTGCCTGACTGCGAAACGCTTGTGCCGCTGCCACCCCTGGGGCGGTAGCGGATATGACCCGGTGCCTTGAAACGGAAACTTTTGCAGGCTGCCCGGCGGTGCAATGGTTTCAAACCGAATAAGGAAATCTCACAATGGATGCCAAACGACTGTTTATTGCCACAGCATTGTCCATGCTGATTCTGTGGGGCTACGGGCAAATGTACCCCAGCCCGCAGCCGAACACTGCCGCCACGGCGACTGCGCCGCAAGCGCAGGTGCAGGCTGCTTCCCCATTGGGTGCCACCAGCCCCATCACCGTGAACACGGATACCGTGCAGGCGGTGATTGACGAGAAAACCGGCGATTTGCGCGGCATGACCCTGAACCAATACAACTCTGCGGCGGACGAACAGCAAAAATTCGTTTTGCTGGCAGACGGCAAGCCGCTGACGTATATCGCGCAATCGGAACTGGTAGATGCGAACGGCAAAAACTGGCTGGAAGGACTCACGTTCAGCAGCGCGCAGAAAAATTACACTTTATCGGGCGATGTGCTGGAAGTGAAACTGAGCGCGCAGGCGGCCAACGGCGTGAACATCGACAAAGTGTACACCTTCCGCAAAAACAGCTATTTGGTGGATGTGCGCTTTGACGTGAAAAACACGGGTTCCGCGCCGATTCAAGTCGGCACGAATTACCAAGTGGTGCGCGACAACAGCAAGCCCGAGGGCGAAGGCTGGTTCATGAGCAGCTATAACGGCCCCGTGGTGTACACGCCCGACAGCGACGAATTCCAAAAAGTGAAATACAGCGATTTGGACGACGATTTCCAAACCGGCAAAGACACCGCCGAATACCAGCGCAAAGCCACCGGCGGTTATGTGGGCATGATTCAGCATTATTTCGTGTCGGCATGGATTATGCAGCCGCAAGAGGGCAGCAACATCTGCGAAAAAGCAGCCTGCACCGTCAATATGAAAAAACGCAGCGACAACCTGTACAGCTCCGGCGTGAATGTCGCGCCCGTGCAGGTGGCCGCAGGCGGCAGCCAAAGTTTCGGCGCACAGCTTTATGCCGGCCCGCAAATCACCAGCATCCTGAAAACCGTATCGCCCAAATTCGAGCTGACCAAAGACTACGGCCGCGTGCATATTTTTGCCGCGCCCCTGTTCGCCTTGCTCAATTGGCTGCACAGCCTGATTCACAACTGGGGCTGGGCGATTATCGTGCTGACCATTATCGTCAAGGCGATTCTGTATCCGCTCAACAACAAAGCCTACCGCTCCATGGCGAAAATGCGCGCCGTCGCGCCCAAAATGGAAGCATTGAAAAAACAATACGGCGACGACAAAATGGGCTTGCAGCAGGCCATGATGAAGCTGTACCGCGACGAAAAAATCAATCCTTTGGGCGGCTGCCTGCCCATGCTGGTGCAAATGCCGATTTTCATCGGCCTGTACTGGATGATTTTCCTGTCGGTGGAATTGCGCCAAGCGCCTTGGCTGGGCTGGATTACCGACCTGTCGCGCCCCGACCCGTTCTTTATCCTGCCGATTCTGATGGCGGCCACCATGTGGTTCCAAACCACGCTGAACCCGCCGCCCAGCGACCCGACTCAGGCGCAGATGATGAAGATTATGCCGCTGATGTTCTCCGTCATGTTCTTCTTCTTCCCCGCAGGATTGGTGCTGTATTATGTGGTGAACAACCTGCTGACCATCGCCCAGCAATGGCACATCAACCGCCAAAGCGAAAAACTGGCGACCGCGCCGCAAGTGTTGGACAAAGAACCTGCGCCGGGTAAAGGCAAAGGTAAAAAATAACGGGAAATCCTGTGCAAATGAAAGTGCAGGCTGCTTTTGAATATTGAAAAGCAGCCTGCACTTTTTATTCGCGCAATCCAACAGCCCTGTCAGCTTCGGTAATCCGCGTTAATGGCGACATATTCTTTCGTGAAATCGCAGGTGTAGACCGTGGCATTGTGGCAGCCGGCCTGCACGTCCACGCGCACGGAAATTTCGGCTTCCTTCATCACGCGTTGGCCGTCTTCCTCGCGGTAGCCCGCCGCGCGTCCGCCGTTCTCCGCCACCAGCACATCGCCCAAATACAGCCGCAGTTTGTCCGTGTCCACCGCCGCACCAGAATAGCCCACCGCCGCCAAAATGCGTCCCAAGTTCGGGTCGCCGGCGGAAAAGGCGGTTTTCACCAGCGGCGAATGGGCAATGGCATAGGCAATTTTTTTGGCATCGTGCAGGCTGCCTGCATTTTCTACCTGAATGGTGATGAATTTGCTTGCGCCTTCGCCGTCGCGCACAATCGCCTGCGCCAATTCCAATGCCACTTGTTTCACCAGCGCATACACTTGGGCATAGCGCGGGTCGGCGATGTTGTCGATTTCGTTTTGGCCGCTTTGGCCAGTGGCGATGATGACGAAGCTGTCGTTGGTGCTGGTGTCGCCGTCCACTGTAATGCAGTTGAACGTTTCATCGGCAATCTCTTCCGTCATTTGCTGCAACACGGGCTGGGCGATTTTGGCATCGGTGGCGATAAAGCCCAGCATGGTCGCCATGTTTGGGCAAATCATGCCCGCGCCTTTGGCAATGCCGGTTACCTGCACCGAGTGGCGGTTGCCCACCTGCCCTTGCGTGCTGGCCGATTTGGCCACGGTGTCGGTCGTCATGATGGCGCGGGCCGCCAAGCCCCAATCCACGGGGCGGGCCGTGGGCAGCGCGGCCACGATTTTCTGAATCGGCAGCGGTTCCAAAATCACGCCGGTGGAAAACGGCAGTACTTGTTCTGCGGTGCAGCCTGCCTGTTTCGCCGCCGCTTCGCACATTTGCAGCGCGTGCCGTTCGCCCTCCGCGCCGGTGCCTGCGTTGGCATTGCCCGTGTTCACCACCAGCGCGCGGATGTCCTGCCCGCCGAATAAATGCCGCTTGGCCACACGCACGGGCGCGGCGCAAAATTTGTTTTGCGTGAACACGGCGGCCACCGAGCTTTCGGGCGACAACAGCATCAGCGTAACATCATCATGCTGTGGTTTTTTAATGCCCGCCTGCGCCGTGAAAAGTTGCACACCGGCAATGAAATGCAGTTGGTCGGGCGATTTTTCGATCAGGTTTACAGCCATCAGCGTCTCCTTTTTGCTTTGAGGGTTAAACGAATGGAATTGGCGGATAAAGACAATGTAGCATAAAATAACGCCTTTTGACCACACGGCATCCGCCCCGCCTTTCAGAAAGCAGCCTGCACATCATGCTTATGCAAATTATTGATTTCATCCTGCACATCGACAAACACTTGGTCACGCTCACCGCAGAATACGGCGCGTGGCTGTATGTCATTTTGTTCCTTATCGTCTTCTGCGAAACCGGGCTGGTGGTCACACCCGTGCTGCCGGGCGATTCGCTGCTGTTTGCCGCCGGCGCAGTGGCTGCATCGTCCGCCGGCAATCTGAATGTCCACGTTGTCGTGCTGGTGCTGCTGGCCGCGGCAATTTTGGGCGACGCATTCAACTTCACCATCGGCAAATTCTTCGGCGAAAAACTGTTTTCCAATCCCAACAGTAAAATCTTCAAGCAGGAATATCTGGCCAAAACCCACGTGTTTTACGACAAATACGGCGGAAAAACTATTATTTTGGCGCGGTTCGTGCCGATTGTGCGCACGTTTGCCCCGTTCGTTGCCGGCATGGGCAAAATGCACTACGGCCGCTTTATCCGCTACAACATCATCGGCGGCCTGCTGTGGGTCGTATTGCTGACCTATTTGGGCTACGGTTTCGGCAACCTGCCCGTGGTGAAAGACAATTTCGGCAAAGTGGTGATCGGGATTATTGTCGTGTCCGTGCTGCCCATTGCCATTGAAATGTTCCGCGCCAAATTCGGCGCACGGCAAGGACAATCATCATGACGCAAGCACTGGTCGTTTTTTCCGGCGGGCAAGATTCCACCACCTGCCTGTTCCAAGCCATGCAGCAATACGGCGCGGCAAACGTGCAAGCCATCACGTTTGCCTACGGCCAGCGGCACGGCATCGAGCTGGAACGCGCCGCATCCATTGCCCAAGAGCTGGGCATCCGCCAAACCGTGCTGGATTTGTCGCTCATCACCGCCATCACGCACAACGCGCTGACCGACGCGCAGGCGGCCATCGAAACCGATGCGCAAGGCATGCCCAATACGTTTGTGGACGGGCGCAACGCACTGTTTCTGCTTTATGCCGCCATTTATGCCAAATCGCAGAATATCCGCGATATTTTTATCGGTGTGTGCGAAACCGATTTTTCGGGCTATCCCGACTGCCGCCAGATGTTCGTGCAGTCGATGAACGTGACGCTCAATTTGGCGATGGCCTACGATTTCCGCCTGCATACGCCGCTGATGTATCTGACCAAAAAGGAAACGTGGGCGCTGGCGGACGAATTGGGCGTGCTGGACTATATCCGCACGCGCACGCACACCTGCTATTTGGGCGTGGACGGCGGTTGCCACGAATGCCCGAGCTGCGTTTTGCGCGAACGCGGATTGGCGGAATATCTGGCGGAGAAATCGGCCGTGTGATGTCGGTCGGCGATAAAAAAGCAGTCTGCACTTTGAAAATGAAAGTGCAGGCTGCTTTTTCATTGTAAAAATAGGATTAGGCTGCGTTACACGGCAGGCTGTCGTGTGCTTGTGCTTCTTGCAAACGCAGTTGCTTGCGGTGTTGTGCGGCGGTGTGGCGGCAGCGTTGTTGTTCGGTGGCCAGCACCAGTTCGGGCACGGGTACGGGCTTGCCGTTGTCCATCGCCACCATGGTGAAGTAGCAGGAATTGGTGTGGCGCGTGGTGCGGTCGCGGATGTTTTGCGCTTCCACGCGGATGCCCACTTCCATCGAGGTGCGGCCGACCATGTTCACGCTGGCGAGGAAGGTGACCAGTTCGCCCACATAAATCGGCTCTTTGAAGGTTACCTTGTCCACCGACAGGGTAACGCAGTAGAAGCCCGAATAGCGGCTGGCGCAGGCATAGGCCACTTGGTCGAGCAGTTTGAGCAGGTCGCCGCCGTGGACGTTGCCGCTGAAATTGGCCATATCGGGCGTCATCAGTACCGACATTTGCAGTTCGTGTTGCGGGATATTTTCTTGCATGGTGATGTCCTTTTCAGAGTGTTTTCAGGTGCAGGCTGCTTTTGGATGCCGCAAAAAGCAGCCTGCACTTATCCGCGCGTCCAAGTCGTGCCGTCCGCGCCGTCTTTCAGCAGGATTTTGTGTTCCGCCAAAAGATCGCGGATGCGGTCGCTTTCCGCCCAGTTTTTGGTTTCGCGCGCCGTTTTGCGTTGGGCAATCAGCGCTTCGATTTCGTCCGCCGACAAGCCGCCTTCTTCGCCGCCGCTTTGCAGGAAGTGCTGCGGGTCGTCTTGCAGCAGCCCCAAAGTGCCGCCCAAGGCTTTCAGGCAGCCTGCAAGTTCCGCGCTGCCGGTTTTGTTGGCTTCGTTCGCCAATTCAAACAGCACGGACATGGCTTCGGCGGTGTTGAAATCGTCGTCCATTGCGGCGAAGAAGCGGCGCGTGTAGTCGTTCGCGTCTTCGCGCACGGCGCACTCGGCAGCCTGCACGTTGCCCAGCGTGTTGTACAGCCGTGCGAGTGAGTTTTTCGCGTCGTCCAAATGCGCGTCCGAATAATTGAGCGGGCTGCGGTAATGCGCGCGCAAAATGAAGAAGCGCACGACTTCGGGCGCGTATTTTTTCAGCACGTCGCGGATGGTGAAGAAATTGCCCAGCGATTTGGACATTTTTTCGTTGTCCACGCGGATGAAGCCGTTGTGCAGCCAGTATTTGACATGGCTGTTGATGCGTTTGCCGGCCGCATGGGGCGCATCGTGGCCGCACAGTCCTCCGTGCGCGCCGCAGCTTTGGGCGATTTCGTTTTCATGATGCGGGAACTGCAAATCCGCGCCGCCGCCGTGAATGTCAAACGTTTGCCCGAACAGTTCGCCGCCCATGGCCGAACATTCGATGTGCCAGCCGGGACGGCCGTTGCCCCACGGGCTTTCCCACGAAGGCTCGCCCGGTTTGGCGGCTTTCCACAGCACGAAGTCCAAAGGGTCGCGCTTGTTGGCATCCACGTCCACGCGCTCGCCGGCACGCAGGTCGTCCAATGATTTGCCGGAAAGCTGGCCGTATTCGGCAAACTCGCGCACGGCGTAATACACGTCGCCGTTGGGCGCGGGATAGGCTTTGCCGTTGGCAATCAAATCTTCAATCATGGCAATCATTTGGCCGATGTGTTCGGTGGCTTTGGGCTCGATGTCGGGACGCAGCACACCCAGCGCGTCGCTGTCTTCGTTCATGGCGGCGATGAAGCGCGCGGTGAGTTCGCCGATGGTTTCGCCGTTTTCGTTGGCGCGGGCGATGATTTTGTCGTCGATATCGGTGATGTTGCGCACATAGGTGAGCGGATAGCCGTGCTGCCGCAGCCAGCGGGCAATCATGTCGAACACGACCAGCACGCGCGCGTGGCCGAGGTGGCAGTAGTCATAGACGGTCATGCCGCAGACGTACATGCGGACGTTTTCGGGGTTGAGCGGGACAAATTCTTCTTTTTGGCGTGTGAGGGTGTTGTAGAGGGTGATGGGCATGTTGCGGCCTCGATGGCGGTGGGCGGTTGAAAAATATGCCATTATAGCAAAGACTGCTTTAAATGGGGCAGGGTGCGGCCGGCAGCGAAAAGCAGCCTGCACCTTCTGTTTTCCGAAGTGCAGGCTGCTTTTTCAGGCGTTATTGTTCGTTCCGCCGTTGTTGCTGGCGGTACGTCCAAGGTGCCACGGGGCTGCGGTCGCGCCACAGGCCGGCGCGTTCCTGCTTGGCGGCGGCTTCGCTGCGTTCGTATTGCGCATAATCGGCGGGGTTTTGGTTGCGGCGGGCAATGCTGCGGTAGTGCCACGCGTTGCCCTGCCGGATTTGCTGCACATTCACATCGCGCCCGTCCAGCAGCACGCGCGCTACTTGGCGGCCGTATTGGTCGGTATCGAACACCTCAATCTGCACGTTTTGGCGTTGCAGCACGGTGCGCAGTGCGTCGCGGCTGCTTTGGCCGTGCGCCTGATTCAGTTCCGGCGCGTCGATATACGCCATGCGGATGCGGATTTCGCGGCCGTGACTGTCGGTTACGCGGATGGTGTCGCCGTCGTGCACGTTTTTCACGGTGGCGTGATAAATGCGGGCATTATCCGCCTGCTCCGGATTTTCCACTTCGACCGATTTGGCGCAGGCGGAAGAGAGCAGGATAAAGCCCGAAAGCAGGGCGGCGCTTAACGTCATCGTTTTTTTCATCGCTGCAATCCTTTACACATGCGGCTGAATCAGTTCGATGCCCGATTCGCGCGCCAAAATCAGCAAATCCGCCGCCCGTTCGGCAAACAGGCCGTTTTCCACCAAGCCCGTGATTTTGTTCAATTCGCGCTCCATGCTCAAAGGCTGGCTCAAATCCAGGCCGCGCACGTCCAAAATTTCGTTGCCGTGCAGCGTTTTGCAGCCGATGCGCAGTTCGGGTTGTCCGCCCAACAGCACAATCTGCCGCGCCACCATCGAACGCGCCATCGGCACGACTTCAATCGGCAGCGGAAATTTGCCCAGCCGCGCCACATATTTGCTTTCATCGGCAATGCAGATGAAGCGTTCGGCCAGTTTGGCGACGATTTTTTCGGGCAGCAGCGCCGCGCCGCCGCCTTTAATCATTTGCAGCGTGTGGTTGATTTCGTCCGCGCCGTCGATGTAAATGCCCAGCCGCGAAACTTCGTTGGCATGGATTTCGGGGATCTCGTATTTCGCCATCAGTTCGCGGCTTTTGTCGGACGTGGTGACCGCGCCTTTGACTTTTTTGCCGCTTTTGCCCAGCGCTTCGATAAAAAAGTTAATCGTGCTGCCGGTGCCGATGCCGATGTATTCGCCTTCAGGCACAAATTCGACCGCTTTTTCGGCGGCCAGCCGTTTCAAATCGTCTTGAGTCATGGTGTTTTTCCTTCCAAAGTGGGGTGCAGGCTGCTTTTGGCGTACCCGAAAAGCAGCCTGCACGTTGGTTAATCAATAATAATCAGTAATTTATAGTTTACGCGCGTCTTGCCGCGCACCACGCCGCCCCGCCGCACGGTTTCTGCCCGTGGTGCAGGCTGCTTTAAAACGGCTGCCGCACGGCAACCAGTTTGCCGAAATATCCGCTATCCGCTGCAAATTCGTATACCGCCAATATCCCGCCTTCAGTTAGGATTTCGCAGCATTGCGGCTCAAAGCGGTGTGCCTGTAATTGCCATGCGATGCCGGCGGCAGACAGGGCGCGTAGGAAATGCGGCAACGGCGAATCGGGGCGGATGCGCGTTTTGCCAACAAAGTATTTGGCCCGGTGCAAATCGGCAGAAAGGTAGGCGATTTTATTTCGGTAAAAGCCGATTTCAAAACCGCCCAGAAAATAAGAAAATCCGGCGGACGGGTTGCAGTCGTTGAAAAAATGTTTTTTACCGCGCTTCAGATTTTGCTTTTTAAAGGCTTTGCGGCTCATGCCGATGCGGGCGGTTTTCAGGCTGCCGTGTTTCAGGAAATGGTTCAGTTTCTGTTTTTTCATGGTGCAGGCTGCCTGAATGTCAAAATGCCGCCCAGTCCGCGAATGCTTCCGCAATATGCCATTTCCTGCCGTCCCATTCTGCCGCCGTATGCGCGCTCAGGTCTTGGATGCTGTCCGTCCATGCGCCGTGGGACGACGAAGCGGCAGGATAGGCATACGGCCGCTGCTTGTGCAGGCGCAAAGTCGCGCCGATATGCTGCGAAAGCCGGTTCACGGTATCCGAAACGAAAGCCGCACCCAAATCGTCAAAATAATCCTGACGCAGGCTGAGCAGCAGGCTGCTGTAAGGCTGGTTGTACGGCTGTTCGAGTGCCAGCGTTAATTTTGGTGTTTCGTTTTGTTTGACGCAGGCGGAAAGGTTTGGAAAATAGGCGGACAAAAATTCAAAGAAGAATGTGTCGGGATGGTTGCTTTGGCGGTAGTTGTCCGTCAGTTTTTGCAGCACGTCCGCGCGCCAAGACAGCCGCCCCAGTTTCACGGCTTTGCGCCCGTCGTATTGCGCGGCTTTGACGTGCGGCACGCCTTTTATGGGGGACACAAGCGGGGACAGGCAGTCGGTAAATGTCTGCCAAAATGCGCCGTCTGCCAAATATTGCTTCAGCGTGACGGGGGCGAGCAAAATAAAATTTTGATGCAGGGTATCGTAGTTCATAGGGTTGCTGTGCAGGCTGCTTATAGCTGTTTTATCACGCCGCTGCCGATGGTGAGTTTGCGGTTCAAATGGCTGCTGTCTTGGTTTTGTTGCCGCCACTGTCCTGCGGTGAATTCCAGTTCGATCATTTTGTGCAGGCTGTCTGCGCCTGGTTTCACGTTCAGCACGTCGCCTTCGGCGGGCGTGTAGTCGAAATCAAACTGCGGCGTGTTGTTGAGCGCGGCAATGAGTTGGTCGGCAAAATCCTGCGTTTGGGTGGGATAGTGCAGTTGCAGGCAGCGGCCGATTTCCAAGTCCGCCCAGTCGTGACCGTGATAGCGGCGCAGAGTCCATTGGGGGCGCGGATCGTTTGCGGGGACGGCGCAGCGGCAGAACAGGATGCCGTGTGACGGAGTGTCGCACATTTCAGGCAGCCTGCACTTAAACCGCCGCCAGAAGCACGGCAGCCTGCGCTTCAATCGCTTCTTCACGTCCCAGGTAGCCGAGTTTTTCGTTGGTTTTACCTTTGATATTGACGCATTCGAGCGGCAGCCCCAAGTCGGCGGCGATGTTGGCGCGCATGGCGTCGATGTGCGGGCGCAGCTTGGGCTGCTGGGTGATGACGGTGCTGTCCACGTTCACCACGCGCCAGCCTGCACGTTGTACGGCTTGGTAGGCTTCGCGCAGCAGGTGTCGGCTGTCGGCGTCTTTGTGTTCGGCGGCGGTGTCGGGGAAGAGTTTGCCGATGTCGCCCAAGGCGGCGGCGCCCAAGAGGGCGTCGGTGATGGCGTGCAGCAGTGCGTCGGCATCGGAGTGGCCGAGCAGGCCTTTGCTGTGGGGAATGGTAACGCCGCCCAGAATCAGGGGGCGGCCTTCAATGAGCCGGTGGACGTCGTAGCCTTGTCCGATACGGATATTCATGGGGTTTCCTTGGAAAGTGAAAGTGCAGGCTGCTTTTTAATAGCCCAGCCAAATCTTCTGTGCCGCTTGAATGGCGGCTTCATCGCGCAACACGCCGTATTGGAAATGTACCAGCGTGCTGCCGCGCCGACAGATTTCTTGTTTACGCTGTGCTTCCTGCCATGTGGCGCACCATTGTGTCGGGCCGGTGACGGGTTGCCGGTCTTGCCGCCATGCGTTGCGGTATTGTTGCAGCCAGCCGTGCCATGCCTTCGTGCGTGCTTCGCCGGCGGTTTTCGGGGCGGCGAGGATGCGTTGGCCTTGCGCGTCGGTATAGGCAAACCATTGCAGTTGCGACACGGGGCCGACGGTGGTGGCGGGCAAGGTGCAGGCTGCCAGCGCGGCAGCGGTGAATAAAACGGAAATGCGGCGGATCATGTGTTCTGTTTCAGGGTTTCGATGTATTTTTTGGCGTCGCGCAGGCTGCCTCCGGTCACGCGGCGGTAACAGCTTTGCGCCAGTATTTCTTCGTTCAGGCTGACCAGAAAGCGGACATCTTCCAGCGTTTCGTGCTCTTTCGGATAGCCCAGTTCGCGCTCGCGGCGGCGCAGGGAATGGAGGGTGGGAATGGCAATCACCAGAATCAGTATGCAGGTAAACAGGATAATGAGTGCGGAACCGTCCATAATCCACTCCTTCGCGGTGGCTGGTGGGCTTACTGCTGCTGCGATTGGGCGCGGGCGGCATGCCATTGCCGTGCGGCCAGTATGTCGGCGGCGATTTGCGTTTGCAGGCTGCCCAAGTCGGCAAATTTGACTTCGTCGCGCAGTTTGTGCAGAAAGCGGATGTGCAGGCGTTGTCCGTATAAGTCGCCGTGGAAGTCCAGCAGGTGCACTTCCAGCTTGGCGGCGGGGGTGTCGGACACGGTGGGGTTGCGCCCGAACGATGCCACGCCCGCGCATTCGCCAAACGCGCCGCGCACGCTGACGACAAACACGCCTTGCAATGCGTATGTGTGTGATGGTAAATGAATATTTGCAGTGGGGCAACCCAAAGTGCGCCCGATTTTCGCACCGTGTTTGACGCGGCCGCTCAAGCTGTAACCGTGCCCCAAAATCTGTTCGGCGCGGTGCAGGCTGCCTTCGGACAATGCTTGGCGCACGGCGGTGCTACTGGCGCGTTCGCCGGCCACCAAAATGCTGGGCGTGCGCTCGGTAACGAAATCGGGTTGCGCCGACAGCAGGGCGAAATCGCCGCCGCGCGCTTTGCCGAAGCGGAAATCGTCGCCCACCAGCAGATAGCGCGTGTTCAGCCGTTCGCGCAAGGTGTTGCGGATGAAGTCTTCGGCTTCGGTTTGGGCGCAATGCGCGTTGAAACGCTGCACCCAAACGCCGTGCAGGCAGCCGGTCTGCGCCAAAAGGTGCAATTTGTCGCGCAGGGGCGTGATGCGGCTGGGTGCAGGCTGCTTTGCGGCACGGCTGAAAAATTCCGCCGGCTGCGGCTCGAAAATCATGGCGATGGCGTGGAGGTTGCGCTCCTGCGCCTGAACATGCAGGCGTTGCAGGATATGGCGGTGCCCCGTGTGGACGCCGTCGAAATTGCCGATGGTTAATGCGCTGCCCTGCGGCAGATGGGGCGCGTTTTGCCCGAACCAAATCTTCATCATGAACGTGCGGAAAGTCTGTAAAGTGCGCCATTGTAACCAGTTTGCGGCCGGCTTCATACGTTTTGCATACAAGAAACGGAATTTTATTGTAAAATACGCGGTTTTGTTGTGTGCCGTGCAAAAAGCAGCGCCGAAAGCAGCCTGCACGCGGCCTGAAAATATTGGACTGATTTTATGGACTGGATACTGGAAAGCCGCCAAATGCAAATCATTTGGGAATACCGCCAAATGTTTTTGACCGGCGCATTGATGACTTTAAAGCTGACCACCGTTGCCGTGCTGGGGGGCAGTGTGTTGGGCTTGTTCGGCGCGTTGGCGCGGATTATCCGTTTTGAGAAGGGTGGCGTTTTTCTGCGCGGTATCGCATGGCTGTTGCGCACGCTGTCGCTGATTTATGTGACCCTGTTCCGCGGCACGCCGTTGTTTGTGCAGATTTTTATCTGGCATTTCGTATGGTCGGTCGCGCTGGTCAATCCGGCGGACGGCTGGATTTTGAGCGGTGATGCGGCCGCCGAAGTCCGCCGCAACTATGGGCCGTTGGTGGCGGGTGTATTGGCATTGACCGTGAACGCGGGCGCGTACATCACCGAAATCTTCCGCGCCGGCATCCAGTCGATTGACCGCGGCCAAATGGAAGCCGCCCGCTCTTTGGGGCTGACGTATGCCCAAGCCATGCGCTATGTGATTCTGCCGCAGGCATTGCGCCGAATGCTACCGCCGCTGGCCAACGAATTTATTACGCTGATGAAAGACAGTTCTTTACTTTCGGCCATTGCCGTGGCGGAGCTGGCGTATGTGCAGAGCACGATTTCGGGGCGTTACTCGATTTACGAAGCGCCGCTTTATACGGTCGCGCTGATTTATCTGATTTTGTCGATGGGGTTAAGTTGGATATTCGCCCGTTTGGAGAAGAAATACAACACTGCACAACAACGCTGAACGCTTTCAAAGCAGCCTGCACTTTCGTTTGAGGGAGAAGGCTGCTTTTCCCATATACGGAGAAATAAAACATTATGGACATTAGTTGGCTTGCCGAGCCGCAAACCTGGGTTGGCCTGGTCACCTTGCTGATTTTGGAAGTCGTGCTGGGCATCGACAACCTGGTTTTTGTGGCGATTCTGGCAAACAAAGTCAAACCCGCCCTGCGCGACCGCGCCCGAATCACCGGTTTGTCGCTGGCCGTGCTGATTCGCTTCGTCATGCTGGCCTTTATGGCGAAAATCATCTCGCTGACCGAGCCGCTGTTCCAAATCGGGCAGCAGCACGTTTCGGGCAAAGACCTGATTATGTTCGGCGGCGGCATTTTCCTGCTCTACAAAGCTACCACCGAGTTGCACGAACGGCTGGAAGGCGCCAACCATTTCCAAGTGGCCGACCAGCACAAAAAACACGCCGCCTTTTGGGCCGTTGTCGCGCAGATTCTGGTGCTGGACGCCGTGTTCTCCATCGACAGCGTGATTACCGCCGTGGCGATGGTGGAACACATTGTGGTGGCGATGGCGGCCGTGGCCATTGCCATGGTGCTGATGATTATGGCCAGCAAGCCGCTCACCGAATTTGTCGATAAACACCCGACCGTTGTGATGCTGTGTTTGGGCTTTTTGCTGATGATTGGTTTCAGCCTGATTGCCGAAGCCTTCCACTTCCATATCCCAAAAGGCTATTTATACGCCGCCATCGGATTCTCTATTTTGATTGAGGTGTTTAACCAGGTTTCGCAGAAAAATGCCAAGAAAAACGACTACATCAGCAGTTCGTGGCGGCAGCGCACCGCCGAAAACGTGCTGGGCATGATGGGCATACGCGAAAGCCTGCTGGCAGGCGACGGCGGCGCATCGGCCGACAACACGCATTTTGAAGAAAACGAAAAATCCATGATACGCAGCGTGCTGACGCTGGCCGAACGCCCCATTTTCGGCGTGATGATTCCGCGCAGCGACATCGAGCGGCTGGACATTTCGCAAAGCAAGGACGAACAGAAGGCCAAGCTTGTCCAATGTCCGTATTCCCGCCTGCTGGTGGTGGGCAAGGCCGGCGTGGACGAGCCTTTGGGCTATATCAACAAAAAAGATTTGCTGACCAACGTGCTGGAAACGGGCGATTGGAATGTGCAGGCTGCTTTGAAACAGCCGCTCATGCTGCCCGAAAGCGCCACCGCGCTGATGGCCATCGAATTGTTCCGCAAACACAGCGCGGATTACGCTTTGGTGGTGGACGAATTCGGCGCGATTTTGGGCATGGTCACCATGAAAGATTTGCTGGAAACCATTGCCGGCGAATTCCCCGAAGAGTTCGAGCGCCAAGACGAACCGGCCGTGCAGGCCAATCCCGATGCCAGCCTGACGGTGGACGGCACACTGGAATATGTGGAACTTGCGCCGCAGCTCGGATTGCCGCTACAAGCCGAAGATGCCGCCTTCCATACGGTGGCCGGCCTGATTATGGAGCAGCTGGGCGATTTGCCCGAAGTGGGCGATGCCATCGAATTCCACGGCTGGCGGTTTGAAGTAACCGAAAAAGCGGGGCATAAAATCGAACGCGTTACCATCCGCCCCGTGCCCGAAGAAGAATAAAACCACCGCAAAAAGCAGCCTGCACCTTGCCGAGCCGCGTTTTGCAAAGCCGCCGAACTGGTTTAAAATCGTTTTCGTTTGAAAGATTTTCATTGTTTACCGAAACAGGAGCCGTATCATGATTGCCAAACAATTGTTTGAAGATTTCAGCCAAAAAGTCAGCGAAACGCTGGCGAACAGCCCCGCCAAAGATATGGAAAAAAACGCCAAAGCCATGCTGGCCGGCGCATTGAACAAGATGGACGTGGTAACGCGCGAAGAGTTCGACATCCAGCAGCAGATTCTGATTAAAACGCGCACGAAGTTGAGCGAACTGGAAGCGCGCCTGGCGGCTCTGGAAGCGCAAATGCAGCCTGCACCCGCAGCGGAAACAGGCAAAAAGACTGCCAAAAAATAAGGACGGGCGATGAGTTTTGCGGTGGTGAACAGCCGTGCTTTGTGCGGCATGAACGCCCCGTTGGTGGAGGTGGAAGTGCACCTGGCCAACGGGCTGCCGCAATGCAACCTGGTCGGCCTGCCCGATACCGAAGTGAAGGAAAGCCGCGACCGTGTGCGCGCCGCCATTTTGCAGAGCGGCTTTGAATTTCCCATGCAGAAAATCACGGTCAATCTGGCACCGGCCGATTTGCCGAAAGAGTCCGGACGTTTCGATCTGCCGATTGCCATCGGGATTTTGGCGGCCAGCGGGCAAATTGCCTGCGACCATTTGGCGCAATACGAATTGGCCGGCGAATTGGCATTGTCGGGCGCATTGCGTCCGGTGCGCGGCGCATTGGCGATGGCGTGGCAGGGGCAGCAGTCCGGCCGCGCCTTTATCCTGCCTGCGGAAAACGCCCGGCAAACCGCCGTCCTGCCCAAAATTAAAGCCTACGGTGCAGGCTGCCTGGCGGAAGTGGCGGCGCATTTGAACGGCGCGCAAACCCTGCCGGATTACCAACGCACCGCATTGTCCGCCGCCGATAGCCCACCATTACCCGATTTGCGCGATGTGAAAGGGCAGCAGACCGCGCGTTTGGCATTGGAAATTGCCGCGGCGGGTGGGCACAGCCTGCTGATGATGGGGCCGCCCGGCACAGGCAAATCCATGTTGGCGCAACGGCTGCCGTCTATCCTGCCGCCGCTGACCGACGACGAACTGATGAGCGTGTGGACGCTGCGCTCCCTGCTGCCCGGCCAACAAAGCAGCCTGCACCTGGATACGCGCCGCCCGTTCCGAAATCCGCACCATTCCGCCAGCGCGGCGGCACTGGTGGGCGGCGGTTCCGACCCGAAACCCGGCGAAATCTCATTGGCACACCACGGCGTATTG
>ERZ773072.297-NODE-297-length-29811-cov-7.079547_pt1 | contig 29811 bp, 27 predicted proteins | sample MGYA00580617_ERZ773072 | MGnify/ENA primary metagenome ERZ773072 (study PRJEB29015, sample SAMEA2737970) | human oral metagenome | biome: human oral; feature: human-associated habitat; material: dental | place: China | collected 2122 ...
TGGCTCTTGAGGGAAAAGATGTTATCGGTCAAGCACAGACTGGTACAGGGAAAACTGCAGCCTTTGGCTTGCCAACCCTTGAAAAAATTCGTACAGAAGATCAGACCATTCAAGCTTTGGTCATCACGCCAACTCGTGAATTAGCTGTACAAAGTCAGGAAGAGCTCTTCCGCTTTGGTCGGAGCAAGGGTGTAAAAGTCCGTTCTGTTTATGGTGGTTCAAGTATCGAAAAACAAATCAAGGCTCTTAAATCAGGTGCTCATATCGTAGTTGGAACGCCTGGTCGTCTCCTAGACTTGATCAAACGCAAGGCCTTGAAATTACAAGACATTGAAACCCTCATCCTGGACGAAGCAGATGAGATGCTCAACATGGGCTTCCTTGAGGATATTGAAGCCATCATCTCTCGTGTCCCAGAGAATCGTCAAACCTTACTCTTTTCAGCAACCATGCCTGAAGCTATCAAACGCATAGGGGTTCAATTTATGAAAGAACCTGAGCATGTGAAGATTGCGGCGAAAGAGTTGACAACAGAATTGGTTGACCAGTACTATATCCGAGTTAAAGAACAAGAAAAATTTGACACCATGACTCGTCTCATGGACGTGGAGAAACCAGAACTTGCGATCGTATTTGGTCGTACCAAACGCCGTGTAGATGAGTTGACTCGCGGTCTGAAGATCCGTGGCTTCCGCGCAGAAGGGATTCATGGAGACCTTGACCAAAACAAACGTCTTCGTGTCCTTCGTGATTTCAAAAATGGCAATCTGGATGTCCTCGTAGCAACTGACGTTGCAGCTCGTGGTTTAGATATCTCAGGTGTGACCCATGTCTACAACTATGATATTCCACAAGATCCAGAAAGCTATGTTCACCGTATTGGCCGTACAGGTCGTGCTGGGAAGTCAGGTCAATCGATTACTTTCGTAGCACCAAATGAGATGGGTTACCTCCAAATCATCGAAAACTTGACCAAGAAACGCATGAAGGGCTTGAAACCTGCGACAGCAGAAGAAGCCTTCCAAGCTAAGAAACAGGTTGCACTCAAGAAAATTGAACGTGACTTTGCGGATGAAGCTATTCGTGGAAACTTCGACAAATTTGCAAAGGATGCTCGTAAATTGGCTGCAGAATTCAGCCCAGAAGAATTGGCCATGTACATCCTTAGCTTGACGGTTCAGGATCCAGATAGTCTTCCAGAAGTTGAAATTGCGCGTGAAAAACCATTACCATTCAAACCATCTGGTGGTGGATTTGGCGGAAAAGGCAAGTCTGGTCGCGGTGGACGTCGTGGTGATGACCGTCGAGATCGTGATCGCCGTGGCAATGGTCGTCGTGATGACTACCGAAAGGGTGGCCGTTCCAATGATCGTTTTGACAAAGAGAAGCGATACCGCAAGGATCATAAAAAACCTCGCAATACGTCAAGCGAGAAGAAAACAGGCTTTGTGATTCGGAACAAAGGAGATAAATAAAAAATACAAGGGTAAACAACTGTTTACCCTTGTATATTTATAAGGAGACCGAAATTCGTAAACAAAACGTTTGCTATCACTCTGTGGTAGCGTTACCAATTCTGTTAACATATTAAGAATACAACTTTTTATGAGCCCTGTCAACAGATTTGCTAAAAAAAATCTACTTTTTTTAAAAAAAGAACAAAAAGTTTAATTTATCTACAAAAATGATCAACAAAATAAGTGGTTAATATAGAAAAAATGGACAAAATGTTTGTTTCTTATTGAAAATGATCACTATTATAGTATAATGAAAGCAGAAATAGGAAAGTAGGACGTCATATGAAAGAGAGTAGACATGTAGCAATCTTACAAGAGTTGGACAAAAACGAAGTAGTCTCTGTTAAGGATCTAAGCGATTTCTTGGGTGTAACCGATATGACTATTCGACGTGATTTGATGGACTTAGAGGAACAAGGATTGTTGGTTCGTGTTCATGGAGGGGCCCATCGAAAAATCAAGGATAGTCTGACAGAAGTCTCCCATACAGAAAAGAACATGTTGAACGTGGAAGAGAAAAGGGAAATTGCTCAAAAATGTGCGGCTTTGATCGATGAAGGCGATACGATTTTTATTGGAGCAGGGACCACTACAGATTTTATTGGCGATTATCTTGAAGGGAAACATGTCAGTATTGTCACCAATTCCTTACCTATTTTTGAAAAATTAAAAGACCAACCTAATTATGACATTATCCTAGTGGGAGGTCGATATAGGGTCAAGACACAGACCTTTGTAGGACAGTTTGCAAATAAACTCTTAAAGGAAATTAAGGTTTCGAAAGCCTTTATCGGGGTAAATGGAATTGATGGTCATACAGCAATGACTGCAAACGAAGAAGAAGGAAACGGCAATAAAATTATTCTTAACAATGCCATTGAAAAGTATGTAGTAGCAGATAACAGTAAGTTTGATAGCTATTCTTTCTATGCTTTTTACCGTCTAGATGATTTAGATGCGGTGATTACCGATCATTCTATCTCTAAAAAAGTAAGAGAAAAATACAATTCTTATACAAAAATTTTGTAAAAATTAGAAAAGAAACAGCTAAACGGCCAGGATTCAAGCAGATTCTGGCCGTTTTTCATCCTTTAATAGGATAGGTGCTACAAAAAAATCTATAAAAAATAAACAAAAAAGAACAAAAAATTACATATTGTAATTGACAGCGCATTCATATAGTGATATACTTATCGTGTAAATTAAAAAAGGTAAAAAGTGGAAGGGGTGAAAAGATGGGATTAAATCAACTGTTTAATCGGGAATTAGTCTTTTGCCTAGATGTTACGAATCAAGAAGAATTGTTTGACCAGGTTGCAACTTTATTGGAAGAACGTCAGATTGTGACAGATTCTTATCGAGTTGCATTAAAAGAAAGAGAGAAATCGTTCCCTACTGGTTTAGATATGGAATTTCTAGGAAAGGATCTTCCGAATGTAGCGATTCCTCATACGGATATCATCCATAACCTGACAGAGAATATTGTAGTTGTTCGATTGAAAAATCCGGTAACCTTCCACAATATGATCGCTCCTGATAAAGAAGTAGAAGTTTCTCTTTTATTCTTCATCATTAACAATTCTAGTTCCAGCCAAACAAACATTTTGGCGCATTTGATGGATTTCTTTACGACAAATGGAAATCTTGAAAACATGTCGAAATTGGAAACTGAAGAAGACTTATATCGCTATATCACAGAAGCGATTGCTTAATAGTAACAAATAAATATATTTATAATGGAGGTCATTCAAATGATTAAAATTTTAGCTGCCTGTGGTGCAGGGGTTAACTCAAGCCACCAAATTAAAAGTGCTCTAGAAGAAGAGCTTTCAAACCGTGGATATGATGTACAATGTGATGCGGTAATGGTAAAAGATGTGAATGAAGACTTGATTAAAGGTTATGATATCTTTACACCAATCGCTGCAACAGATTTAGGCTTTGATCCTGGTATTCCAGTAGTTGAAGCTGGTCCAATCTTGTTCCGCATCCCAGCAATGAGCGCTCCGGTATATGACAATATCGAAGCAGCCATCAAAGAACACGGCTTAAGCTAATTTCTTCATCTATATTTTGTAAGTGATTCCTATGTTGGAAATTGCTGACATTCTTAATTTTGTAAAATATAAAAATATAAATTGGGAGGATTTATTATGAATGGCATTATCGATTTTGCCAATAAGTTTTTCAAACCCATTCTAGATATGGGTGCACCGATCATCATGTTGATCGTCCTAACTCTATTGGCACTTTTGTTTGGAGTGAAATTCTCCAAAGCGCTTGAAGGTGGTATTAAACTTGCCATCGCTCTTACTGGTATCGGTGCAATCATCGGTATGTTGAATGGAGCTTTCTCAGCGTCTCTTGCAAAATTCGTTGAGAACACTGGTATTCAATTGAATATCACAGACGTTGGTTGGGCGCCTCTTGCGACCATTACTTGGGGGTCTGCCTGGACACTTTACTTCTTGCTAGTTATGTTGGTTGTCAACGTTGTCATGCTTGCAATGAAGAAAACAGACACACTTGATGTTGACATCTTTGATATCTGGCACTTGTCTATCACAGGTCTTTTGATTAAATGGTATGCTGATAAAAATGGAGTTAGCGCGGGAGTTTCTCTCTTCGTTGCCACTCTAGCAGTAGTCCTAGTAGGGATTATGAAGATCATCAACTCAGACTTGATGAAACCAACATTTGATGATTTGTTGAATGCACCTAGCTCTTCACCAATGACATCAACTCACATGAACTACATGATGAACCCAATCATCATGGTCTTGGATAAAATCTTTGACAAATTCTTCCCAGGTCTTGATAAATACGACTTCGACGCAGCTAAATTGAACAAGAAGATCGGTTTCTGGGGATCTAAATTCTTTATCGGTTTCCTTCTCGGTATCATTATTGGTTTGATGGGAACTCCACATCCTGATCCTAATGTAGCTGATGCTAAAACTTGGGAATTGGTTATTAAAGGTTGGTTGAGCCTTGGTTTGACTGCCGGTGTCTGCTTGGAATTGTTCTCATTGATTGGTTCTTGGTTCATCGCAGCGGTAGAACCATTGTCACAAGGTATTACAAATGTTGCTACTAAACGTCTTCAAGGACGTAAATTCAATATCGGTTTGGACTGGCCATTTATCGCTGGTCGTGCAGAAATCTGGGCTTGTGCCAACGTACTTGCACCAATCATGTTGATCGAAGCAGTACTTCTTTCTAAAGTCGGAAATGGTATCTTGCCACTTGCAGGGATCATCGCTATGGGTGTGACTCCAGCCTTGTTGGTTGTTACACGTGGTAAATTGATCCGTATGATCGTATTTGGAACACTCTTGTTGCCACTCTTCCTTCTTTCAGGTACTCTTATCGCACCATTTGCTACTGAATTGGCGAAAAGTGTCAATGCCTTCCCAGAAGGAGTTGATAAAGCTCAATTGATCACTCACTCAACTCTTGAAGGACCAGTTGAAAAACTTCTTGGTTGGACTATTGGTAACGCAACTACAGGAGACATCAAAGCTATTGTTGGTGTTGTTGCCTTCTTAGCATTCTACGTTGGAATCTTTGCATGGTACAGAAAACAAATGATCAAACGTAACGAAGAATACACAGCAAATGCAAAATAATCCGCTCCTAAATATGTAACTTGATAAAACTAGGGTATCAATTTTCCAGACATGGAGGGGTAGCCTAGTTTTTTCTCTAAAATAACATGCTAAGGAGTGAAATATGAGGATAGCTTTAAAAAATAATGATCTGGAAGTTTGTTTCAAGGAGTTAGGTGGTGAGCTGGCCTCTATCAAGGATCAGGAAGGTATCGAATATCTTTGGCAGGGTGATGCTCAGTATTGGAGTGGCCAAGCCCCGGTTCTCTTTCCTATCTGTGGTTCGGTTCGAAATGATACAACCATGTATCGCCCTCAAGGTGTCGGGAAGATCCCTCGCCATGGGCTGGTTCGCAAGAAAAACTTTGAGCTGGTAGAGCAAACAGAAAATCAGGTGACTTTTGGGATAGAAGATACGGAAGAAATGTATCAGCAATATCCCTATCATTTCAGATTAGAAATTTCCTATCAATTACTTGGTAAGATGATTCAAGTAACCTATCGGGTTTACCATCTTGGTGAGGAAGGAGTCATGCCCTTTTTCGTTGGTGGCCATCCAGGATTTAATTGTCCGTTACTGGCGGATGAAGGGTTTGAAGATTACTACTTAGAGTTCGAAGAAGAAGAGACTTGTAGTATTCCAAAATCCTATCCAGAGACAGGCTTGCTAAACGTCTTTGATCGGACACCTTTCTTACAGCGAGAAAAAATCCTAAATCTCGATTACGATCTCTTCCAAAAGGATGCCATCACTTTAGATTGTTTACAATCAAGAAGGGTGACCCTCCGCTCTAAAAAGCACGAAAAAGGAGTAAGCCTTCATTTTCCAGATTTTTCAAACTTGATCATCTGGACAACACCAAATAAAGGACCTTTTATCGCTTTAGAGCCTTGGTCTGGTTTATCCACTTCCCTTGAAGAGAGTGATTATTTGGAATATAAAAAGCAAGTTCGACTCTTGCCAGCAGGTCAAGTAGCAGAACTTAGTTTTGTAATCGAAATTTTATAGAAAGAAATGTTGTTGAATATAGAAGTTTCTGTATTTGATTGAAAAATGAATTAAAAGAAGGAGCATAATATGTCAGTTATTATTGGTGCGGATGCAGCAGGTATCCGCTTAAAAGAAGTAGTCAAAGAGTATTTGGAAACAGAAGGTTTCCAAGTGGTGGATGTGACAGAAGAAGGGCAAGACTTTGTCGATGTGACCTTAGCTGTTGCTAAGGAAGTCAAACAAGCAGAAGACAATCTTGGTATTGTTATTGATGCTTATGGAGCTGGCCCATTCATGGTCGCTACTAAAATTAAAGGAATGGTTGCAGCAGAAGTTTCAGATGAGCGTTCTGCCTACATGACTCGTGGCCACAACAATTCTCGCATGATCACCATGGGGGCTCAAATCGTGGGTGATCAATTGGCCAAAAATATTGCCAAAGGTTTTGTAAACGGTAAGTATGACGGTGGTCGCCACCAAATCCGTGTCGATATGCTCAACAAGATGTGTTAAGGGGAGGAGTAAACGAATGAAAATTGCAATTGGATGTGACCATATTGTCACAAATGAAAAAATGGCTGTTTCTGAATTTTTGAAATCAAAAGGTTATGAAGTCCTTGACTTCGGAACTTATGACCACGCGCGTACCCACTACCCAATTTTTGGGAAAAAAGTCGGAGAAGCAGTCGCTAGTGGCCAAGCTGATCTAGGAGTATGTATCTGTGGTACTGGTGTTGGGATTAACAACGCAGTTAACAAGGTGCCAGGAATCCGTTCAGCCTTGGTTCGCGACATGACAACTGCTCTTTATGCCAAAGAAGAACTCAATGCTAATGTCATTGGTTTTGGTGGGAAAGTAACTGGTGAGTTGCTCATGTGTGATATCATTGAAGCTTTCATTCATGCAGAATACAAACCAAGTGAAGAAAACAAGAAATTGATTGCCAAGATTCAACATTTGGAAACCCATAATGATCACCAAGAGGATGCAGACTTCTTTACAGAATTCCTTGAAAAATGGGATCGTGGTGAATACCACGACTAAGAGGTGAGGATATGATCTTAACTGTCACCTTGAATCCTTCCATTGATATTTCTTATCCCTTGGAAGAATTAAAGTTGGATACTGTGAATCGTGTGTCGGAAGTTTCTAAGACGGCTGGTGGGAAAGGTTTAAATGTCACCCGTGTCTTAGCTGAGAGCGGTGAAACAGTTGGAGCAACAGGTTTTGTTGGGGGGACCAATGGTCAATTCATCAAGACCCATCTTCCACGAGATGTCCAATCCTTCTTCTATGATATCCTTGGAGATACGCGGAACTGTATCGCCATCTTGCATGAAGGAAATCAAACAGAAATCTTAGAAGCGGGTCCAGAAATTATCCGGACGGAAGCTTTGGGATTCCTTCACCATTTCAAACTCCTCATGCCGACAGCGGATGTGATTGCTATTTCGGGAAGTCTTCCTACAGGTCTACCAGTGGACTATTATGCGAGCCTAATTGAGATTGCAAAAGAAGCAGGACGCAAGGTTGTACTTGATTCATCAGGCAAATCTTTAGAAGCGGTTCTTCACTCATCATTCAAACCAACGGTGATTAAACCCAATCGCGAAGAATTATCTCAACTCTTAGGACGAGATGTTTCGGCGGATTTTGAGGACTTAAAAGAAGTTTTGAAAGACCCACTGTTTGAAGGAATCGAATGGATTATCGTCTCCTTAGGTGGAGATGGTGCCTTTGCCAAACATGGAGACAGCTTCTATAAGGTCGATATTCCAAAAATTGAAGTGGTCAATCCAGTGGGATCTGGAGATTCAACCGTAGCTGGGATTTCTGCTGCCCTCAGTAGCGGAAAAGATGACGCGGCCCTCTTGACCCATGCTATGGTCCTAGGGATGCTAAATGCCCAAGAAAAGATGACAGGGCATGTCAATATGGCCCACTACGATGATTTGTATCAGAATATAATTGTAAAAGAGGTATAAGATGGTATTAACAGAACAAAAACGTAACTATTTAGAAAAATTGAGCACCAAAGAGGGTGTGATCTCAGCCTTGGCCTTTGACCAACGTGGTGCCTTGAAACGCCTCATGGCTCAGTACCAAGACACAGAACCAACCGTGGCTCAAATGGAAGAATTGAAGGTCTTGGTGGCTGAAGAATTGACACCATTCGCATCTTCTATGCTCTTGGACCCTGAGTATGGACTTCCAGCAACCAAGGTCTTGGATGCAGAAGCAGGTCTCTTGTTGGCTTATGAAAAAACTGGCTACGACACTTCTAGCACAAAACGTCTGCCAGACTGCCTTAACCTTTGGTCAGCTAAACGCATCAAAGAACAGGGCGCAGATGCAGTGAAATTCTTGCTCTACTATGATGTGGATAGTGCAGAAGAACTCAACCAAGAAAAACAAGCCTACATCGAACGCATCGGTTCAGAATGTGCTGCAGAAGAAATTCCATTCTTCCTTGAAATCTTGGCTTATGATGAAACTATTGCGGATGCAGGTTCTGTAGAATATGCGAAAGTAAAACCTCGTAAGGTCATCGAAGCTATGAAAGTCTTCTCAGACCCACGCTTCAACATCGATGTCTTGAAGGTAGAAGTGCCAGTCAATGTCAAATACGTAGAAGGCTTTGGAGATGGAGAAATCGTTCATAGCCGTGAAGAAGCTGCTGCCTTCTTTAAAGAACAAGAAGAAGCAACCAACCTTCCATACATCTACTTGAGTGCAGGTGTTTCTGCCAAACTTTTCCAAGAAACCCTCGTCTTTGCGCATGAAGCAGGTGCGAACTTCAACGGGGTCCTTTGTGGTCGTGCAACTTGGGCTGGATCTGTAGAAGCTTACATCAAGAATGGGGAAGCCGCAGCTCGAGAATGGCTCCGTACCGAAGGTCGTCGCAACATTGAAGAGCTCAACCAAGTCTTAGACCAAGTCGCAACTTCTTGGAAAGAGCGTATTTAATTCCTTTGTTCCTAACGTATCAAATAGTCTTTCTAGAAAAATCTAGAAAGGCTATTTTTTTATTTCCATGCAGGAGTAGTTCCGTCATTCATCAAAAATTGGTTCCCAATGTTCATAAATCTGATTGAGCTTTCATTCACTATTCAAATGGCTTCTGATTTGTAAGGATTTATGTGAAATTTTCACATTTTTGTCGATTATTTAAATGTTTTGAAGTATAATAGTACTATATCAATGAAGGAATTAAGATATGGAAAACATTGTATACAGAGAAGCAAAAATGAACGAATATAAAATAATAGGAGAAATTTGTACGGATGCTTTCAAGGAATACCCATTTTTAACATTAATTAAAGATGACTTAAAGCAGCCTGAATTTTATTTGGAATTTTTAGGGTTGTTACATTCTCTATTAGTACGTTTATATATAAAAGGGGAAACTTGCCTAGTTGCTGAACGAGATGGAGAAATTATAGCTGTAGGACTCTTGCAACAAAAAGATTTCTCAATGGTCTCTTACCTACTAAATGGAATTTTCAAGTTATTCCGTTACATTAGCCCTTGGAAATTAATGAAATATCTGGACCTGGTGGAGCGTTCGGAGCAACATTTGAAAAAATCCGGAAACTTCGACTGGTATTTAATGATGTTTGCTGTGAGCCCAACTGTTCAGGGCCAAGGGCTTGGTAGTCATTTCCTCCAAAACGGATTGAACCTTATGTCAAGGCCAAAGGTTGTAAGCGTCTAGGTTTGATTACCAGTACCCAGCAAAATGTTTTCTTCTATGAAAAAAATGAATTCGTCCTATTAGATTCTATGGTGCTTGACTATGGAAACCAAAGTGTTGGAAACTGGGCTTTTTTAAAGACCCTTGATGACGAATCCTAGATGATTAAAAAAAGGAGCTCTTGGGGCTCCTTTTAGTGTGCAAACAATTATTTAGTTTTTTTCTGTTCTGGATCCAGCTTGGTTTGTTGATGCTTGATATAGGTCAGTTTTTCCTCTCGGCTCTTCCGTTTAAAGAGTGCTTCGGCTGACATAGCAGCTCTTTTGTCGGGGAAAGACTCTTGGTAGATCAAGGTCACAGGAAGTCTGGGACGTGTATATTTGGCGCCTTTGCCAGCATTGTGGGTTTTGATACGGCGTTCGATATCGGTGGTGTAGCCAGTATAAAGGGTCCCATCTGCACACTGGACTACATACATATAAGCTTTAGTTTCCATAATAAATCTCATGAATCTCCGGCGTATAGCTTCCATCTTCCTCATGGATGAACAGTGGAGGCAGAATTTTTAGACCATCTCGCGATCCATCTTTAATGGCCTCAATGAGAAGCATGTTGGCATCTTTATGGACCTTGGGATAGACAAATTGAATCCGTTTAGGAGCCAGATTGTAGTGTTTCATGGTTTCAATGATATCTAAGAAGCGATCCGGACGATGGACCATGACGAGTCGGCCATTGGACTTGAGAGTCCGTTGGGCCACTTGACAAATTTGGTCCAAATTGGTGGTGATCTCGTGACGTGCTAGCAAATAATGAGGGCTCTCATTTAAATTGGAATGCTCGTCCACTTTAAAGTAGGGAGGATTACAGAGAATAAGGTCGATTTTACTACCAGGGAAATGGTGGGGCAAATTTTTTAAATCATCGGTAATCATGGACATACGGTCGGAGAGGTCATTCAATTGGATGGAACGCTCTGCCATGTCGGCGAGTCTTTCTTGTATCTCCACTCCAACGATGGTTGCTTTGGTGCGCGTGCTAGCGAAGAGTCCGACAGCGCCATTGCCGGCACAAAGATCGACAATCAGACCACGGTTGGGCAACTTAGGAAAACGTGACAAAAGGACACTATCAATAGAATAGCTAAAAACCTCTCTGTTTTGAATGATTTTTACATCACTAGAAAATAGTTGGTTGACGCGTTCGCCGTCTTTTAATTCGATATCGTTCATGGCTCTATTATAGCATGAAAAGAGGGCGGGGAAAAGCATAGAAAGGGATAAGAAAAAATAAGGACAGAACTTTCGTTCCATCCTTATCCAAGAGTTATTTAATCAAATTCATATTTTTGATAAATGGTCGCCAAGATGAAGATTCCCGTAAAGAGGGCCATCAAGGCAAGGTAGACTGGGAAGGTCACAGCTGTCAATGTTCCGATTTCAATCAGACCTTTCAAGTAAAAGGCAGAGAGATAGAAGCCGCAGACAGAGAAGATAATTAAGAGACCTCGCCAGATATTGAGTGGCAAGCAAGCCCGAATAACGGACAAGAAGCCAATAGATCCTAATAAGTAGTAGGAAAGGGTAGACATGTCCAGGCTAGACCAGCCATGATGAGCTCCCCATAAACGAACAAATAAGACGTTAAAGATAACCATCAAGGCATTTGGTAAGGCCAGATGCAAGGAGCGTTTGAGGAAGTGTTTTTCCACTGGCTTAATGTTTCGTTCAAAGGTTAAGACAAATGGAGGGAATCCTTCGACAAACTGGTCAATCAGTGTAATCTGAATCGGAATAAATGGGAAGATCAACAAGTAGTTGATGTCAAATAAAAGGGCACTTGCGATACAAATAATCGCCAGAATGAAGGAGTAGATCGTCTTAATAAAGAAGATAGGAGCGATTCGTCCAATGTTATTGACGACCCGACGACCTTCAAAGAGAATTTCTGGAACATCATTAAAGTCAGAGTTTAACAAGACGAGATTGGCAATTTGACGGGTTGCAGGATCGCCTTCGGCCATCACGATGGAGCAGTCAGCTTCTCGTAAGGCTAGGATATCATTGACCCCGTCCCCTGTCATGGCAGTGGTTCGACCAGCGGCCTTGAGGGTTTGAATCAAAAGTTTCTTCTGATGAGGAGAAACCCGTCCAAAAATGGCTGTACTTTCAGCTAGGTCCACCAACTCATCGTCCTCAATCTTAGAACAGTCAATATAACTTTCGTAGCTTTCAAAACCAGCTTCCTTAGCAATGTAAGAAACAGTGACAGGATTATCACCAGAGATGATTTTGAGATCCACATCTTGGGAGCGAAGATAATCCAAGGTTTCGGCAGCCCCTTCGCGGATTGGATCGAGGATTTCAATGACGGCGATTGCTTCTACATCACTTGGCAAGGTCAAATCATGCATATCGATGGCTTCCACACTGCGAGCTAAGATCAAGACCCGAGATCCATGGGCTTGGGCTTCCAATACCGCTGGAGGATTTTCTTTGAGGAGCATTTCTGGTGCCCCCAAATAAACGGTCCCCAAGTTTGTCAGAGTCATGGCACCCCATTTTCGATCACTTGAAAATGGAATGATTGATTCGGCTGTATAAGCGTGTTCTAACTCGCCAAATGCTTTGCGGATAGCTTGGGCAGTTGGGTTGTTATCCTCAGAATTTTGCATATAGGCAGCGAGAATAACTTCGATAGTTTCTTCAGAAAAGTGTTCAGACAGGGAGTGAATGCCTTTGACGGTCATTTTTCCTTGGGTGATGGTTCCTGTCTTATCCAAACAAAGAGTATCGACACGAGCCAAGGTTTCCACAGAGTACATCTCTTGGACCAAGACCTTGCGCATCCCTAACTTGATCACGGCTGTCAAGAGAGAGGTCACTGTCAGAAGGGCAATCCCTTTTGGCAACATGCCTAAGAGAGCAGTGGAAGAGGTAATCACAGAATCTTTCATTGGAAGCAGTTTAATCAAAAAGGCTTCACAGAAGAGAGCGATTCCAAATGGGATAATAATCTTTCCAGTAAAACTAGAGATTTTTGCGAGATTATAGAGAATGCGGGAATTGATGGGTTTGAGAGTTTTTGCCTCTACCATTAATTTATTAGCATAGTTATTGGCCCCCACACGACTGACACGAGCGTAGACCTGACCACTCGCTAAGAAGCTTCCGGATAGAAGTTCATCTCCCTCTTCCTTGAGAACCAAGTCACTTTCTCCTGTGAGCATGGCTTCATTGGCTTCAGCAACTCCCTTTTGAACGATGGCATCACTCGGAATTTGGTCTCCAGCTGATAGCTTAATCAGGTCGCCAAGGACGATTTTCTCTGGATCAATGGTTTCTTCTTCCCCGGCTCGGATGACAGTGACGAGCTCCTTACTCATCAAGTTCAATTTATCAATCATCCGTTTAGCGCGGAGCTCTGTGGCAATTCCGGATAAGGCATTAAAGCAGATGACTGCAAAAAAGACCAGGTTGCTCCAAGCTTGTACCGCAACCAAAGCAAGGGCGATCACAAAGTTCAAAGCATTAAACAAGGTGAAGACATTGCGCTTGATGATTTGCCAGGTACTGGTACTGGTATTCGCTTTAAATTCGTTGGTTTGGCCACGCTGTATTTTTTTGCGGACCTCTTCATGGGTTAATCCCTTTAATTCATTCATTTCCATAAAAACATCATATCATTTTTTTAAGAAAAAGACTAGGTGCAGTCGGTTTGTTGAGTCATCCAGTTTTTGAAAAGATTTGCGGGGAAGAGAAGGATACGGTATAATGGATAAACAAGAGAATTATCAAAGGAGAAAGCATGTTTTATACCTATTTACGTGGCTTAGTGACCTTTATTTTATGGGTTCTGAATGGAAATGCTCATTACCATCATAATGAACTGATTCCGAGTCAAGAGGAAAATTACATTCTCGTAGCTCCTCATCGAACTTGGTGGGATCCTGTCTACATGGCCTTTGCGACCAAACCCAAGCAATTTATCTTTATGGCTAAGAAGGAACTCTTTACTAATCGGATTTTTGGATGGTGGATCCGTATGTGCGGGGCTTTTCCAATTGACCGTGAAAATCCAGGTGCAGCAGCGATTAAATACCCAGTAAGTATGCTCAAAAAAAGCAAGCGTTCCCTGATTATGTTTCCAAGTGGAAGCCGCCATTCTCAGGATGTTAAGGGTGGAGTTGCCGTGATTGCCAAGATGGCCAAGGTACGTATTATGCCTGTTACTTATACGGGTCCAATGACTTTGAAAGGACTAGCGACCTGTGAACGGGTTGACATGAACTTTGGGCACCCTATTGATATCTCTGATATTGCAAAAATGAATGATGAGGGAGTGGAAGAAGTTGCAAGACGAATCCAGGCTGAGTTTGATCGCTTAGATGCGGAATCTCAGGCACTGCGCAATGACCGGAAACCTTTTATCCTCATCCGTTTGTTGAAGTTTTTACTGTTGCCATTTGTTTTGGTTGTTGCTCTATTGACCCTCTTGTTTAGTTATATCGCTAGTTTTGTATGGGATCCGGACAAGCATCGGAAAGACTAAGCAGTACTCTAGATAAAAAGAATGTCAAAAATCATGTGATTTTTGACATTCTTTTTTTATTTCTTCGATTTTTTACGAATAATAAAAATAAAAGGGGGATTTATGGAGACGTGGATTGAGAAGATCAAGGAATATAAACTGTTTTTAGGTTTGGCTGCTGTGGGGCTAGTGATGGGAGGAATATTTCTCTTTTGGCCCAAGCAACCTCCACAAGCACCGGAAACTGTCATTTCCCAGTTAGAAATGGTGGATCAGGAGGCTTCTCCTAAGGAAGACACAAGCCTCCCTTCTAGCTCTCAACAGAGGAGTGAGGAAAAGACGGACTCCTCTCAAGAGAAAATCATGGTGGATGTGAAGGGTGCTGTTAGACAGGCAGGGGTCTACGAACTTCCAGTGGGGAGCCGGGTCTATGATGCTGTCCAAAAAGCAGGAGGAATGACAGACGAAGCCAACAGCCAATCCGTCAACTTAGCGCAAAAATTGGAGGATGAGTCCATCATCTATGTTGCTAAGAATGGAGAGGAGGTAGCGCCTGTTGCGTCCGCATCTGCTGGGACGACAGGTGGCGAAAAGCAGTCAAAAGATGGAAAGGTCAATCTAAATACGGCAACAGAAGCAGAACTACAGACGATTTCTGGGATAGGTCAAAAGCGAGCCCAAGATATCATTGCTTATCGAGAGGAAAAAGGAAAATTTCAGTCTGTTGACGAACTGAAAAATGTTTCTGGGATTGGCCAAAAGACGCTAGAAAAGTTAAAAGAGCATGTTACAGTGGATTAGAAGCCTCGACATTCATCCATTTCATCTCACCCTGCCAGTCTTAGCTCTCTATTATTGGATGTACACGGGACACTGGCTCGCTTCGATCTTCCTTCTGGCCTTCTTCATCTTGTTTAGGAGACGCTACGATGGCAAACGATTTCTGTGCCTCATAGGGTTTCTTTCCCTCTTTGCTCTTTGTTTTGCTTTCCGGATCGAACAGGGAAAACAAGAGTCAAGGGATCATAGGGTCCCAAGGATCATTCAGCTTTTACCGGATACCATCAAGGTGAATGGAGATGCTTTATCCTTTCGTGCGAAGTCAGGTAGCAGTACTTTTCAGGTTTTCTACCAGCTTCAGTCAGAGGAAGAACAAGCCTATTTTAAGCACCTGGATCATGGGCTAGAATTACGGATCAAAGGGGAATTAGAACCCCCGACAAAACAGCGTAATTTTTTGGGCTTTGATTATCAGGCTTATCTGAAAACACAAGGGATCTATCACCTTTTGAAAATCAATCACATTCTTGAAAAGAGACCTGCTGAGCCTAGAGATTTCATAGGTCTGCTGTCTAGTTGGAGGCGAAAGGCGCTTGTATGGGTTCACCAGCATTTTCCCCAACCCATGAGTCACTACATGACGGGCTTGCTTTTTGGTTTTTTAGATGTGGAGTTTGAAGAAATGAGCCAGTTGTATTCGAACTTGGGGATTATCCATTTGTTCGCCTTGTCGGGCATGCAGGTTGCCTTCTTCTTAGATGCCTTTAGACGCTTTTTTCTACGTTTGGGACTGGAGCAGGAAAAGGTTGCCTACCTCCTCTATCCGTTTTCGCTTCTTTATGCTGGGATGACAGGCTTTTCGGTTTCGGTTGTTCGAAGCCTCTTACAGAAACTCCTGGCCCAGGCTGGGCTCAAAGGAATGGAAAATATGGGAGTCACTCTCCTCTTATTACTCCTTCTTTTACCGTCCTCCTTGTTGACTGCTGGAGGTCTCTTATCCTGCGCCTACGCCTTTATATTGACACTAACCTCTTCCGAAGAGGAGAAGGAGGGAATCCGAAAAGTCATCAAGGAGAGTCTAGTGTTAACACTAGGGGTTCTTCCTGTTCTCGTTTTTTTCTTTGGAGAATACCAACCCTGGTCCCTTCCTCTAACCTTTATTTTTTCTCTCTTATTTGACCTTCTGTTGTTGCCAGGACTGAGTGTCGTCTTTCTCCTTTCTTTTCTGTATCCCTTGACCTTCTGGAACCCTTTCTTTGTCTGGATGGAAAAAAGTATGGACTATCTAGCGAGCTTCACTAGTCAATCCTTGGTTTTCGGGCAGCCAAGCATTTATTATTTCATCTTGCTCTTGTGCTTGCTAGCTTGTCTCTATGAGATGCGAAAGGTTAAGAAATGGAGGTACCTGTTCCTACTCTTAGTATGCTCTGTATTTGCCCTTGTGAAGCATCCTTTAGAAAATGAGATTACCATCATTGATATTGGTCAAGGTGATAGTATTTTGCTACGTGATTGGCGTGGGGAAACCATCCTAATTGATACAGGAGGAAAAGTGGACTTTGGCCAAAAGGAGGAATGGAAGAAGCGAAGGTCTACTAGCAATGCAGAACGGACCCTGCTCCCCTATCTCAAGAGCAGGGGGATTGACCAGATTGATCATATGATTCTCACGCATACTGACACAGATCACATGGGAGATTTGGAAGTGCTTGCGGCTAAGGTTAGTATTAAGGAAATCAACATTTCCAAGGGAAGCTTAAAAAAAGACTCTTTTGTCCGTCTGCTCAAACGGTTGAACTTACCGGTAAAAACGTTAGAGGCTGGTGATCAACTGTCGATTTTTGATGGGCGTGCAGAAGTCCTCTATCCGATAGAAGTAGGAGATGGGAGTAATAACGATTCCATTGTTCTTTATGGTCGCTTTTATGGGTTGTCCTTCCTTTTTACAGGAGATTTAGAAGAAGAAGGGGAAAAGACCTTGTTAGCCCGTTATCCTCAACTGCGCGTAGATGTGCTAAAAGCAGGCCACCATGGTTCTAAGGGATCTTCTCACCCTGCCTTCTTAGAGAAAATCCAAGCAAAAATTGCCTTGATATCTGCGGGTGAAAAAAATCGTTACCAGCATCCTCATCAGGAAACCTTGGAGCGCTTCAAAGAGTTGCAGATGACTGTTTTTCGTACAGACCAGCAAGGAGCGATTCGTTTTAGAGGGTGGAATCAGTGGAAGGTTGAAACCGTTCGATAGGAGCTGTTTGATTTCTAGCTTGAAAATTGCTATGATAAAGTCAAGGAAATGAGGTTACAAGTATGAAATCATTACAGTTGTTTTGGATGCAATATGCTGATTTTTCAAGAAGATCAGATAGAAAAGAATTTTGGATCAGCCAAGCCTGGCATTTACTATTTACAAGTCCATTTTGGATTTACCAATTGGTCTTATTCTTTTCAAATTCGAAATCAGAGGAAGAGGTGATTCCCTTGACCGGGATGGACGTTTCAGCTTGGTTCAGCATCTTTTTTCTCCTTTATCTCTATCTTATTTTTGTTCCCCAGCAAGCAGTAGTCGTTCGGCGATTGAGAGATGCAGGTCTTCATTGGTCGTTGATTTTCCTATTTCTAGGCCCTATCTTGCTCTACCTTTTATCTCCTATTTCCATTTTTCTAGTCTTAGCTATTGCGGGTTTGCTCTGTTTGGCATGTCTCTTGGTCCTTCCAAGTGCTAGACTTGCACAACCGGACCAGATTGCTTCTCCAGTATTTACTTCGACGAGTCCCGAGGTCTCTTCGCCAAGTATGCCCTCCCAATTGATGGATCCCAACAGTTTTTCAGCTATTCCCCAGATTGTTTCGGCTCCACCAACTCCACTAGAGAAAGCACCGCTTGAAAAGAAAATGGAATCGGAACAGACCCAGCATCAGTTTAGAGAGTGGAATGAGGTACCTTCAGAACATGCAGGCTTTACAAACAATTAAAAAAATCAGTGCCGAGAACCTTCCTCCTATCCTGGTTTTATCAGGGGATGACATCGGTCAGTTTGAGTGGATGAAAGAGCAACTTTTAAAGAAAGTTGGCTACGATTCGTCTGATTTGAACTATTCCTATTTTGACATGAAGGAAACAGCATATTCAGAGGTCGAGCTTGACTTGGTTAGCCTTCCATTTTTTGCGGACGAAAAAATAGTGATTTTGGATCATTTTGTCGATGTGACGACCGCAAAAAAAAGATACCTGACGGATGATGAATTGCAGTCCTTTGAAGGATACTTATCAGCACCTTTAGAAACGACTCGCTTGATTGTCATTGCGGAAGGAAAACTGGATAGCAAACGAAGAATTGTCAAGCTCTTAAAAAGGGATGCCCAGTTGCTGGAAGCAACTGAATTAAAGGAACAGGAGTTGCGTGCCCATTTCACGGAAGAGATCAAGTCTCTAGGGCTAGCGATTGATTCACAAGCCTTCGACCAACTTTTAATCAAATCTGGCTTTGATTTTAGTGAGATTCAGAAAAACTTGGAGTTTCTTAAAACCTACAAGGGAGCTTCAAGCATCACTATCACAGATATAGAAGAGGCTATTCCAAAGACACTCCAGGATAATCTGTTTGATCTGATCCAGATGATTTTAAAGAAAGAAATAGATTCCGCCCGCAGTTTGGTCAAGGACCTTCGGCTGCAAGGAGAGGATGAAATCAAGCTTTTGGCCATTTTATTGAGTCAGTTCCGCATCTACACACAGGTCAAGCTGTTGAAGCAAGAAGGACGAACAGAATCCCAAATCGTTTCAGACCTCTCAGAGTTAACGGGTCGCAAAGTAAATCCCTATCAAGTCAAATTTGCTTTAAGAGATAGTAGAGGGATTTCTCTAGCTTATTTGGAGCAAGCGATTTGTCTTTTGATTGATACCGACTTCCAGATGAAATCGGGAACTTATGAGAAAGATTATCTATTTGATTTGGCTGTACTAAAGCTAGCTAATCCATCTGTGTAAGCAGAATAGTTGAATAAATTAGATGATTGCGTTATCATTTTTATATACATAAAGAAACAGAGGTATTTTCCATGGCAATTATTTTACCAGATCTTCCGTACGCATACGATGCATTGGAACCATACATTGATGCTGAAACAATGCACTTGCACCATGATAAACACCATCAAACTTACGTAAACAATGCTAATGCAGCTCTTGAAAAACACCCTGAAATCGGTGAAGACCTTGAAGCTTTGCTTGCTGATGTAGAATCTATCCCAGCTGATATCCGTCAAGCGCTTATCAACAACGGTGGTGGACACTTGAATCATGCTCTTTTCTGGGAATTGATGACTCCTGAAAAAACAGCTCCTTCAGCAGAACTTGCAGCAGCAATCGATGCAACATTTGGTTCATTCGAAGAATTCCAAGCAGCCTTCACTGCAGCAGCAACAACTCGTTTCGGATCAGGTTGGGCATGGTTGGTTGTCAACAAAGAAGGGAAACTTGAAGTAACTTCAACAGCGAACCAAGATACACCAATTTCTGATGGTAAAGCACCAATCCTCGGTTTGGACGTTTGGGAACATGCTTACTACGTGAAATATCGCAACGTGCGTCCTGACTACATCAAGGCTTTCTTCTCAGTGATCAACTGGAATAAAGTGGATGAGCTCTACGCAGCAGCTAAATAAAAAGTACAAGGCGAATCTTAATGATTCGTTTTTTAAGTAGGCTAAGGATCGTTGTGTTATGACACTGCTTCCAACAATTACAAGAGATTGGTCAAGTTAAGGGATAGCCTTCTCTCTAAAGTTGCTTTTAGAAGATGCCTGTGATATTATAGTTTTATAGGTTGTTGCGAAAGGAAAGTGATGAAATGATGAAAAGTAAAGTTTTCAAAATCCTTATATTCTTTCTTGTATCCTTGCCTTTGGTAGGCTGTCAATTGGGTCAAAAGCATGCCACTGATAAAGAAAAAAACTATCAACTAGCCATTTTTGATGTCAATAAGATTCTTACCTTTGAGGAAAATAATGGAAGGCTGAAGCAGCTGGAGAACATTGCTAGAAATAAAGAGCTGACCTATTGGAAGGAAGGATTTGTTGGGACGGATGGAGATTCTTTCTTTGCCAAAACCAAGGAAGATAGTCAGTACCGGTCTTATGTAGCAACTATCGATGGCAAGACCTTAAAAGAGCGCTTTGTTCCTACTAAGGGACATACCATTTACACTTCTGCAACAGATGGAACTTACTATTACGCGACAGCTGTCTTTATGGATCGTATTGAGTGTTATAAGTATGATTTGACATTAAATGTCGTCCATTCTAAAAGCATTAAAAATGCCGAGACCATCAATGCCAGCAATCAATTTGTCGTCATTGGCGATGACTTGTATCTCTTGGTCAGCTAGGTAGTAGGTGAAACAGGTGCCGAGCAAACAGAGCTTTGGCGGATGGACAAGGAATTTACTATCCAAGAAAAAATCAATTTGGAAGAAGCCAATCCTTATTTACGTATGGTCAATATTGGCGAGAAGCTCTATTTGACAGAAGCCTTCAATGGTAAGTCAGCAAATGGCTATATAGGCGGCCGGCAGATTTTGGTATATGATTTGGCAAATCATAGCAAGGAGTACATCCAGCTTTCGACTAGCTATCCTCTTGATATTTATCATGATCCTGTTCATAATAATTTGCTGATCGCCCATGAGCCAAGCCATTTATCAGGTATTTACTGGACCCTGTATCATCTTGACTCTGACAAAGAAACCGTTCTTACCTTTCCTGAAATCCAGCAGGAAGACAGCCGATCTTCATTTTTTACAATGAAAAACGGTCGTTATTATTTCCTTTTTGCGAATAATCTAATCGAGGTGGACGAGCATGGTCAAAAAGTAGCAAACCATGATTTGACTCCCTACCAGTTGAAATCCCCTCATGCTCTCATCCTCAAATGATAAAATTAAAACGGATCGCAATGATTCGTTTTAAAATGCCCTTAAAGGGATCTTTCTACTTGTCATTTTAATGAGAATCTTTTATAATACTAAAATATTAGGAGAAAAACTTTGATTAAAAATGACATAAAGAAACTGGCTTGCTGGTTCGGTGGTGTTTTCTTATTTATTTGTTATTTGGGTCTTTTGGTGGAACCACAGCGAGCTGATAAAAAAATAGCAGAAGCAGGTCCATCAATCGCTTCTTCACATTCTACAGAAGGAGAGGAAACGAAGTCTGAGGCGACTGCGCGTGCTAGCAAGACGATGGAAGAGAAGCAAGAGGTGATGGAGCAAGACCTTCCGACCATGGAAGCCTTGGGTTTATCTTACGATTATGCCAATATGACCTTGCCACAAGTTGTTCAGGCTTATATGGATGATATGGGAATCGATCCCTCTCAGATTGCTTTTTCTTATAAAGACTTGACGACTGGACAAACCCATGCCATGAATGATACCCAGCCTATGACGGCGGGCTCTACTTATAAACTTCCTCTAAATATGTTGGTTGTTGATGAGGTGGCAGCAGGAAAATTATCACTGGAAGAGCGGTTTGATATTACCAACACCAGCTATGAATACAAGGGAGAACATGATAACTATGTAGCAGCCTTCAATGGTGCCATGTCTATTCCTGATATGCAGGAGTATTCCTTGGTCTACTCTGAAAATACGCCCGCTTATGCGCTAGCAGAGCGACTGGGTGGGATGGACAAGGCCTACAGCATGTTTGAAAGGTATGGTAGGTCAAAAGCTAAAATCAAGACGATTAGCGGCGAAAATAAAACAACAACGGACTATTATATTCAAGTTCTAGAGTATTTGTGGAATAACCAAGAAAAATACAAGGATATTCTTTATTTTATCGGTGTTTCCTTCCCTGGTGAATATTACAAACGTTATCTTTATGATTTGACCATCTATCAAAAGCCTGGTTATGTTAGGGAAGCTCTCAATGTTGATGCTATTGTTATGGAGGAGAAGCCTTATATTGTGGCACTTTATACAGCCTATCTAGGTGGCAGTACAGAAGCCAGTGAGGAGATTAGTGGAGTTGGTATTGATCAGGTCGGTCAAATTGCCTATATCATCAATGAGTGGCACCGGGTCAACATGAATTAAAATTGGCCCAACAACTAGGCTCTGCAATGAACCTGCTGAATGAGGTTGCTTTATAGAAAATAGTTGTAGAATGCAAGTCGGTCCTCGCATTTTGTTCTGAATATGAGTTTTCTGACCAGCTTTTTTAGAGGATTGACATCTGGGAGGAAAAAGGTATAATTCTAGTAAAACTTTTAATAGTTGAGGAGACGATTTCATGCTTCAAACGCATATTTTGATTGCTATGGTGCTGATTTTAGCCGCTGTAGTCATTCCAGTAATTTATTTTAAAAAGACCAAGCAGATTTCCCTGCTTGTTTTCCTCTTGGGAGGGGTTGGATTTTATCTGTCTAGTCAGATTTTTGAAAATCTCCTACATCGATTAGTTCTACAGCCTCAGGCTGATGGAACGATTGCTCTAATGAAAAATGCTCCCTTGCTCTATGTCTTGTATGGCATTGCAACGGCGGCCATCTTTGAGGAGACAGCGCGCTATGTGATTTTTCGATATTTGCAAAAGAAGCGTCCACTAACTATCGGTGATAGTCTGGCCTATGGTTTAGGACACGGCGGGATCGAAGCTCTTTTCATAGGTATTTCAGGTCTCTTGAGTCTGTTTGTCCTCGCTCAACTAGTCAGCCAAGGGGACAGCACCTTGCCAGCGCAATTACCCCAAGTGACGATTTCTTATGTGCAAAAACTACAGGCGAGTCAGATTTACTTACTGGCTTTCGAGCGTATTTTAGCGCTTGCAATCCAAGTATTCTTGACTTTCTGGGTTTGGACGGCTGTCAAAGACAAAAAAATGAGCTATTTTCTTGCGGCCCTGGGCTTTCATGCTTTGATTGATTTGGCTCCTGCTCTGGTTCAAGTTGGATGGCTGACTCAGCCGATTCTGGTTGAAGTGATTATTTTGGTAGAATTTCTTGCTCTGGTATTTCTGACTAAGAAGTTTCTATCGTTATCAATTTTTAATACCAAGAGTAAAAATGCTTAATGAGGATCAAGTAAAGTAGGTAAGAGCCTAAACGAGATTGGACAGTAAGGAGAGGTTAGGACAAAAGATTCCTAGTCTCTCTTTTTGTTAGAAAAGGATTCTTAATGTACTTAGCAGGAGTATTTTAAAAGTACTGAGAGAATGTTTAAAACGAATTTTCGAAGCAAGCGAGTAAAGCTAAATTGCTACTGATTTACTTTCATATTATTCTTTTTCACTAAAATAAACTAAGCTAATAATTTCTGTTTTTGTAAGCGGATTTATGCTATAATACTAATAGCAAGCAAGAAGGGTTATTATGATCAATAAGGAACATTATCAGATTATTAGACAGCATCCAGCATTTGCATATTTTCCTGTGGAAATTTTTGATAAGATTGCTATTGAGATTCAATTTCGCAAGATTCCCAAGGGACAGATTATCTTCTTTTCGGGGGATCGCAGGGATCGTCTTTTCCTCCTGCATCGAGGTTATGTTCGTATCGAGCAGTACGATTCGACCGATACTTTTTCATATATGGACTATGTTAAAATGAATAGTGTGTTTCCCTATGGGGGAATGTTTTTCGACGAGCGTTATCATTATACAGCTAGTGCGGTTACCAATGTCGAGTACTTCAGCATTCCGATGGACTTGTTTGAAGACTATTCAAAAAAGAACGTGGATCAGCTGCTATTTATCACCAAACGTTTATCACAAATTTTAGAGTTCCAGGAATTACGCTTGCGGAATGTCGTCTCGGCAAGTGCGACGGACCGTGTAACCCAGTCTCTATCTATTTTATGCATGGATTTGTGCAAAGAACAGGATACGCTCCCTTTTCCAATGAGTATGAAAGAGTTGGCCAAGCTAGGAGCTACCACACGCGAAACGGTCAATCAGGTTCTAAAAAAACTGAGAGAAGAAGGAATGATTGACTATGAGCATAAAAAATTGACATTTAAGAATAAGGAATACTTTATGAGGTATTTTGAAGGAAGCTAATCAATCATTTGATTGGCTTTTTTCAAACATTTTTACACATTTAAAACTTTTTTCTGATCATATTCTGATATTAATTGAACATATATTTTTTACAAAAAAATATATATTCCTAAAAATAATAGAATAACCAAAATATGCAAAGAGAACGCTTTAAAATAAATAAATATAATAATGTTTTATAAAAAACGCAAAGGATTTAGCATTTGTAATGTAAGATTTTAGGTGTAAGCCTTTCCAATCCATGATAGAATAATAGCATAAATGGGATTGGGAAACCAAACCTCAACGAAAAGGAGGACAATAGATGTCTACACATCCAATTCATGTTTTCTCAGAAATTGGAAAACTGAAAAAAGTTATGTTGCACCGTCCGGGCAAAGAGCTGGAAAACTTGCTACCGGACTACCTAGAACGTCTTCTTTTTGATGACATTCCTTTCTTGGAAGATGCTCAAAAAGAACACGATGCATTCGCTCAAGCTCTTCGTGATGAAGGAATTGAAGTTCTTTATCTCGAAAAATTGGCTGCTGAATCCTTGATTTCTCCAGAAATTCGTGAACAGTTCATCGAAGAATATTTGGAAGAAGCAAATATTCGTGGACGCGAAACGAAGAAAGCTATTCGTGAATTGCTGCATGGTATCAAGGACAACCAAGAATTGGTTGAAAAAACAATGGCAGGGGTTCAAAAAGCTGAATTGCCAGAAATTCCTGACGAAGCGAAAGGTCTGACTGACTTGGTAGAATCAGATTATCCATTTGCGATTGATCCAATGCCAAACCTTTACTTCACACGCGATCCATTTGCTACCATTGGTAATGCTGTATCGCTCAACCACATGTTTGCAGATACTCGTAACCGTGAAACACTTTACGGTAAATACATTTTCAAATACCACCCAGAATACGCTGGAAAAGTAGAATTGGTTTACAACCGTGAAGAAGATACTCGTATCGAAGGTGGGGACGAACTGGTTCTTTCTAAAGATGTATTGGCAGTTGGTATTTCTCAACGTACAGACGCAGCATCTATCGAAAAACTTTTGGTGAATATCTTCAAGAAAAATGTTGGCTTCAAGAAAGTATTGGCCTTTGAATTTGCTAACAACCGTAAATTCATGCACTTAGACACTGTCTTCACTATGGTTGACTATGACAAGTTCACCATTCACCCAGAAATCGAAGGCGACCTTCGCGTTTACTCAGTTACTTATGAAAATGAAAAACTGAAGATCGTTGAAGAAAAAGGTGACTTGGCTGAGCTTCTGGCTCAAAACCTTGGCGTAGAAAAAGTTCATTTGATTCGTTGTGGTGGCGGCAATATCGTAGCAGCTGGACGTGAACAATGGAATGACGGTTCTAACACCTTGACAATCGCTCCTGGTGTGGTAGTGGTTTATGACCGCAATACTGTAACCAACAAGATTTTGGAAGAATACGGGCTTCGCTTGATTAAGATTCGCGGAAGTGAATTGGTTCGGGGCCGTGGTGGACCTCGTTGTATGTCTATGCCATTTGAACGTGAAGAAGTATAATCGCTGTTCAGTATTTGTCAATAAAAAATGGAAAAAAATAGAAAGAGGAAATAATAGAATGACACATTCAGTATTCCAAGGACGCAGCTTCTTAGCAGAAAAAGACTTTACTCGCGCAGAGTTAGAATACCTTATCGGTCTTTCAGCTCACTTGAAGGATTTGAAAAAACGCAATATCCAACACCACTACCTTGCTGGTAAAAATATCGCCCTCCTGTTTGAAAAAACTTCTACTCGTACACGTGCAGCCTTTACAACTGCAGCTATTGACCTTGGTGCTCATCCAGAATACCTCGGAGCAAATGACATTCAGTTAGGTAAAAAAGAATCTACTGAAGATACTGCAAAAGTTTTGGGTCGTATGTTTGACGGGATTGAATTCCGTGGTTTCAGCCAACGTATGGTTGAAGAACTAGCAGAATTCTCAGGTGTTCCAGTATGGAACGGTCTAACTGACGAATGGCACCCAACTCAAATGCTCGCTGACTACTTGACTGTTCAAGAAAACTTCGGTCGCTTGGAAGGCTTGACATTGGTATACTGTGGTGATGGACGTAACAACGTTGCCAATAGCTTGCTTGTAACAGGAGCCATCCTTGGTGTCAATGTTCACATCTTCTCACCAAAAGAACTCTTCCCAGAAAAAGAAATCGTTGAATTAGCAGAAGGATTTGCTAAAGAAAGTGGTGCACACATCCTCATCACCGAAGATGCAGACGAAGCTGTTAAAGGTGCAGATGTACTTTATACAGACGTTTGGGTATCTATGGGTGAAGAAGACAAATTCGCAGAACGCGTTGCACTTTTGAAACCTTACCAAGTCAATATGGACTTAGTGAAAAAAGCAAACAACGAAAACTTGATCTTCCTCCACTGTTTACCAGCATTCCACGACACTCACACTGTTTATGGTAAAGATGTTGCTGAAAAATTTGGCGTAGAAGAAATGGAAGTAACAGACGAAGTCTTCCGCAGCAAGTATGCTCGTCACTTTGACCAAGCAGAAAACCGTATGCACACTATCAAAGCTGTTATGGCTGCTACTCTTGGAAATCTCTACATTCCTAAAGTATAAAACTTACTCGTATACACAACACAGGGGTTGAGACGAAAGCTATGATAGCTTATCAGTTCTAGCGAAAGAAAGCAAGGATTCCGTTTGACAGATTTGCCACCTTACTCTTGTCATCTTCCTGCTTCCTAGTCTCATTCTGATAAACGTCGGCTGTGCGTTCAACCCCTTTTATTAGTAGTAATGACTAATTTGTCTTTTAAAAAGACGCTACCTCCACTTCATGTTTTATCATCATACCTGCCTGTAGCTCTTGGAGTTCTGTCAGGTTTACCATATTAAAGGAAGGAGAGCTCATGTCTCATAGAAAAATCGTCGTTGCTTTAGGCGGAAATGCCATCCTCTCCACTGATCCATCTGCCCAAGCTCAACAAGCTGCTCTGGTAGAAACAGCTCGTCATCTGGTCAAGTTGATTCAAAACGGAGATGAACTGATCATCACTCACGGAAATGGTCCTCAGGTGGGTAATCTCTTGCTTCAACACTTGATGGCAGATTCGGAAAAAAACCCTGCCTTCCCCCTTGATTCTTTGGTTGCCATGACCGAGGGTAGTATCGGTTTTTGGCTACAATGTGCTCTTGATAACGCATTGCTCGATGTAGGACTTGATAAAAATGTCGCTTCTGTTGTTACCCAAGTTATAGTAGACAAGGAAGACCCTGCCTTTATCAATCCCACCAAACCAATCGGTCCATTCTACTCAGAAGAGGATGCCAAAGCTGAGAGCGAAAAAACAGGAGCAACCTTCAAAGAAGATGCCGGTCGTGGCTGGCGTAAAGTGGTGGCTTCACCAAAACCAATCGACATCAAAGAAATCAACAGCATCCGCACCTTGCTCGATAATGGTCAAGTTGTCATCGCAGCAGGTGGAGGAGGTATCCCTGTTGTTAAAAATGAAAACGGTTACTTACGTGGGATCGAAGCCGTTATCGACAAAGACTTTGCGTCTCAACGACTAGCAGAACTCGTCGAAGCTGACCTCTTTATCGTCCTTACTAGCGTAGACTATGTTTATGTCAACTACAATAAACCAAACCAAGAAAAACTTGAACACGTTACCGTCAGTCAACTAAAAGAATACATCAAACAAGGACAATTCGCGCCGGGTAGCATGCTACCCAAGGTCGAAGCTGCTATCGATTTTGTAACCAACCACCCAGAAGGCAAGGCTGTTATCACTTCCCTCAGCAATCTAGGTGCCTTGATCGAGTCCGAAAGCGGAACAATTATTGTTAAAGACTAGCCATTTTAACCCAAGTACAAGCTCTAACTAGGAGCACTCAGGTAAACCAACATCATTCGTTTTTATACTTTGTGGCATAGTTTAGGAGGAAAAACAAATGAGTGAAAAAACAAAAAAAAGGTTCCAAATGCCTTCATCTTACACTGTTTTGATCATTATTATTGCTATCATGGCAATCTTGACTTGGATCATCCCAGCAGGTAAGTATGACACGAACGAAGCAGGTGGCCTCATTGCAGGTACCTATCAAACTGTTGACTCTAATCCCCAAGGGATTTACGATATTCTAATGGCTCCAATCCGGGCGATGCTCGGTCACGAACCAACTAAAGCCGCTATTGACGTAGCCTTCTTCATCCTCATGGTTGGAGGATTTCTAGGTGTCGTCAATGCGACAGGCACACTCGATGTTGGTATTGCCTCTATTGTTAAGAAATACAAAGGACGCGAAAAAATGCTGATCCTCATCCTCATGCCCCTCTTTGCACTTGGAGGAACAACTTATGGTATGGGTGAAGAAACCATGGCATTTTATCCACTCCTTGTTCCTGTTATGATGGCTGTTGGTTTTGATAGCATTACTGCCGTTGCCATCATTCTACTAGGTTCTCAAGTTGGCTGTCTTGCCTCTACTCTCAATCCCTTTGCTACTGTTATCGCTTCTGATACCGCAGGTGTGTCATCTATGGACGGGGTTATCCTTCGTATCATCTTCTGGTTTGTTATGACAGGTATTAGTACTTACTTTGTCTACCGCTATGCAGAAAAGATTCAAAAGGATCCCACAAAATCACTTGTCTACTCTCAACGTGAAGAAGACCTTAAACACTTCAATGTCACTGATAACGAAAATGCTCCATCTGTCTTGAACAAGAAACAAAAACATGTTCTTGCCTTGTTCATCTTGACTTTCATCATCATGATCGCCAGCTTTATCCCTTGGGTAGACTTGCACATCACTCTATTTGAAGACTTCAAGAATTGGTTGATTGGTCTTCCTGTTATCGGTGGAGCTATCGGTTCATCTGCCCTACCGTTCGGTAGCTGGTACTTCCCAGAAGGGGCTATGCTCTTTGCTGTGATGGGTATTCTTATTGGTGTTGTTTACGGCCTCAAGGAAAGCAAGATTATCTCTACTTTTATGGCCGGTGCAGCAGATCTTCTCACCGTAGCCTTGATTTGTGCAGTGGCTCGTGGTATCCAAGTTATCATGAACGACGGTATGATTACCGCAACTATTCTACACTGGGGTGAAGTCGGACTTCAAGGTCTCTCTTCTCAAGTCTTCATCGTTTTGACTTACCTCTTCTACCTTCCTATGTCATTCCTTATCCCATCTTCATCTGGACTTGCTAGTGCTACAATGGGAATCATGGCACCGCTTGGTGAGTTCGTTAACGTAAAACCTAGTCTCATCATCACTGCCTATCAATCTGCATCTGGTGTACTAAACCTTGTCGCTCCAACTTCTGGTATCGTTATGGGTGCTCTCGCGCTCGGTCGTATTAGTCTAGGAACTTGGTGGAAATTTGTTACTAAACTCATTGTCGTTATTGTCATTGTGAGCATACTTCTTCTTATCCTAGGTACCTTCCTTCCATTCCTTTAGAACAAAGTGTGAGGTAAAACGAATGACCGTCTACATCACTGACTCCATTAAACAGAGCTTTATACAGAGTCTAAAGACTCTCATCTCCTACCCATCTGTCCTCCAAGAAGGGGAAAATGGGACACCTTTTGGACAAGCTATTCAAGACGTCCTAGAAAAGACGCTGGAAATCT
>ERZ773072.298-NODE-298-length-29701-cov-3.582305_pt1 | contig 29701 bp, 31 predicted proteins | sample MGYA00580617_ERZ773072 | MGnify/ENA primary metagenome ERZ773072 (study PRJEB29015, sample SAMEA2737970) | human oral metagenome | biome: human oral; feature: human-associated habitat; material: dental | place: China | collected 2122 ...
CCAAATGATTTTTCTGCCAAAAACTGCCACCCACTCGCGTGGGGAGCACTTAGCTATAGCACGGCAAGCACTTAGTACAAACTATGCACTTGTAAGGAATGAGATAAAAGCAGACATTTTGTCTCTATTTTCTCATTAGCACCTTGCAGGTGTGGCAGCCACAGCGTGGCAGGCGTTTATCGCAAACTATCCATACACCGCCAGAAGCTAGAAGCCAGTCGCCAATTATTGTAAACTAACCGCACATCGCCTACTACTTAAACCCTACGGGCTTTAGGAGTTTGGCATTTTTGGATTTGGTTTCGGAGCCGAGATTGTAGGAGAGCCCTATGCCGAGGGTTTGTTTTCGCTGGAGTTTTTTTATCTGGTCGTGGTCATAGGTAAGGTCGAGGGAGATATTTGCGTTGAGGTATTTATTAAACTTCATATTGATAACGCCCGTGTAGGCGATATCTACGCGCTCGGTGTGGGTGAGGTAGTTGGCAAAGAGGTTGAGCTGGTGGGTGAAGAGGATATCCTTGTAGATTTTGAATCGGTAGAGGATGTTGAGCCTTGCTCCGAGCTCGGCGCGGAGGCTTTGTCCGTCTTTTTCCAGACCGTACTTCCCTGCTTTTTGGAGGAGCGGATCGGTTACGAAAGTAAATTGCCCATTGAGCGGGCGGAAGATTACTTGCAAATTTTCCTGCGGGTTATAGGAAATCCCGAGCCCGAGATTGAGGTAGGCGGGAGACATAAACTTAGAGATACGGTCGTCTTTCTTAGGGTCTGGCGTAGCGGCGTAGTTGTACCCCCGTGTAAATTGGGAGATAAACTGGAAGCCCGTGGAGAGGTAGTAAGATTGCCCGATTTCATAGCCGTAATTGGTCATTATATTGATATAATCCTCCGTTTTTCGGGTGGCTTGCCCTTCGGAATCTACCAGCCCGTAGCCAAACTTAAAGGTGTTTTCCAGATAGTGTCTGCTGTATTTATAGATAAGGTTGTAATTGAGCTTTGCGATGACGCCTACATTATTATTACCTCCAGCATTCCAGTTGGAGAAGGAGGATTGATTAAAGGTAAGATTGTTCTGCCCATAGAACAGCCATTTTGATGGTCGGTTCGGGTTCTTCATCAGTCCATAGGGGGTGATGGGGATTTCGTCATAGGGTATGGCGGTGAGAGCGGGTTTTTCGCGAACGATGAGGCTGTCTTTCGGTCGGCTCCCGATCTTGATGTAGGTGGGGTTTTCCAAGCTGTCTATCGTAGGCATAGCCGCTTCCCATTTCTTTTGATAGATGGAGTCTAGCTCCTTTAAGAAAGGCTTCTTCCGCTGGGCAAATGCCGAGATGGAGGCTGATAACACGAGTAAAATAAGGGCTTTGGATTTCATCCTGAGAAGATTTTAGGGGATTTAATTAGGCTCTAATGACTTTAACTCTATTGTCTTTCCAGACTTTGATGATAGATGATGCGGGGTACTTAGCTACCTCCGTTCTATGCCCTTCAGCGATATAATCTACGGCTGATTTTATCTCAGCGCTGATGTCTGAGAACTTCTGTGGGCTTTTCTCTCCACTGAAATTCGCCGATGTAGAGACTAGCGGGCTTCCTAATTTGGAGATGAGCTTTCGGCAAAAGTCATCTTTCACCAAACGGATTCCTATGCTGCTGTCTTCTGCTAAGAGCTCTTTGGGGAGTGTTTTAGCTTCTTCATAAACGATGGTAATGGGCTTCTCGCTAAGGTCAATAATCTGCCACGCCATTTCGGGTACTTCTACTAGACTTTGCAATCTCTGCTCGGTATCTACGAGGATAATCATCGATTTATTCTTTTCCCGCTTCTTGATATCAAATACTTTATTAATCGCATCTATATTCATCGCATCACAACCGATGCCCCAAATCGTATCCGTAGGGTAGAGTATCGTACCGCCATTTTTCAATATCTGAACAATCTCTTGCATTTTCTGTTCTAACTTTTTCAGCGGGGGCAAAAGTACGGTATTTATTTCAGTCTTTGGAGGGAGCTTCTGCATCATCTGCATTAATATTATATGATTTATCTTTGCGACCATTAAATTAAAACGAAATGAACAATAGACCTATTTCAGATTTCCTTGAGAAATACTTCTTGCACTTTAATGCCGCTACTCTCGTAGATGCTTCCAAAGCCTATGTAGCCCATTTGAATGATGGAGGTAAGATGATGATTACCCTCGCGGGAGCAATGTCTACCGCAGAGCTTGGGAAAATCCTTGCAGAAATGATTCGTCAGGATAAAGTACAAATCATCTCCTGTACGGGAGCAAACTTAGAGGAAGATGTGATGAACCTCGTGGCACACTCCCACTACAAGCGCGTGCCCAACTACCGAGACCTGACCCCAGAGCAGGAAAGAGAGCTGCTCGATAACCACTTTAACAGAGTAACCGATACCTGCATCCCCGAAGAAGAAGCCTTCCGAAGACTGCAAAAGCACCTCGAAGATGTGTGGCAGGCAGCCGAAGAAAAGGGCGAGAGGTATTTCCCACACGAGTTCCTTTACCAAGTGGTAAATTCTGGCGTACTCGAACAATACTACGAAATAGACCCAAAAGATTCTTGGATAGTCGCTGCTGCTGAGAAGAACTTGCCTATCGTATGCCCAGGCTGGGAAGACTCTACTACGGGGAATATCTTCGCCTCTAATGTCATCAAAGGAAAGCTAAAAGCCAGCACCGTAAAATCAGGGATAGAGTATATGGTATACCTTACCGAATGGTACAGAGCCAACTCAGGAGGTAAAGGCGTAGGCTTTTTCCAAGTGGGAGGAGGAATTGCAGGGGACTTCCCAATCTGTGTAGTTCCTATGATGTATCAAGACTTGGAGTGGGAAGATGTACCTTTCTGGTCTTACTTCTGCCAGATTTCAGATTCTACTACTTCTTATGGTTCCTACTCTGGTGCCGTACCCAACGAAAAAATCACTTGGGGGAAATTAGATGTAGATACCCCAAAATACATCGTAGAGTCTGATGCTACCATCTGTGCACCCTTAATGTTTACTTATATCTTGGAAGCCTAAGGTAGCAATTGGCTTTTGACTATAACAAATGATTAGCGGGCACCCCACAGGGGTACCCGCTAATATTGTTTAATAAAGCATTTATAAACTTTATGTGCTTTTTTACTTTATTTTGAATATTTTGCCTTTGTAGGCACTCCAATTTTTTGCATTTTCATAATCCGCTACTTCGGGTACAAAAATACTTCCTATTGAGGTGCCATAAAAAGCCCAGTCTCCTAATGTAGGGGGCTCCTTTCTGTTAATGGTTATGGTATTTAAATTTTTGCAATTTTGAAATGCGCTATCCCCAATAGAAGTTAGGCTTGCAGGTAGACTGATTGAGGTAAGTGATGAACAGTCCCAAAAAGCTTCGTTTCCTATTGTTGCTAATTGAGTAGAAAAGTTTATACTTTTTAAGCTTGTACACTTCTCAAAAGCTCCTGTATTAATAGTCGTCACATTTTTAAGGTCAATAGAGGCAAGAGCGGTACATTGTTTAAAAGTTCTCTCTAAAATTGTTGTAAATTTATCAGGAAATGTTATGCTTTCCAGTTTTGAACATTCATTAAATGCCTCATCTTCAAGGTGAGTAAGATTTTCAGGAAGGATGATACTTTTAAGTTTAGGATGTTTTCTAAATACTCCTGTATATCGGTCATTGTTATCTATGCTGGTAATTTTGCCTAATACTGGGTCATCTTTAAGATTTAAATCAGTTGTATTCTCATTTTTCCAGGCGATTAGGGTTGTGCCATCGGCACTTAGTTGGTAATCCGATGCTGGAATTACAGGTCGTTGTTCCTGTGTTGGGTCATCATTTCGTGAACAGTTCACTACTGTAGCAGATAGCACTAATGCTGATACTGCCATTAAAAGGTACTTTTTCATTAAAAAAAATTAAATTGAGAGCCTACTCTTTTCAGGATTTTCGGCTTCCTCCTATTATTAACTTTCTTGTTTTGATATTAAATTCTTGGTTTATTAATTCCAAAATTTTAGCTTATAAATTTGCCAAATATAAGTCTTTTTTATATAGTTGATATAATTATGATATTTATCATTATTAGGTATTTACATTTATTGTCTACTATATATTGCTAAGATGCTATATTAGTGAGCTTACTGTTAGAAGCTATAAGCTAAAAGCCAGAAGCCATCAGCTTTTTTATTGTGTATGTAATAAAAAAAACTATATTTGTCCGCTTTTAAATAAGAAAAAGAAGAAATAATGGAAACAGTAGTAAAGAAAAAAGGACACCCGAAAGGATTATACCTCCTATTCTTCACAGAAATGTGGGAGAGGTTTTCGTATTATGGAATGAGAGCGATCCTTACATTTTACCTTACAGCAAAATTCATAGAAGGCGGCCTTGAGATGGATGAAGTACCCGCTATGGCACTCTATGGTAACTTTGCTGGGCTTGTATATTTTACTCCCCTTATTGGAGGATGGCTTGCAGATAAATATCTGGGGAAAAGACTTTCCATAACGATTGGAGGAGTTACAATGATGCTGGGGCAGTTTACTCTGTTTGCCATCAATACACAGGTGGGGCTTTATCTTGGACTTTTTCTTTTAATTATAGGGAATGGGTTCTTTAAGCCGAATATCTCTACTTTAGTAGGAGGTCTGTATAAAGATGGTGATGAGAGGAGAGACTCAGCGTTTTCTATTTTCTATATGGGAATAAACCTCGGGGCATTGTTTGCACCGATTGTGATAGGATACCTGACAGAGGACTATTTTGCAACAACTAATGCAGATGGAAGTATTGCGTATGGGTATAAATATGGGTTCTTAGCTGCTGGTTTAGGAATGCTTTTGGGGCAGCTGATATTTAATCTATTTGCGCAGAGATTCCTTGGAGACCTCGGTAAGAAGCCTGTGGGGAAAGTATCGGCAGTGGTAGACGAGACCCAGCTTTCTAAAAACCCTGAAACGGGGGAAATCCTTACCTCAGCACAAGAGAAACAGCGTATATCTGTAATTCTTATTCTATTAATATTCGCAACTTTCTTCTGGGCAGGCTTTGAGCAGGCGGGTTCCTCACTATCTTTATATACAAAGAATTTTATTAATAGAGAGGTACATATCCCTTTCTTTGAAGAATTTACTGTTCCTTCCGCTTGGTTCCAGTCGGTTAATCCATTCTTTATCGTTACTCTTGCTCCTCTATTTAGTATCTTCTGGGGCACGAAGCTCGGAAAGAGTATTTCTACGCCAGTGAAAATGGGAATAGGGATGATTATCCTCGGGATAGGCTTCTGGTTTATGCTGGGAGCGGTTTATGAAAGAGCAGCGAATGGAGATATTAATGATACAGCAAATAAAGCAGCGATGATGTGGCTTATCCTTACTTATTTCTTCCATACGATTGGGGAGCTCAGCCTTTCACCAGTGGGCTTATCGGTAGTTACAAAGCTCTCCCCACCAAAGCTCGCATCAGTACTTATGGCAGTATGGATGCTTTCTTCTTCGCTAGCTAATATTATAGGAGGCTATATTGCGGGGCTGGTATCAAAACTCGGTGCAGGTGAGGTGTTCACTTATATCTCTGGCTTTGTAATGATATGCGGTCTCTTGCTGATACTCCTCAATAGACCTATTCGCAAGCTGATGCACGGTGTGAAATAATGGCAGAGCGGATTATTTAATAAGATTTTATACATTTGCGAGGTTGTTTTCTCTAATGAAGGCAACCTCTTTTTAATGTATACACTGGAAAAAGTACAAAACTTCAAAGGTAAATATCCTGTACAGATATGGAGCCTCTTCTTCTCTGAGATGTGGGAGAGGTTCTGCTTCTACGGTATGCGAGGGATGCTTGTGTTCTTTATGGTACATCAGCTGAATTTTAATGAGAAAGAAGCTACCTTACAATACGGCGCTACCCAAGCCTTTGTATATGCTTTTACCTTTATAGGTGGGCTGTTTGCAGATAAGATTCTCGGTTTTAGGAAATCCTTGTTCTGGGGCGGTATTATGATGATTGTTGGGAGTGCTCTTCTTGCAGTTGATCCTCATACCTTTTTCTTTCTTGGGCTGTCGTTTATTATCATAGGTACAGGTTTCTTTAAACCAAATATCTCTACCATCGTAGGGAAACTCTACCGAGATGATGATGACAGGCGAGATGCAGGCTTCTCTCTCTTCTATGCGGGGATAAACCTTGGAGCATTCCTCGGAGGGTATATCTGTGTAGCGATTGGTAAAGGCTATATGCTTGCTTCTGTTATAGAGGAAGCCTACCGCTGGAATGTAGCCTTTGGGCTCACTGCGGTTGTAATGGTCGTTAGCCTGATTAATTTCTACTTTACCCGACAGAAGCTCGGACCTATAGGTCTTGCACCTGGCAACCCCGATGCCATAGTAAAAACGAAGCCCCTACCGAAGTGGTCTGAATATGCGGTATATCTGCTTACACTGGTTTTTATACCCGTTATCCAGATAATGGTGTCTAACCCAGAATATACCGATTACTTTATGTATACGATTGGGCCACTTACGCTCATCTATCTTTTCGTTGAGATGAGGTTCGTCTCCAAAGTAGAGCGAAATAAGCTCTGGGCAGCATTGATATTCATTCTCTTTTCGATTATCTTTTGGGGGATATATGAGCAGAGCGGAGGCTCTCTCAGCATCTTTGCGGCTAAAAACTTAAATGATAATTTGCTGGGGATTACAGTTGACCCTAATGGAGTAAATAATTCTGCAATATCTTTCTTTATTATAGCCTTAGCGCCTGTATTGGGATTGCTTTGGTTGTGGCTAAGCAAGAAAAAGATAGAAATTAACTCGATTATAAAATTCGGTTTAGGCTTTATCTTCCTTGGGCTTGGCTATTATGTACTCTTCGCTACGAGGTTCTTTGCCGTAGATGGGAAAAGCTCATTGGATATATTTACGATAGCACTGCTTGTTATTGCATTGGGAGAATTGTTTCTTTCTCCTATCGGGCTTTCTATTATGACGAAGCTATCCCCCGAGAAGTTGCAAGGTATTATGATGGGGATGTGGTTCCTTGCATCTGCATACGGAGAGTATGTAGCAGGGCTCATCGGGGCACACCTCGCTCAAGCAGATGAAAATGCTTCGGCAGTGGTGAGCTTAGCTGCCTATACCGATGGCTACAAAACACTCGGAATATACGCTCTTATTGCGGGTGTGGTACTCATTTTGCTATCACCGTTTATCAAAAAACTAATGCAGGAAGTACAATAGTTGTACTTTAATACTTAATAAATCAATATCAAAACGATGAATAAACTCGTATTAATTCTATCTCTGATACTTGTACAGCTCTCATCAGCCCAAAGTATCAAGTGGATGACCTTTGACGAAGCCGTAAAAGCACAGGAAAAGAGCCCTAAGAAAATATTGGTAGATATATATGCCGATTGGTGCGGTCCGTGCAAGATAATGGCAAGCACAACCTTTACCCATCCCGAAATTGTGAAGCTCATTAATGAGAACTTCTATCCTGTGAAATTCAATGCCGAAGGTGCAGAAACAGTGCATTACAAAGGAGTAGCTTTTGCAAATCCTAACTTCCGAAAAAATACCTCTGGAAGGAATACAATACACGAATTCACCCGATTTATGGGGATATACAGCTATCCGACCATTGCTTTCTTTGATGCTAAGCAAGACCTCATTACTAATCTGAGAGGAGCGCTTACCGCTAAGGAAATAGAGCCATATCTTACCTTTATAAAAGATGAAGAGTATAAGAAAGTTTCTACAAAAGAGCAGTGGGAAAAATATCAACGAAGCTTTAAATCAAAAATCAAATAATAAATAATCTTAAACCCAAAAAATAAATAGACTATGAGTATTAAACAGTATTGGGACAAGGCAGTTTCATTTAGCGAATATCTAAAAGACGCAGAAGAAAAACTCAACAATCCTAAAAACCAAGACGAAGTAGATAAAAAACAATACTATGAGCTCGCTCTGCAAAGGATGAATAGAGCGATTAAGACCTTTAAGAAATCAGAGGAAGATGTACAGGCTCTTAAAAACAAAAATTTCAAAGGTAAAATCCTTATCATCACCGAGGCGTGGTGCGGAGATTCCAGCCAGAGTGCTCCTGTCATCAACCAGTTTTTTGAGGGAGAAAATGAAGTGAGATTCTTCTATCGCGATTCCGACCACTCCTTGATAGACCAATTCCTCACCAACGGTGCACAAGCAATTCCAAAGGTGCTCATTCTCAATGAAGATGATGAAGTTATCAATACTTGGGGACCAAGACCCGCTTATGGCGTAGAACTCCTTAAAAAGTTTAAGGCAGACCCAGAAAACTACCCTCGTGAGCAGTTTTATAACGACCTTCAGGTTTATTACGCGAAGAACAAAGGTAAAGACACTATTGCCGAGATTTTAGATCTGATTTAATATCAAACCACCATAAAAAGAACCAAGGATGAGGGATATATTTCCTTTTTCTTGGCTCTTTTCTTTTATTCCAAGCCTATGAAAAAGAATATTCTGTACGCTATTATTGCACTTATCATCGCTATTGTATTCCTCGTACCCTCTGTGAGGGAAAAACTTCAAGAGCTCTTTCTCCCCATAGCCAAAGTTCAGGAAGCTGTAAGCATTTCAGCCGACGATTATAATATCTCATTAAAAGGTATTAATACCCCCAATGCCAATTTGGCAGACTTTAAAGATGAAATGCTCTTCCTCAACTTCTGGGGCACTTGGTGCCCTCCGTGCAGGCAAGAGTGGGGCAGCATACAAAAACTCTACGAGGCTAAAAAGGATAAACTCAACTTCGTCCTTATCGCAATGCAAGATGAAGAGCCTGCCGTACGCAAGTTTTTGGAGGAAAATAAATACACCGCTCCTGTATACATCGCTGAAAGTCCTATTTCCGACAAGCTCCTCCCGAAATCCTTCCCCACTACTTTTATTATCAGCAATCGGGGACAGATTCTCAAGAAAGAAACAGGCGCCCTTGACTGGAATTCTTCCAATATCCATCAGTTTATAGACAACCTTTCTCGCTAAAACCTTTGGTATAGATTCTGCTATCCTGCCATCGCTAATCATAATGAAATGAAATATTCAAAACTATACTTGGTAAAACAAGCCTACAAAAACCGAAAGGAAATAAGGAAAATCCCCAGCCTCTTCCGTATGATAGGGCTTTGGATTAAGGGCGAGTACAAACCCAAAACCCTCAATATCCTCCTCCCTTTGCTCGGTATTATCTACATTATCTCTCCGATAGACCTTATTCCTGAGTTTATCCCATTCTTTGGCGTTACGGATGACATTGCTATCCTCTCACTCTGCCTTTCAAAACTGATGAAAGAGATTAATCGCTTCCATATCTGGTCTCTTAAAACAAATAATACATTAAATTAAAACAAAGCCTCTGATTACAGGGGCTTTTCCTTTGTAAAATCTCTTAAAGGGTAGTCATTGACTATTAAAAAATCTCCATCAGCTACAGAGTGGGTAGTTATTCTGGCTAAGTGTACTCCCCACGCAAGTAGGTGTATCACCGGCTACGGCGTATCCATTGGGTTGGTGCTAATTCTGTCGGATAGAAATCTATTTTATTATTAAAAAAATTAAATGCCTCACCGGCTACGGCGTATCCATTGGGTTGGTACTAATTCCGTTGGATAGAAATCTATTTTATTATTAAAAAAATTAAATGCCTCACCGGCTACGGTGTATCCGCTGGGTTGGTGCTAATTCCGTCGGCTGGAAGCCGTATATTTGTGGGGTGAAAAGGATTATTTCTATTGTTGGTACTACGGGGATAGGCAAGACGAAACTCGCTATAGGGCTTGCAAGGGCGCTGGGTGCTGAGATTATTTCTTGCGATTCTCGTCAGTTTTTTAGGGAGATGCCCATTGGTACGGCAGCTCCTACGGTGGCGGAGCTCGGCTTGGCTAGGCACCATTTTGTGGGGCATCTTTCGGTGGAGGATTCATATTCTATCGGGCAGTTTGAAATCGATGCCTTGAAGAAGATAGATGAACTTTTCCAGACTTATGATAATATCGTTTTGGTTGGGGGGAGTATGATGTATGAAAAGGCATTGATACGGGGGTTGAATGACCTCCCAGAGGCGAATGAGGAAAACCAAAGAAAGCTCCAAAAAATCTGGAAAGAGGAGGGCTTAGCACAGCTTCAAGACCTATTAAAAAACCTTGATGAGGACTATTATCATAGGGTGGATTTGGAAAACCCGCGCCGATTGCTCAGAGCAATAGATGTTATTTGGCAAACGGGTGAGAAATATTCTCAGCTTATAGCCTTTCCCAAAGCAAAAAGGGATTTTCAAACGTTGAGAATCGGGATAGAAGCCCCTCGTGAGGTGATTTATGAAAGGATAAACCTCAGGGTGGAGCAAATGATAGAAAATGGGCTGGTAGATGAGGTGAAAAGCCTTTTGCCATATAAGGAATCGGTAGCCCTGAAGACGGTGGGCTATACGGAGATTTTCAAGTATCTTTCGGGAGAGTGGAGCTTGGATTTTGCCATTTCGGAGATAAAAAAGAACTCTCGCCGCTTTGCCAAGAGGCAGCTGACTTGGTACAGAGGGGAAGAGGATATTCATTGGGTGGGCTATCTCAATCCTTTGGAAGAATCCTTATCTTTGCTCCAATAAAAAAAGAGAATACAATGGCAAGAACACCATCTAATATGCTTGCATTAGGCACAAAGGCGCCTTATTTTGAGCTACCGAACCCGTCAAAATCCAATGAAGTGCAATCACTCAACGACCTGAAAGGCGAGAAAGGAACGCTGGTTATCTTTATGTGTAATCACTGCCCTTTCGTCCTTCATATTATTGATAAACTCACAGAACTTTATGAGGATTATCAAGAGAGAGGGATTGAGTTTATCGCAATTAATTCTAATGACATAGCGCAATACCCTGCAGATGCTCCAGAGAAGATGATAGAATTTCAGATAGAGAAGGGATTTGATTTTCCTTACCTCTATGATGAGAGCCAGAGCATTGCAAAAGCCTATGATGCGGCTTGCACGCCAGATTTCTACTTCTTTGATGATAAACTCGACCTCGTCTATCGTGGGCAAATGGATGATTCCCGACCTGGCAATTCAAAAGAGATTACGGGTGAAGACCTCATCATCGCCTTTGAAAATCTGCTGGCAGGAGAGCCTCAGGACGAAAATCAGCGGCCAAGTATGGGGTGTAATATCAAATGGAAATAAAAATAAAACTCCCCAATATGCTGGGGAGTTTCTATTATCTTAACTCAAGCCTTCCTTATGAAAAAGTTTATTTTAATGCTTTCTCTTATCTCAGTAATGCTTTCTGGGCAAGAGATTAATGGCATACAGCTCTTCAACCCAAATACGAATGACCATACACCTATTATTAGCTTCGGTGAACAATTGGTTTTAAAATTTGATGACCTGTCTAACCAAAGTACGGTCTATCGCTATACATTTAAACATTTTGATAGAGACTGGAATGATGATAACCTCTTCTTTACCGAGTATGCAAAAGGAAATCTTAATGCTTTGATAGAGCATTTTCAGTATTCATTTAATACCCATCAGAAATATACTCACTACGAGCTTCAGTTTCCTAATGAGAAGATGCAGCCTATTATATCTGGGAATTTTGAAATCATCGTTTATAAGGATAATCCAGATAAGCCACTATTCACAAAGCGATTTTGCATCGTGGAGAAGAATGCTAATATCGGTATTAATGTTTCAAGGTTGCAAGAGACGAAAAATTCTCATCTCAACCAGAGAATACAGGTGCAGGTGCTTGGGAATAATCTAACGAATAATATCAGCTCGATGAGCCTTAGCCTAATGCAAAATAATAATTGGCAGAGTATGCTAACCAACCTGAAACCGACTTCTGCTTTGGGGAATAAGCTCCTCTTCCAGCAAATGAACTTGGCTTTTGCGGGGAATAATGAATTCTACTACTTTAATAATAGAATGATAGACCAGTCTTTTGACACCGTGGCTCAAGCTGAAAATAGAGAAGGAGTCTTTCATACTCATCTTCATCCTGTGTGGACTTCCCCTCTCAGCTATCAGTATCAGCCTGATGTAAATGGAGCTTACTACTTCCGAAGGACGGATACTGGCATTGAGCGAAACCCAGATAAAGAAGGGGATTATTCTTGGGTGCATTTCTATCTGCCCTCAGAACCGGTGAATAAAAATATATTCGTACTTGGAGGGTTTAATGACTTCCAGCCCAGCAAGACAAACCAAATGTTTTATAATGAAACCTTGAAAATGTACGAAGCCAAAATCTACCTTAAACAAGGTTTTTATAACTATATTCTGGCTACTCAATCATCTAATGAAGCTCCAGACTATGGTGAGATAAATGGTAATTTCTGGCAAACCGAAAATCTGTATCAGGCATTGCTCTACTATCGCCCATTTGGAAAAAACTATGATGCTATTTTGAGCTATGGTGAGTTTAGAACACCTATAAAATAATGTTAAAATTTAATTTTTATAAAAAAGTATCTTTAATAATAATACTCTGATATTAAGCTGTGTATTTTATCTTTAGAGCGAGGATTACAGATAAATATTCGTAAAAATAAATACTCACTTTAAGTATATTTCAACTAAATTATTATCTTTGTATCAAATTGATTACAAATGAAATTTATAGTTTCAAGTAGCGAATTACAAAAGGCATTACAAACTGTGGGTGGAGTAATATCTAACTCACAATCAAGACCTATTTTAGAAAACTTTTTATTCCAATTAGAGCAGAATAAACTTACGGTAACGGCTTCCGATGGAGAGACTACACTGGTTACTTCATTAGAAGTGATGTCCGAAGACACAGGGAAAATCGCTGTTCCAGCAAAGATTTTTCAGGATTTTGTGAAAACCTATAATGAGCAACCGCTTACGCTTTCTGTAAAGAATAATGACGAAGGTACAGGTAAGCAGTTAGAAATCTTAGATGAGAAAGATAACTTTGCTGTAGCTTTGGATAATGAAGAGGACTATCCTGATATGCCAGAATTTGATGTAGCTAAAACCGTTAGCGTACCGTCTGGTGTGCTTTCTGAAGCATTGGCAAATACGCTCTTTGCAACGAGCAATGACTCTCTTCGCCCTGTAATGACAGGGGTGCTCTTCCAGTTTGGTGAGGAAGAGACGAATTTTGTAGCAACAGACTCCCACAGATTAGTGGTTTATAAGCGTACAGACATCACTTCCGATGAGCCAATGAGTTTCATTATGCCGAAAAAACCACTGTCTATCTTCAAAGGTATTCTGTCTTCCATAAATGAAGAAGTAAAAATAGACTTCAATGAGAATATGGCGAAGTTCACATTGGGTAATCATATTTGGGTATGTAGATTAATTGATGGTAAGTATCCTAATTATTCTGCTGTAATCCCGAAAGAAAATCCTAATGTGCTTACGATTAACAGAAACTTGCTTCTTAGCTCTATCCGCAGAGCATCTATTATGTCTAATAAATCTACCAATCAAGTGAGATTTAAGCTGTCAGGCAATATTCTCCACTTACACGCAGAGGATACCGAATATGCAAACAAAGCGAATATGCAAATCCCTTGCGACTACAGTGGTGAAGATATCAATATCGGGTTTAGCTCTAAGTTCTTATCAGAAATGTTGGCAGTATTAGGTTCTGAGGATATTGTTATTAAGATGTCTCAGGCGAATAGACCAGGTATTATAGAACCAGTAGATGGATTAGAAGATGGGGAGAGTATCTTAATGCTTTCTATGCCAGTAATTGGACTATAATTTAAAATATACTGTAATAAATTTGGGATTTGGAGATAAGTTCAAATCTCAAATTTGTTTTAAATACCTTGGCAGCTGATAAACACAGATATTAATATTATTATCAAGCGAATATTCAAAAAAAATACTTTATAAAATCTGATGTAAAGGCTTAATGCTCGCTCAGATTTTGAATAAAACTTATATTAAAGCAGATGAAAATTTCTAACAACTGGTTAAAAGAATTCATTAAAACCGATTTAAAAACCGAAAAAGTAGGTGAATACCTTACAGACATAGGTTTGGAAGTGGAAGGTATAGAAAAATATGAGAGTATAAGAGGAAGTCTGGAAGGGATTGTTGTAGGTAAAGTCCTTACTTGCGAGAAACACCCTAATGCTGACAAACTCAAACTAACCACCGTAGATACAGGAAATGGAAATATCCTACATATCGTCTGTGGTGCGCCTAATGTAGAGGCTGGGCAAACCGTTCCCGTAGCAGTAGTAGGCACTAAAATCTATGATAAAACGGGAAATTTCTTCGAGATAAAAGAAGCAAAACTCAGAGGAGAAGTATCTCAAGGAATGATTTGTGCCGAAGATGAGCTCGGATTAAGCGATGATCACGGAGGAATAATGGTCTTAGACCCTAAAAAATATACAGTAGGAAGTAATTTTGCTGACTATTTTGAGATAGAAAAAGACGAAATCTTTGAAATCGGGCTTACTCCTAACCGTACCGACGCGATGTCTCACTATGGTGTAGCACGAGACCTCAATGCATTCCTTACCTCAAACCAACTAAAAGCAGAGTTTGAAAAACTAAAAACCCTGCCTCTCTCTTCTGAGGGAGAGCACAGTTTCAGTATCGAGGTAGAAGATGAAGAGCTCACCCCAAGATATATTGGAGCGATAATAAAAGGTGTAAAAGTAGCAGACTCGCCAGCGTGGCTGCAAAACAGATTAAAAGCGATTGGACTTAGCCCAATCAATAATATTGTAGATATTACCAACTATATCCTCCACGGATTAGGGCAACCGCTTCATGCCTTTGATGCAGATAAAATAGCAATGCAAAAACTAAAGGTGGGGACGCTTCCGGCAGGGACTAAATTCACAACTTTGGATGTTGTAGAAAGAACCTTAAATGGCTCAGAAATCATCATTAAAGATGGAAATAACTCACCGATGTGCATTGCAGGAGTATTGGGAGGTAAAGATTCTGGCGTTTCCGAAGAAACTACGAGTATTTTCTTGGAAAGTGCGTATTTCAATCCTGTAGCGGTAAGGAAAGCTGCAAAAGCACACGGACTAAATACCGACGCTTCTTTCAGATTTGAGAGAGGGGTAGATCCCAACAATACCAAGACAGCTATTACCCACGCTATTCAACTCATTACCGAAGTAGCAGGAGGCACATTGGTAGGAGAACTTTTAGAGAATTATCCTAAGAAAATAGAAGACTTTAAAGTGATTTTAAGGTATTCTAAAATAGATGAAATACTCGGAACCAAGATACACCGAGAGAAAATCAAGGAAATCCTCCGCTCTTTGGAGATAGAAATTATCAACGAGATACAAAACGGACTGGAAATCTCCATACCCGCATACAGAGCAGATGTAACCCGAGAGATAGATGTAATAGAAGAAATTCTCAGAATTTATGGCTATAATAAGATTGAGGCGCCATCAAAGATTTCATTTACCCCAGTAAAACTGGATAATAACGACCAGGATGCTCTTGAAAACTTTTGGGCAAGAACATTGCAAAGTCAAGGCTTTTTTGAGGTGATGAATAACTCCCTCACTGCTGAGAAATTTGTTTCTGAAACTGCCGTGAAACTCCTTAACCCGCTGAGCTCCGACCTCGCTTATATGCGAACTTCCCTTTTAGAGGGGCTTTTGGAGAATGCCGCTTATAATATTAACAGGAAAAATCCAGATATAAAATTCTTTGAGCTCGGAAAAATCTATCATAAAACAGATAAATATAACGAGAGAAAGCAGCTTGCAATCTTGGTTTCTGGTAGAGATTTAAGAGAGAATTGGCTCCAGCCTAAATCTGAAACCAACTTCTATCACCTCAAAGGTTATGTGAGTATCTTATTGGAGAAGCTCGGCATTCAATCAACCGAAAAATCTCTTAACGATAAACGCTTTACTGATGCCATTGAGATAATGAGCTCCGATAAAACCATTGCCAGAATAGGCAAAGTATCTGCTGAGCTCTTAAAAACTTTTGATATAGAGCAGGACTGCTTCTATGCGGAGATAGAAGTAGAAATAGCCAATCAGCTTAGGCTAAAGGATAACTTCAAATTTGTAGATATTCCGAAGTTTAATATCGTGCGGAGAGACCTTGCCCTGCTTGTAGACAAGGCTGTTTCCTATGCTGAGCTCTATTCTGCAGCACAGAAAAATAAATCTCCATACCTTAGAGCCATCAATCTATTTGATGTATATGAGGGCAAGAATCTCCCAGAAGGTAAAAAATCTTATGCGATGAGCTTTGAGCTCCTCAACGAAGAAAAAACTCTGGAGGATAAAGACATTAATGAGGTAATGAACGCTCTCATAAAAACCTTTGAGAAAGACTTTGGAGCTAGTTTAAGATAACACATTTAAACCTATAAAAAGATGAAAAAGTTAATCGCACTACTCAGTATTATACTTTTGGTAACGGCTTGTACTTCCGTGTCTCGCTCTGCCTCTAAGGTAGGCAAAGCTCAGCCATCCATCTCTGGAACCCAATGGGTTTTGGCAGATAATATAAAGGGCAAATTGCCTACGCTAAGGATAGAAAACGGGAAAATCTCAGGTAATGCAGGTTGTAATGACTATTTCGGTGAGCTGAGACTTACCCCTGATTCGGGAAGTTTCTCGGCGAGTAAGATTGGCGCTACAAAAATGTTTTGTAAGAATATGTCAGTAGAGAAAAACTTCCTCAATATGCTCTCCTCGGCTAATAAATATGTAGTCTCTGGCAATAGTCTGGAGCTCTACAAAGACGGATTGCTACTGATGAAGCTCAGCAAACAATAATGAAAAAAGGAACTCTATTGAGTTCCTTTTATTTTTGTATTCAGAAGTTTTATTCCTCCTCTTCATCATCATACTTAGAAAGCTCCTCATCACACCATTTAAAAGCTGCTTCTACTACTTTTGTAGTTTCATCGGCGATAGATTCCTCATCATCACCTTCCAAATCATCAAGCCACTCAACCTCTTCCTCTTCTACATTGAGGATAAAACGAGGATATTCCGTATGTACCACGAATAAATCCTCTGGAAACTCTGAATTGTCTGCTAATAAAAACTTAGGTAATACCATTGCACTATATTTTAAAATTCTCAGCAAATATAGGAATAATAATTTGACGCCCCACAGCTGGAAGCTGTGCTTTCTGTGCTACGGGCTAAAAACAGTTAAGGACGACCCAAAGGGTCGCCCTAAAACTAATATAGTCTATTACTTATCGCTAAAAGCCAGAAGCTAAAAGCCAACTGCCCGCTTATTGATTGAAGTCTATGTCTTGACCTGTGTTGAGGTTGTCATTGGCATTATCTTCTTTCTTTCCATTGGAGCCGTTAGAAGAGCCATTACCAGAACCGTTTTGTATTTCTTCTATGGTTCGGAGCCCCCCTACATCGCCGTAGCCTCCGCTGAGCCCTTGGAGGTCTCCACAATCGCCCGTCCAATCAGAGGGTTTTATGAATTTATCGTCGGGTGAGATACCGAGAGATTTATCTGCCCATACCTTTTTCATAAAGATAGCCCAGATTGGGAGAGCCATTTTAGCCCCTTGTCCTTCGCCAGTGCTTAGGAAGTGGGTGGCTCTGTCTTCCCAGCCTACCCAAACGCCAGTAGCGAGGTTCGGTGTGATGCCCATAAACCATCCATCGGAGTTCTTTTGGGTGGTACCTGTTTTCCCTGCTATTTCTACTGCTGCGGAGATGCCTCTTCGCCTTAATTCGCCAGATGCAGTACCAAACTGAGTAACGCCTTTCATCATATCGATCATTGTATAGGCATAGAGCTCGTTCATTACTTCTCTTTGTTCGGTTTTCACTTCTTTTACTACTCTACCGTTAGCATCTTCTATACGCCAGATCATCTCAGGTTTGGTATAGTTTCCAAAGTTGGCAAATGTAGAATACGCGCCGAGCATTTCGTAGATCGTAATATCGGAAGTACCGAGCGCCATAGGGAGGGAGGTATCGATATGCTCGGTTACGCCTAAGTCTCTTGCGAGTTGTATTACATTTTCTGTTCCTACCATTTCGGCAAGCCGTACCGCTACGGGGTTTTTAGAGTATCCTAAGCCTTGTTTTAGGGTAATCATACCTCCAGAGCCTTTCACCGCATATCTGCCTTTTACATAGGTGGCATTGGATACGGTAGAGCAAGGGGTGAGCCCTAATCTCATAATGGCAGTAGCATAGACGAAAGGCTTAAAGGTAGAGCCTACTTGCCTTTTCCCTTGCTTGATGTGGTCATACTGGAAGTGCTTCCAATCTATACCCCCTACCCAGGCACGGATTTCCCCAGAGGAAGGAACCATCGCCATAAGCCCCGCTTGAGCGATTTGCTTGTGGTAACGGATGGAATCATAAGGAGACATTTCTACTTCTTCCTCTCCTTTCCAGGTGAAGATGGAGGTTTGTACTGGCTTTTGAAACTCCATAATAATAGAATCCTCAGGAATACCCTCTCTTGCCAATTGTTTATATCTACCTGTGCGCCTCATTGCTTGTAGCATAATGTGGTCTATCTGCTTTTTACTGATATGGTAGAATGGTCGCTTAGAGTTGTGCTTTTGCTGGTTGTCAAAGTTTCTTTGCAGTGCTGTGAGGTGCTCTTTAATGGCATCTTCGGCATATTTTTGCATCTTAGAATCTAAGGTTACATAAATCTTTAAGCCGTCTTTATAGAGGTTGAGCTTCTTGCCTGTTTTCTTTTCGTACTCGTCTAAATACTGGTTGATTTCTTTTCTTAGATAATATTTATAGTAGGCAGAATAGCCTTCGTTGATGGTTTTTACAGGCTGATAATCCACTTCAACAGGTGTATCTACTGCTTTTTGATGGGTAGCAGGGTCTATATAGCCTGTTTCTAACATTTTATCGAGTACCACATCTCTACGGTGTTTTGCCCTTTCAGGATTTCTCATAGGGTTGTTCCTCACGGGGTTTTCCAGCATTGCTACGAACATTGCTGCCTCTGGAAGAGAGAGGTCTTTTGCCTTTTTATTGAAATAGACTTTTGATGCCATTTCAATTCCATTGGCATTATAGAGAAAATCAAATTTATTAAAGTAAAGAGTGATGATTTCTTCTTTGGTATATCTCTTTTCAAGGCTTACGGCAACTACCCATTCTTTGAGTTTCTGCAAAGCTCTTTCCCTTTTGTTTTTAGAGGGTTCTTTGGTGAAGAGTAGTTTTGCTAGCTGTTGAGAAATGGTAGAGCCACCCCCGCGGTTACCTGTGTAGCGTATCGCTCGGATTACGGATTTCAGGTCTATACCCGAATGCTCCTTGAAGCGCTCATCTTCCTTTGCTTGCAGGGCATATACCAAGTGAGGAGGCAAGTCTTTATAGGTAACAGGTTGGGTTTTTTCCTTCTCGAAACGCCCAAGCAGTACTCCGTCTGATGAATAGATATCAGAGGCGATATAAATATCCGGATTTTCCAGCTCTGTAGTATCTGGCATATATCCAAAAAAGCCTTCGGATATGGCAAAGAAAAGCCCTGCAATACTGAAAACTACTGCAAGGAAACAGAACCAGATAAAGGCGATCCACCCGCGAATTCCTTTTCTCTTTTTCTTCTTAGGAGGTAGAGGGAATGTGGATTTCTTATTCTTATTACTTTCCATTATTTTATTTTTCTATGTTATGTGCAAACTACTCGGCAGAAGATATTTCTATTCCAAAGTCTTCTATACCTGGCAGATTATCATTTCTCATCGCTTGCTTTATACTAATGATATATTTCCCATTTTTAGGAAATTTATACTGGCTTTTGTAGAGAAACTTGATTTCCTTAGTATCTCCAAAGCCAGCACCGAGCCATTCTCCATTGGGCTTTGCCATTATATAGTTCAGTGTATCCACCGCTACATTTTTAGCCCCTTCTTCACTCACCGAGCTAAATACTCTGATATTGGAGTAAGGATAATCATTATTATTCCTCACGACAAATATAATATTTTTGGGTACTTCGGCATTCTTTACTTCAAAGCTGAAAGAAAGGGGAGTGTCCTTTGCCCATTTGCCATCTACGGATTGCATATATAACCCGTCATTTGAGCAACTGAGCATTGGGAAAAGCAGACCGAGCACAAGCCCGCTACTCAGCGTCCGAAGAAGGTTTTTGTCTGTCATTATTTCTCGGCTTTTTCTTATTAGGGTTTGGCTTTTGGTTCTTATTTTCAGCTTTTGGGCTATTGGCTTTTTTCTCATTTAGCTTTTGAGGTCTGGCTTCTGAGGTTTTTGCTTCGCCCTGCTTTTTACTTCTGTTTTCCCGTTTAGGGAAGTCGTTTCCTTGCTTTCTTCCTTTTCTGTTTTTCTTTTCAAACCTGTCCACTCTGTTTTCTTGGATAAGGTCAGTACTTGGTTTAAAGCCAGCGGTAGCAATTTCTGCACCTGTAAGCTCTTCCAATGGGGGAGATTGTATCCCTTTTCGGTTGTTGGATAGCTCTTTTGATACTTTGGAGATGTCTATATCATACCAAGTCATTGAGTTTTCCATATAGGCAAACCACATTTTCTTTTTGAAAACATCGATTTTAATACAGAAAGCCTTGCCTTTCTCGGTATCTAATACAGAGTTGGTAGGAGGGAATACGGAGAGGGCATCGAGGTAGCTGTCGAGCTCAAAGTTGAGGCAGCATTTTAATTTACCGCATTGTCCCGCAAGTTTCTGAGGATTAATGCTCAGCTGCTGGTAGCGGGCTGCATTGGTATTCACAGAGCGGAAATCCGTAAGCCAAGTGGAGCAGCAGAGCTCCCTTCCGCAGGAGCCGAGGCCACCAACTTTTGCAGCTTCCTGTCGGAAACCGATTTGCTTCATATCAATCTTCGTCTTAAAACTCACAGCATAGTCCTTAATCAATTGTCGGAAATCCACACGCCCATCGGCAATGTAGTAGAAAGTAATCTTACCGCCATCGCCCTGATATTCCACATCTGTAATTTTCATATTCAGACGGTGGAAAGATGCTAGCTTCCTTGCCTCTCTCTTTACGGCTTCTTCTTTATTGCGAAGTTCTGACCAGGTGTCTACATCTTTTTGGTTGGCTATTCTATAAATCTTAGGTGCCTGTCCAAGTGATGCACCTTTCTTTTTCATTTGGATTTTTACCAATTCACCAGTGAGGCTTACAACGCCTACATCGTGCCCAGGGGAAGACTCTACAATAACAATACTCCCGATATGAAGCGGAAGATTATTGGGGTTTTTATAAAAAGATTTTCTATCGTTTTTAAATCTTACTTCTACTACATCGTTCATTCTGTTTCTTGATGGCTGTTCTATAGTAGAAAGCCAATCGAAGACACTTAATTTATAACTATTTGAGCAGGTATCCACGCTTGGGCACCCATTAGCAGATTTAGAACCACAACTATGATTGGAGTTTCCGGACGATTTACATCCACAGCTCATATAATGTTCTTTTTTGTTTTAAAATAATTCGTGCAAATTTAATATAAAATTTAAACTTGTGTAAGGTTCTTTTAGTGAGAAACTAAAAGTGGAGTTAATAGTTTCCTGTTTCCAAGATATTCTCAAAGTAGCTGATAAGCTCATCTATTTCCTGTTTGCTGAGGTTGGCTTCAGGGTGATACACAGTATATCCACGGATGGGCATTCTATTTTCCTTTAAATCTCCTATCGTATTTTTTAGCATACTTTCTTTAAGGTCCTTATTGAAGGTTGCCCATATAGAAAAGTTGAGGCTGCCTCTACCTGCATTTATGTGTTCTTGAATAGACCAGGAGATCGGTGCTATATAGGCATAATCTGGATATACGGTCTCGTTGGAGTGGCAGTCATAGCAGGCTTTTCTAAGGTTGTTTTCTATATTTTTAGGAGTTTTATAAATATCGGTAAAGTTCTCAGATTTGTTTATCGGCTTTTTAGTTCTGTCTATCGGGATAAGCTGTATGAGACCGAAGATAAGCACAGCTAGTCCGACGATTTTAAAAAGTTTTTTCATTAGTTATCGTTATTTAATGCTCCACTGGTCTTCTATATTTTCCCAGAGAGGGCGTATTTCTATCATTTTGTCGTAGATAAATACTTCTTCGGCAGGGGTTTGGTTTTTAAAATCTGCCTCGTCCCAGATACCATTACGGTTGTTATCCACCAGAATACGAACATAGTATTTCCCAGGCTTCAGGACATTAAATTTAATGGTACCAGCTTCTGTAAACTGGGTATATTTCACTTCGTCCTGCTCATTGAGGAGCTGCATCCAAAAAGGAGCATCGGGTTTGGTTTTCAGCCTCATCTCTAATGAGCCGTAGTTCTCGGGTTTATCTATTTCAAAGTTGAACTGATAGGTCTTAGGCAGTTTTAAATAATAGGTAGAAACGCTTTCCTTAGGAATGTTCAGCTCATACTTTTTCCCAGAAATAAAGTTGCTGGATATTTCAATCTTATGAGGATGGTTCTCTACAATTTTAGCAGTAAAAGGCTGAGTATTGATGCTGTCCTGCTTTAGAATCCACTTTTCTGTATTGAGCTCTGTAATGGGTCTATTCGCATCGATATAAAACTTCCCTGTGGGCGGTAGGCTCGCACCAGTATTATTGCTAAGTCCGAATTCTGTCTTTACGCTCGCCTTATAGTATGGGGAAGCACTGCCTTTAAGTGTATCGGCTTGATACTTTATTTTAAGACCTATATTGATATTGGTTTCTGGGAGGTTGAGTTGTTTGTCATCAAACCAGAGCATTGCAGAGTCTGAAAACTTCTTGTGTACAGATTTATATTCTTTCAGGAGTTCGGTCTCGGAGGTTAGGCTGATGCTTTCGGGCTGTCCTTCAAACTTAAAGAGGAAACCACCCGCTACTTCTTTATACTCTGAGAATTTCAAAGGTTTTTTGGAAGGCAGAGTTCTGATTTGCATATTAGAAATATTCTCCCTCAGGTCAAGGTCTTCAGTTTTGAAAAAGACTTCATCTTTCCCAGCGGTGAAGATGGAGTTCTGATCGGTATCATCAAATGCAATGATTCTGTACTTGCCTTTTGCAAGGTGGCTGAGCTCAAAGTATCCGTCCTCATCAGCTTTGGTAATATAGTAGGGTTTTTTCGTATAGTCTACCGAATCAGAAGCCTTATACAGCCCTATGATGAAGTTCTTTTTAGCATCGTTTTTTTCTTTCGGGAAAGTATATCCGCTCTTTACCGTACCGCTGATATAAGTATCATCGAGCTCCGACCCTGTGGAGAAGACAAAGTTGAAGTAAGGCAGTACATTGCCTTCATTTAAATCTGCAATAGAATTTCCAAAGTTGAAATTATAAGTGGTATTGGGTTGCAGTGTTTCATCCCATTCTATAAGTATAAATTTATTTCCCAAAGAGGCGGGGATAATCTTCTTATACTTGATAGGTGGGGAGATGATCAGGTTTTTATGAACCTCTTTCAGGGTGATATACTCATCAAAGTAGAGTCTCAGCTGTTTAAGGTCAGTAGGCACATTTATTCGGGTAGTATCTATATTGGATTTCACCAATTTGGGGGCAAGGCTGTCCTTCGTACCGCCTACGGGCGAGCCTACTCGGGCACAAGAAACTAAGGCAAAGCCCAGCATCAGTAGAGAAATGGCATTCTTCATCGGTTTAAGGGATATCATCTGTGTTTAAGGCTAATCTTCTGCTCTATTACCATTGATAACGGCTTCGTAGCTTATTTTAATATCGGGATTAAGGCTTTTAGATACGGAGCAATACTTTTCAAACGAAAGTTCTGCTGCTTTTAATGCTTTTCTGGGCTCTACCTCTCCATCGATGATAAATTTCAAGTGGATAGATTTAAAGGGTTTAGCTTCATCTACCTGCATTCTCTCTCCCTCCACCTCTATACTGAAGTTGGTGATCTGCTGTCTTTGCTTTTTGAGAATAGCGATTATATCTATACCGCTACACCCTGCTACTGCCATTAGTACTGCTTCCATCGGAGACGCCCCCTCTGCTTGTGGCAGGGTAGTATTGTCGAGCTTTATTTTATTTCCCTGCTCATTATAGCCTTCAAACAGGAAATTATCATTGAGCCTACAGAGTTTTATTTTCATTTTAATAGAATTTCAGGTGCAAATATAGGGCTTATGGCAAATAGCCGTTAGCTAATAGCAAAAGAGAGTCTTATTAAAGACTCTCTTTTTTGGTGGTTAATTTCTCAGCGAGGAGTTTTGATATTTTTTGTTTTAGGGGTTCTATATCGATATTCTCCATTACATTGCTTGCAAAAGCAAAGAGCAGGAGTGCCTGTGCCTCTTTTTTAGAGATACCCCTTGCGCGGAGGTAGAACATCGCGTCTTCGTCGAGCTGACCTACCGTACAGCCGTGTGAGCATTTCACATCATCGGCGAAGATTTCTAACTGAGGTTTGGAGTCTATGGTTGCTCCTTCGCTTAGGAGGATGTTATTGTTCTGCTGATAGGCATTGGTCTTCTGTGCGATTTTATTCACGAAAACTTTACCATTGAACACCCCGTGAGCGTGGTCTTTATAAATCCCTTTATAGTTTTGGTAAGATTCACAATTTGGCTGATTGTGATGAACCGCCGTGTGGTGGTCTACCAACTGCTCACCTCCGATGATGGTAATCCCATTCATAAAGGAATTAATATTCTCCCCCTTGTGGATGAAATCAAGGTTGTTCCTCACGAGCTTACCTCCGAAAGAGAAAGTATTTACGGTCGCCATACTGTCTCTCTCCTGCTGAGCAAAGGTGTGATCTATCAGGTAAGAGGTCTCGCTATCATTTTGGAGTTTATGCCAGTCGGCACGCGCATTTTTATCAACAAAAATCTCTGTGAGGGAGTTGGTAAAGGTAAAATGCTCATCAAAATTATGATGGCTTTCTATGACTTCTACTTTTGCTCCTTCTTCTACGATGAGGAGGTTTCTTACATTATAGAAAGTATCGCTTTCTTGATTGTCAGAAAGGTAAAAAATGTGTATTGGTTTTTCTATAACGGTGTTTTTAGGCACTCGGAGGAAGAAACCGTGGGTGTATAATGCCCTGTTGAGGTTCGTAAGAGCCAGCTCTTTGGAGGCAATCGTATCGAAATAATTGGTAATGATGTCTTGGTGTGCCTCATCTTCCAGAATGTGGGAGAGGGAGAGAAGCTCGATGTTTTCTATGGTGATTTTTGAGAGTTCTTTGTGGATTTTCCCGTTGATGAATACAATCCAGTCAAAGTTTTCTTCACCGAGGTGGAGGTTGTTCAGCTGCTCTCTTCCGATGTTGTGGGATTCTTTCGGCAGGAAGTTGTATTCTCTCTCGGTAATCTCTTTTAGGTTGGTATATTTATACTCCTCATCTTTTTTGGTAGGGAAGCCTGTTTGCAGGAACTTGTCCAGCGCAGAGGCTCTCTCGGCAGAGAGGGAGTTTTTCTGCTGTTGTATCTGTTCAAATAGCATAATTCTGTATTTGGGTTATTTTAAAAGCCAGTCGTAGCCTTTTTCTTCAAGTTCAAGGGCGAGGGATTTATCTCCCGTTTTAATGATTTTACCATCTGCCAATACATGGACGAAATCAGGCTGAATATAGTTGAGAAGCCTTTGATAGTGGGTGATGAGGAGCACTGCATTGCCTTGGTTTTTGAAATGATTCACCCCTTCGGAGACGATTCTCAGGGCATCAATGTCGAGTCCAGAATCGGTTTCATCTAAGATTGCCAATTTAGGATTGAGCATTAGCATTTGGAAGATTTCGTTTCTCTTTTTCTCACCGCCAGAGAATCCTTCGTTTAGCGAGCGAGCGAGGAAGTCTTTTTTAATACCGAGTAGCTCTGATTTCTCACGGATAAGGGCGAGCATTTCCTTTGCAGGCATATCTTCGAGTCCGTTTGCTTTTCTGGTTTCATTGATCGCTGCTTTGATGAAGTTGGTAACCGATACCCCAGGAATCTCCACAGGATACTGGAAAGACATAAAAATTCCTTTGTGTGCTCTCTCTTCTGGAGCATCTTCTATAATATTTTCCCCATCAAAGAGGATTTCTCCATCCGTAACTTCATAGTCTTCTCTACCAGCAATCACTGATGAAAGGGTAGATTTACCCGCTCCATTAGGACCCATAATGGCGTGTACTTCGCCAGGCTTAATCTCTAAATTAATTCCTTTTAATATCTCTGCTCCGTCTTCTATACGAGCGTGTAAGTTATTTATTTTTAACATTGTTTTGATTGTTATCAGTTAATATTATTATTTGATTTTATCACAATAGGCTTACTCAATATTTTTTTCCTTAAAAATTTTAATTTCCTCTATAAGTAGAGTATCCAAAAGGCGAAAGCGTAATCGGTACATGGTAATGCTCATCATTTTTAATCTGAAAAACCACCTCGATATAAGGATAAAAACTTTCTGTTTTTTGGTTTGTGAAATAATTTTCCGTTAAGAATCTCAGCCTGTATTTCCCGTGATTTTCACTTTTACCTTTGATGAGAGGAAGGAAATCTGTGATTCTTCCATTATTATCTGTCGTCTTTTTAGTAATGAAAACCCACTGTTTGGAAATATCATTGTACTTTTCTAATTCAACTTCAACCTGAGGGGCTGGTCTTCCTGTAGAAATATCCAAGATATGGCTTGAAAGCTGAAAATTTTTATTTTTCTGAGCATATACTCCCAGATACATTACAGAAAATAATACTAATAATAGCTTTTTCATTTGTTTAGATGTATTAATTATTAGCCTACACTGCCTTCTAAAGAAATTTCTAATAGCTTCTGTGCTTCAATGGCAAACTCCATTGGAAGTTTGTTGAGCACCTCTTTACTGAAACCATTTACGATAAGTGCAATGGCTTTCTCGGTATCCAGACCTCTTTGATTACAGTAGAAGATTTGGTCTTCACCGATTTTGGAGGTTGTAGCCTCGTGTTCCAGTCTGCCTGTAGGGTCTTTTATCTCGATATAAGGGAAGGTGTGTGCACCACATTCGTTACCCATAAGCAGAGAGTCGCACTGAGAGAAGTTGCGAGCACCTTTTGCAGAAGGGAGTACCTTTACCAGACCACGGTAGGAGTTGTTAGATTTACCTGCAGAAATCCCTTTGGAGATAATTGTAGATTTGGTTTTCTTACCTATGTGAATCATTTTGGTACCTGTATCTGCGTACTGGAAGTTGTTGGTAACCGCTATGGAATAGAACTCACCTATAGATTCATCACCTTTTAGGATAACGCTTGGGTACTTCCAAGTAACGGCAGAGCCTGTCTCTACCTGAGTCCAAGAGATTTTAGCTTTTCTCTCTGCCAGTCCTCTTTTGGTTACGAAGTTATAAACCCCACCTCTGCCTTCCTCATCACCAGGATACCAGTTTTGTACAGTGGAATATTTGATTTCCCCACCTTCCATAGCGATAAGCTCTACAACAGCGGCGTGGAGCTGATTTTCATCCCTCTGAGGAGCGGTACAGCCTTCCAAGTAGGAAACATAAGCCCCCTCATCTACTATAAGGAGTGTTCTCTCGAACTGCCCGGTACCTGCTTGGTTAATACGGAAATAAGTAGAAAGCTCCATAGGGCATCTTACCCCTTTGGGAACATAGCAGAAAGAGCCATCGGAAAATACAGCGGAATTAAGCGCTGCGTAGAAATTATCTCCTCTTGGAACTACTTTGCCAATGTATTTCTTTACTAAATCTGGATATTCTCTTATGGCTTCAGACATAGAGCAGAAGATAATACCTTTTTCTTTTAATGTATCTTGGAAGGTGGTCTTTACGGATACGGAGTCCATAACCACATCTACTGCAACGCCTGCGAGCCTCTTTTGTTCTTCTAATGAAATCCCAAGTTTTTCAAAGGTTTTTAAAAGCTCTGGATCTACTTCATCAAGGCTTGCCAATTCTGGTTTTTTTTTCGGTGCAGAATAATATTTTATAGCTTGGAAATCGGGTTTGTCATATTTAATATTTGCCCAGTCGGGTTCTTCCATTTTCTGCCAGATACGAAATGATTCGAGGCGCCATTCTGTCATCCATTCTGGTTCTTCCTTTTTAGCAGAAATCATTCGTATAATATCCTCATTCAATCCTGTGGGGAAGTCTTCGTATTCTATATCTGTATAGAAGCCTGCCTCATATTCTTTGTTTTTGAGGTCTTCCCTTAGGTCATCTTCTGTATATTTTGACATCTTTTTTATTATGTGTTATATTGAAATTACTTTTTTAACTTTTTATCTATACTTTAAAGTGAGAAGCTCTCGCCGCAGCCACAGGTTCTGGTAGCATTTGGATTATTAAAGAAGAAGCCTTTGCCGTTTAGTCCTCCTGAGAATTCCAAAGTAGTACCTGCCAAGTAGAGTATGGATTTTTTATCAACTACTATTTTTACTCCATTGTCCTCAAAGATTTGGTCGGTAGCGCTTTGTTCTCTGTCAAATTTCAGTACATACTCCAGTCCACTGCATCCTCCGCTTTTTACACCTACACGGATAAAATCATCCTTTGGATTAAACCCATCTTCGGTCATTAGCTGTATGGCTTTTTCTTTTGCTTTTTCACTTACCTTAATCACTGTAATCTATTTAGACTGATTTTAAGTCCGCAAATGTACAAACTAATGTACGGATTTTCAAATCTGGTATTTTATTTTAGCTATACTTATAATGGGTTTTATCTAAAAGTCTTTGAGTCTTTATTAGTGAAATAAAAAATCCCACTTAATAGCAGGATTTTACAGTTTAAAATTTGTTGTGTTGATTATTCTTCATCATCGTCATCGGATGCTGCAGCTGCATTTTTCATTGCATTTCTAGACATCTTCACAGCAGCTACTACTGCATTGTCTGGGTGCATAAATGTGTATGCTTCGCTTTTGATATCTCCGATGTATAGCTTGTTACCAATTTTAAGGGGGGTAACATCTACAATGATTTCATCTGGAAGGTTTGCTGGGATAGCTTTTACTCTTAGCTTTCTGAAAGACTGTCTAAGAACACCACCTGCTACTACACCTTTTGCACGACCTGTAATTTTTACAGGAACTTCCATAATTACTGGCTTATCAGCAGAAAGTTGGTAGAAGTCTGCGTGTAAAATCCTGTCTGTAATTGGGTGGAACTGGATGTCCTGAAGAACAGCATTGATTTTCTCTCCATTGATTACAAGCTCCACAGTGTGTGCGTCAGGAGTATAAACTAAGTTCTTAAAAGATTTCTCCTCAGTAGAGAAATTTAAAGGCTCAGCACCTCCATAAACAACACAAGGAACTAGCTCAGCATCGCGTAGAGCTTTTGTAGATTTCTTGCCCACGCTTTCTCTTTTTGTACCTTGAATTGTAATAGATTTCATTTGTAAAATATTGTTTTAATTGTGGCTGCAAATATAATACTTTATTTTAAATACAAAAGCCCACACTATACTCAAACTACAAAAGAGAGTTGCATATCTAAATAAAATTGTAGATTTGCACAAATTTTTTTGATATGAACAGTTTAATAGTATTAGCCCTTTCTTGGCAGCATATAATCATCGTTTTGCTCATCGTTCTTTTACTTTTTGGAGGTAAAAAAATCCCTGAACTAATGCGCGGTTTGGGCAGTGGCATTCGCGAGTTCAAAGACGCCGCTAAAGACCCTAACGAAAAGAAACCCGAAGCTAACAACTCTGAAAAATCAGAAAATTAGCAAATTTGCTAATCGGCAAATTGACAAATCAAAGAAATTAACACTATGATT
>ERZ773072.299-NODE-299-length-29597-cov-26.930540_pt1 | contig 29597 bp, 24 predicted proteins | sample MGYA00580617_ERZ773072 | MGnify/ENA primary metagenome ERZ773072 (study PRJEB29015, sample SAMEA2737970) | human oral metagenome | biome: human oral; feature: human-associated habitat; material: dental | place: China | collected 2122 ...
ACACCATGCGGATCTGCTTCATCGGAGACGAGCTCGTCGCGGGCGTCGGCGACCCCCGAGGCCTGGGCTGGGTCGGTCGCGTCAACGCGCACTCCACCTTCGATCTGCCCGCCACGTTCCTGACCCTAGCCGTACCCTCAGAGACGACGAAGCAGATGGCCGCGCGCTGGGAGGCCGAGGTGCTGCCGCGCCTAGCCGAGGGGGAGCCCCACGGCCTCGTCATCGGTGTGGGCCCTGGCGACGTCGCAGCCGGCATTTCGACGGCCCGCTCCCGCCTGAACCTGGCTAACATCACCGACCGGGCGACCGCGCTGGGCATCCCCAGCTTCGTCGTGGGTCCCCCGCCGCTGGCTGGCGTGGACTCCGGGTCGCTGAAGGCTCTGTCCTCCTCGTGCTCCGAAGTGTGCGCGCGCCGAGGCATCCCCTTCGTCGACTGCTACACGCCACTGGTCGCGCATGACCAGTGGTTCGAAGACATGGCCGCCTCCCTGGCGCGAGGCGCGGACGGGCAAACTCTGCCCGGCCAGGCTGGGTACGCCCTCATGGCGTGGATCGTCCAACACCAGGGCTGGTACGAGTGGACGGGAGCGACCCCGGCGGACGTGTAGTATCCCGGCATGCGCAGTAACAATCCGTACGCGCCGCCCACCGGGTCGGAACCTGCGCTGCCCGAGGAGAACGTGGAGGCTGCGCACCGGGTGCCACGCAACGGGCCGGTGCCCGTTGATCCCTCCGTAGAAGGGTCGGACCCGCGTTCCCATACGGAGTTCCCACCCCTCGCACCGGGGATGAAAAACCCGTCGAGACTCTGCCCCCGCGCATCTCCGAGGCGCATGCGGACAGCGAGCCGACGGCGCCTGCACCCCGCGCCGCCTCCCCCTCAGCCGCTGCGCAGCGCGATCGTTCATCGTCGCCGACCGCTGCACGGCCTCACGCGACGTCAACAGGCACAGACCCACAGGACAGTTCCACACCAGAGGATAAGTCCACGAAGGCCTTCACTCTCCCGATACCCACCGACGTGTTCGCGGGTCTAGCGAGCGTGGTCGCAGCACTGTTTTTCACCAGCATCGGAATGGCCCACACCAACGATTCTGGTACTGCCACACTTCAATGGCAGTTCGCCGCATGCCTGTTCGGGCTCGCAGCCGCGGGTTTGTGCATTCCCTTCATTCCCGCCACGGTGCGCTACACGAGCATCTTGTTCACAGAAGGCGAGAATGAGTCGGCCGAAACTCGGGCGTCCGGGTATGCCCTCATCTGCCTCGTCGGACTTGCCGCCGCAGTCATCGCAATCAGCAACGCAGTGCCGGCAGCACGCGACCTCATCGAAGGACCCCACGCCACAACAGTCTCCTCGTGCTGGTTGTACCAACGTCCGGTGAGGAGCTCACCAACAAACACCAGCCCGAGCAGCTATAAGAACGAATTCAACATAACACTCAACAACAAGAGCACGCTTGTCCTTGTCATCGAAACAGAAAAACGGGATGAGTTGCAGTCGGCATCGGGCATCTCCGGCACCCTCTACAAAGGATGCGAGTTGCGCCCCTCATCGAAGAAGCTGGTCCTCGACCTGTATCCGCGCACGCAGATCACCGCTGACGCGCGCCTCGTCTAGTGGGTAGCTGTCCATGAACGAATGCCCCTGCCGACTCATCAACACCTATCAGTCAGGCGTCCTCGCGCTCGCGCGCACCCGTAGTATTGTCGGTGCACGCCCAACATTGAGCTAGCCTCCGCACGAGGACACCACCCCACTGACCAGCGAGACACCATGAGCAACCAATACCCCCACGGTTATCCTCCTCAGCAGCCCTTCCCGGGCCAGGCCCCAATGCAGCCGCAACCCGGCCAGTACCAGGGCGGCATGTACCCCCAGCAGCCCTTCCCGGGCCAGGCCCCAATGCAGCCGCATGGACTGGGCAACGTGGGCCGTCCGGTCATGAACACGAACTACGCGACGGTACTCAACGTCCTGAAGTTCCTCACGTTCAGCGGTGTCGTTGCCTATTTTGTGCTGAGCAATTTCTACGACGTGGGCGACATCAAACTCACCTGGCAATGCATCGCGAGCGCCGTCGGCACCATCAGTATGCTCATCTGTGCGGTCATCATTGTCATGACGGCTCTCCGTGTGAACCGAGCGAGGCGCGCTGGCGACAGGACGAACATGCGTAAGCCAATCGTCTGGCTCGTGGTTCTCTCCATCCCCGTCCTCATCGTCGGAACGATGGCGGTCATTGGTTCCGTGCAGTCGGTTGCGGATACGATCGAAGGAACACAGACCGTCACCGTCAAGTCGTGCAGCTACAGTGCGCTCAGAACGCGCTCGCGACGGGGAGGCACCTCTACGTCCTACAGGTTCGATCTCACCCTCACCGACGGCTCGAAGCACACGACTCACTTGAGCACCGCCTACGACGCGACCGGCATCTACAGCACCCTCTACGAAGCGTGCGCTGACAAGAAGGGGGCCTCACCTCTGACACTTGAGGTCTATCGCCACAGCTGGATCATCGTCGACGCGCGGGTTGAGTAAGATGCTGCGTGTTCTCACCGACGAGGTGGGTGCACCCGCCCAGCCCGAGCCTCGTCGTCACGAGGCCACACGACACCACTGAGACACCACCACCGAAAAACTCCCCGCCTTCAATCCACACCACGCCACCTATGCAGGTGGGCAGTGACACGGAATAAACAGCCTCGTCCGTCTCCGTCCCAGCTGAAACGGTTCTTATGAGCAACGAAGCGCCTCTCTCCCCCGATCAACCCTCCGTTGATGAACCCCAGATCTCGCGCACTGCCATCGCGGTAGCGGCGGGGAGCCTCACCGCAATTGTGTGCTGGATGATCGTCCAATTCGCACGCATGTCACCCATCGCCGTTCCCGTCATCATCCCCATCTGCGCGGCTATTATCCTGAGCGGGATCATTGGATGTGCCATCTATTATTCAATCGGTTTCGCTATACGAGACTCGCATAGGCCACGTCGGCACCGCAAAGAACGCGACTGAGCACCGCTACCCGCAGTACCCCCATTGAAGCACCCCCATGAGCAAGCGTAAGAACACGTCTACCACACCCCAATCCCCAACAAGTTCGCTGACGAAAGAGCAGAAGCGCTATGGGACAGCGTTCTGGATCGTCCTCACTCTCATCTTGTATGGTTTGGCCCATTTGGCAGACACAATTTCCCCTCATGGCCCCTCTCGGTTCCGCTGGCTGACTTTCTCCTACGGCACAGCGTTTCTCATCATGCTCGCATGCATCGCCGCCATTACCTACTTGTTTCAATGGTTCGACAAGCGCGAGAGAGCTGGCACTGTCATGGGCTTGCACAAACGAGCCACAGCCCTCGTGATACCGGTGCTTATTCTGATTCCAAGCGCCTACAACGCTCTAGGTTACGGGACGCGTGTCGTCTTCGATCTCTTCACCGGTCCGCAGACTGTGACCGTCTCATCGTGCACACGCGAAATTGTTTCGCGCCGAGAACCACAGGGACGCTACCGAACCATGTCCGTAGCTGACTATCACTTCATCATGACCCTGGCCGACGGAACCACCCGTCAGACAGTCATCGATAGCCGCGTATTTCTCGATGACCGACGCGTCGACGAAGTCCTGTACAGTGCTTGCATCAAGAATCCAGGGACAACTTCGATGACACTTGACGTCTACTACTACTCGTGGATCATCGATCAAGCAAGGCTGGATTGACGAGGCACGCCGTCACTCCGACGCACGTACACATCGGCGGCTTCTTGCCCTCGATCAGCGAGGCCGTGAAACGGGGCGTGAAACGGGTCGGCTCACGGCTGGGCGAGAATCCCCGAGATAAAGCGCGCGCTGTGGTCGAGGGCAGCCTCGGCCTCGGGAATAACGGGGACTGAGAGCACGTAGACGTGGAAGCCGTCCGGCTCCACGCGCAGGCGCACGTCGACGCCAGCGCGAGCCGCCTTGCGGGCGAACTCGATCGCGTCTGGGCCCAAGATATCCGCGTCGCCCTGGAAAATCCGCATCGGCGGCAGTCCCGCCGGGTCGCCGTACAGAGGGCTGACCCGCCAGTCTGCGGGGTCCAGATCGCCCGCCCACGCGCGGCCAGCCCACTCCAGTCCGGGCGCGCGCAGGATCTTGTCGCGGCGCTGCACCTCCTCGATCGCCGGGTTCGTCATGGTGACGTCCAGCCACGGCGCATACAGGACGAGGCCATCCACCTGGCGCTTGCCCGCGTCTCGGCGTTGCATGGCGAGGGACAACGCCAGACCGCCGCCCGCCGAGTCGCCAAAGATGATGACGCGGCCAAACTCAGCCTGGACCTCGTCGATGATGGGCTGGACGAAGTCGAACGCTTCGACCGCGGTGTGGTTGGGGGCGAGCGGATAGTCCGGAATGATGACGGGCAGGCCGGTGCGATCGATGAGGCCCTCAACGATGCCCCACTGGCCGTCAACCAGCGGGAAGAGGTAGGCACCGCCGTGCAAGAAGATGAGAGCGCCGCCCGAGCGCAGGCCCTGCTTCGGGAGCACGCGGGTCACGCATTTATCGCATGTTGCCGTGAAACGCACTCGCATCGACGCAGGCATGGGGTGCTGCTGCGGGGCACCCGCCGCCATCTCACGCGCGGCTTCCTCGGTGTGCAGCGCGGGAGGCGTGAGCCCCTTGCGGGCGTGAACGAGACGCATCTGGAGGGACATGGGGCCTCTTTCGTATCGACGAATCAGTCTGCGCGCACCGGGACGCACCCGCGCGCCAACAGGTACCAGGATACGCTGCGAAAGTTGCTTCCTACCTCTCTCACAGGTCTTCGCTGCACGCTGCGGCGCGAGTGCAGCACCACCGCAGGTGTATGAGCTCGGTGTCGCCCGTACCGAAGTCGAAGACTTCTGTGCTTCTCACGGAAGTTCGAGGCGCCCGGTTGCATCAGGATCTGACACGAGCACATCGGCCGATGTCTGGATGCTCGTTCAAGTGTCGCACGCGCGTATTCGGTTCAACGGAAATAGTAGAGTTGGCTTGTGGATAGGAAACGTTGTTCTGGATAGGAACTAGTTATCTGGATAGGTTATTAAGCTATCCAGAACGCAATAACCTATCCAGATTTCCATTTCCTATCCAGATGGCGCGTGAGGCTTCTCCTCGTTGATCTCTATGGGGCGCTCCTCACTCCAACAGCGTGCATTCAGATATCAGTCCCCCTCACACACCCCATCGCTAACAGCTCTCCGCGCGCGCTTCCGCCCCCATCCTGACATGCGACTCCCGACACCTCACTCCTCGCCGTTATGCACAGGGGCAAAAAGAGAGACCCGGTTATCCACAGGCCCTCCTTTTCGACTACCCCCAACTCGAAGCTCTGTTCAAAGCTGGATACATGAACCAGGTACCTGTTGTCGTCACCGATGTCTTACAGACACCAAAGAGCCATGCGCATTCGCCCGTCACCGTTCGCATCATGCGCGGCATTGCAGCTGCTCTCCCACTGCATCCAGACGAGTCAACTCCTTGGGAAATATGGAACGCGGTTGCCCTCGCCCGAATCCATGCAGTGAATGCATCCCTACAACACCGAGCACTGTACGTAGGACGTAGTTGCCTTCTACTCAACGGAATTCAGGGATGGTCCGCTAATCCACAGATAACCATCTACAGGCCAACAAGACGATCCACTTCCCGACTTCCAGCGTGTTCGGTCGGCTCAACGACAGTACCCGAAACAGGTGTCACCTGTTCCAGCATCCCTCCACTCTCTGAGGAACGCAGACGCACTAACGGATTGGAAACGGAACACCCGTACGATGCACTCATCCGTTGCGTTCAGCAAGAGGAGCCGTTGGAGGCTTTCGTCCTCGGATGCATGGCACTGCATCAGTGGAGCAACTTTTCAATGTTTGAGCAGATGGAATCACGTGAACGGGCAGAGGAAATCCGCGTAGCGCTCCTCAAGCGCCTCGAACACTCCCCCACAAAACGTGGACTCCGCCGAGCATGCGCCATTCTTCGCGCGATTGATCCTGGATGCGAGAATCCTGCTGAAGCAGCCTTGCTTTGGCTTGTGCGCTCGATCAGCCCTTTCCCGTCACTGACTCAAGTGCACATTGAGGTCCGGGGTCGTCACTATTACGCAGATATTGTCATCGCAGATCTACGAATCATCATTGAATTTGACGGCATCGGGAAACTAGGCGACAACCAATCCGATCTTGCGCGCGCAAAACGGGAGTGGATCCGCAGGGATCAGGATCTTCGCGATGCAGGATGGAACGTTATTCGTGTCAGCTGGCCGGACTACAACGACTGGGAGGGTCTACGGTTGAGGCTCATGAGAGCGCTAGGGCGTACGAGCTCATCACTCGATCATCGCCTTCTATGGAGCCCTCCCACCGAGCGCTGCGATGGGCGAAATCGACGTTTCCGGATCGGACGCGCCCCACAACGAGTTCATGTTCTGGATAGGAAACAGTGAACTGGATAGGTTATCGCGTTCTGGATAGCTTAATAACCTATCCAGATGCGTGGTTCCTATCCAGAACGGCGTTTCCTATCCAGAACGAAGGCCAGTGGATTGGCGCCCCCATAGACGGGCTACTCACACCACCACGAGCATCCTCAACACCAGCCCAGCACACGAACAACCTATCCCCATGGGCACAGCGCGATCACAATCTGCAGCGAACGATGGCCGCGCCCCGTTTTGCTGCGCTGCGAGGCCACAAACCTGCGGTGCACGCCCCAGACACGGCGCAGGCCTGGTCCCACTCCCGCGCGCCCTTGCGTCACGCGCGCACCACACCCGGCGTGCACCCCACACGTCACCCGCGCATACAAAACGCGCCCGGACCAACCGGTCCGGGCACGCAACGTATTCGGCTCAGGCGTTAGGACGCTTGCCGTGGTTCGCGCCGTTCTTACGACGATCGCGACGCTTACGACCCCGCTTCGACATGTCATTCTCCTTGGGTTTGTTGTCTAGACTGAAGCATTTTTGCACACATTGACCCAAACCACCAAGGCACAACGCCACCGCGGCGACGAAGGTCACCGAAAAATAGGAGGGGACCCAGCCCTGTTGGAGCAAGCACGGCTGTTCGCGTTGTAATCAGCCTGACCGCCCGCAGCTCCGGGTAACAGTCACACAAGCACTAGAATCCTCCCGGCACCGATTCGCACGGGGGCGTCCTGTGTTGGGTGCCAGCAAAAGTTGCGTCGACGGTTGTGCTGCCCCGCGCGGGAGCACGATTCCGCCCACACACTGTATCGGCCTAGATAAGCGCAATGGACAGCTGCGGGCGGGAGAAGCAGGCTGCACTCAGCGCCAGGTGACGGACACGCTCGTAATGGATGCGACGACGCGGGCACGCAGCGCATCCGAGGCTTGCTCGGTCTCGTAGCAGCCGCGCATGAGGGCGCGCACGTGGCGTTCCGCGTCCAGGGCGTCGGCACAGTGCGGGCAGGTGGCGACGTGTTTGATCATGAGGGCACGGGCGCGAGCATCGGGGCCGGGCACGGATCCGGCGTCGATGAGGCCGCTGCGGCGGTCGCACTCCTCGCAGTCGATCAGTTCGTATAGGGCGTCCAGGACGTCCTGACAGGTGATGCTGGCATTCATTTGTTCCCTCCGATCCCGTATTCCGCGGCGACGTCGGCCAGCGCCGAGCGCAGGTTCTTGCGCGCCCGGTTCAGTCGGCTCATGACGGTCCCCATGGGAACTCCTAGTTCTTCGGCGATTTCCTTGTAGCTCATACCCTCAACGTCAGCCATGAGGACAACCATCCGGTGTTCCTCTGAGAGCGAATCGAAGGCGTCACGCAGCTGAGCGGAGGGCAGCGCCTCGAGCGCCTCGACTTCCGCGGATTTGAGGCCAACCTCTGAGTGGGAGGCGGCGTCGGCCAGCTGCCAGTCCTCGACGGTGTCGCTGGAGGCGCGCTTGGGCGAGCGCTGCGCCTTGCGGTAGCTGGTGATGTAGGTATTGGTAAGGATCCGGTAGAGCCAGGCCTTGATATTGGTGCCAGGCTGATACTGGTGGAACTTCTGGTAGGCCTTGAGGTAGGTCTCCTGAACCAGATCCTCCGCGTCGGCGCGGTTGCGGGTCATGCCCAGTGCCGCGCCGAAGAGTTGGTTCATGAGGGGCATCGCTTCGTCCATGAAGCGCGCCTCGAGCTCGGCACCATCCAGAGCGGACGAGGCCGGGGCAAGCTCGGGTGCCTGCGGCGTCGGTGAGGGGGTTGTCGTATCCATCGCCTCTCAGCGTAGTCGCGCGAGCGTGCGGCGCGAATGGGAGTGGTCGGTGGGCAGTCATACTGAGGGCAACGCCTCACCCCCCTCTTTATTCCACAACCCTCACCAAGTGTGGGTTGCGCCACTTTCGCCCCGTTGTTTGGGAGTGGGTAGGCCGTTCGGCTTCCCCCAGGGGCAAAGGTGTCGAACAATAGGGGTATGAATCTGCTGCGCGTTGTTGCCCGTCCCCTGCTCGCTGCCCCGTTCATCGCCGACGGGGTTGATGCCCTTATGCATCCGCGTTTCCACGTGGAGCGCGCCGCGGGCGTTCGCCCTCTCATCGATAAGGCGACCGGCGCGGTCGGCCTGGAGCCGCTGACGGATCAGCAGCTGGCTGTCGCGACCCGCGTGACGGGTGCGGTCACGGTCGTCGCGGGTCTGCGTTTCGCGCTGGGCCGCAAGCCCCGCGTGGCTGCCCTGACCCTGGCTGCCATCGGCGCGCCGATGGCCCTCGTGAACGCTCCCCTGCCGGGCACGACGCGAGGCCTGTCCAAGGAGCAGATCAAGCGCCGCCGCTACCGCACGCTGAATAAGGCGGGCCTGGCTGCCGGCGTCCTCCTCGCGTCGACGGACCGCGTCGGTCAGCCCTCGGCTCTCGTCGCCCACGCGATGCGCCGCGACCAGCGCCGCGCAATTGCCGCGGCAGAGGCCGCCGTCGTGGAGCGTCTGAGCGGCACCGCTTCGTGAGCGCGCGCTGGCCCGCTCCCCTGTCCACCTCCCCCGTGGATGCCACGGTCGAGGTGCCGGGTTCGAAGTCGATCACGGCGCGCGCCCTGTACCTGGCGGCCGTCGCCGATTCTCCCTCCGTCATTCGGGGTGCCCTGGACGCGCGTGACACGCGCCTGTTCGCGGCTGCCCTGGAGGTGATGGGCGCACGCGTCGAGGACGAGGGCGCGGGCATCCTGCGCGTCACGCCGATGTCGCTGCCGCCGCGCGGCGGTCGCATCGAGTGCGGCCTGGCCGGCACGGTCATGCGTTTCCTGCCTCCCCTGGCAGCCCTGTCCCCCGAAGAAACGCTCTTCGACGGGGACGAGCAGGCCTACGCGCGCCCGCTGGGCCCGCTCCTGGATGCGCTGGTGCGCATGGGCGCGACCGTCACGTATCACGGTGAGCGCGGGCACCTGCCCTTCACGATTCAAGGCCCGATCCACACGCCGCTGGGCGCGCAGGCCTGGGTGGACTCTTCGTCTTCTTCGCAGTTCCTCTCCGCCCTGTTGCTCGTCTCTCCCCTAGTCGGCGATCCCCTCTTCGTCTCGGCTCCAGGCGTCGTTCCGTCGATGCCGCACGTGGAGATGACGTTGGCTTCCTTGGCGAGTGCGGGTATCGACCTGGAGGTCGTGGACGAGGGCCGCGCGAACCTGTCCACCTGGCACATCTTCCCATCGCGCCCCATCGGCGGCGACGTCACCGTCGAGCCGGACCTGTCCAACGCGGGCCCCTTCCTGGCGGCCGCGATGGTGACGGGTGGGCGCGTGCGGATCCCGGCGTGGCCGGAGGCAACGACACAGGCGGGCGACGCCTGGCGCGCACTGCTCGGTCACATGGGCGCGACCATTACCCTGGACGAGGAGGGCCTGACCCTGACGGGTCCCGGCGCCGGCAACTACCCGGGCATCAAGGCCACGATGGCCGAGGTCGGGGAACTCACCCCCACCATGGCCGCGATCTGCGCCTACGCCTCGACCCCCTCGCACCTGAGCGGCATCGCGCACCTACGCGGACACGAGACGGACCGCCTGGCGGCCCTGGTCGCCGAGATCAACCGCGCGGGCGGGCAGGCCGAAGAGACCGAGGACGGCCTGATCATCACGCCGCGCCCGCTCCACGCCGCGCAGATTCGTTCCTACGCGGACCATCGCATGGCGACGTTCGGCGCAATCCTGGGCCTCATCACCCCCGGCATCACGGTTGACGACATCGCGTGTACCTCCAAGACGCTGCCCGGCTTCGCGGCCATGTGGGACTCCCTCCTGAGCGCCGACGGAACCGGGAACGCCCGGGACACGCGAGCCTCGTCGCGCCTGGAGGAGCAGTGATGGCGCGCCGAGACACGGGTACCGACGACCCGCGCGTGCGCGTGCGCGCGGGCAAGGGGTCGCGCCCGCGCACGAAGGACCGTCCCGACTGGTCCTCCAAGCCTCTGGGCCGCGTCGTCGGGATCGACCGGGGGCGCTACCAGGTGAGCCTGGAGGCGGACGGTACCCGGGTGGTCGCGGTGCGCGCCCGGGAACTGGGGCGAGGCGCGGTCATCATGGGTGACCGGGTTCGCCTCACGGGAGACCTGAGCGGGCGCGCGGACACGCTCGCGCGCATCGTCGCGGTCGAGGAACGTTCCTCGGTGCTGCGCCGTTCCCTGGAGGACGCCCCCGATCAGCGCGGGGAGAAGGCGATCGTCGCGAACGCGGACATGATGTGCATCGTCGTGGCGCTGGCGGATCCGCCGCCGCGCACCGGCATGATCGACCGCTGCCTGGTCGCCGCTTTCGAGGCTGGCCTAGACCCCGTCCTGGTTCTGACGAAGGCGGATCTGGCGAGTCCGGACGAGCTGATCGCCGCCTACGACGACTTTGGCGTGCGGGTCGTACTCACGAGCGCGCAGGTCGGGGAGGCCGACCCGGGCGTCGCCGAGCTGCGCGCCCTCCTGGCCTCCCATTGGTCGGTACTGGTCGGGCATTCGGGGGTCGGTAAGTCCACGCTCATCAACCTGCTGGTGCCGGGCGCGGGTCGTGCGACGGGCCACGTCAACGAGGTCACGGGGCGCGGGCGCCACACGTCCACGTCCTCGGAGGCCTTCGAGTTGGCGGAGGGTGGCTGGATCGTCGACACGCCGGGCGTGCGGTCCTTCGGCCTGGGACACGTGAGCGTCGCCGACGTGCTGGGGGTCTTCCCGGAGGTCGCGGACGCTGCGTCCTGGTGCCTGCCTCTGTGCTCGCACGACGAGGAGGAGCCCTCGTGCGCGCTTGACAGTTACGCGCGCGTCACCGGTCCTTTCGCGATCGACGAGGCCGGGGATGAGGACGCGGATCAGGTGCGCCGCGAGCGCGCCTCCCACGTGGCGTCAGTGCGCAGGCTCCTGGAGGCCGTGGCGACCGCCGAGGCGGCCAGCAAGGCGGCGCGGTAACTCATTATCACCTTCGCAAAGTTATTACAAACGACAGAAAGATAATGTAACATATTTCACCAATAGGAATGCTTGACAGCTCATCGGGCCTGTCAATAATAGAAATGTAGCGACGATCGCTACACCTGATTACAGGGACGTGATCATTATGAAAACCGCTATCAAGGCTCTCGCCTGCCGTCTGGCTCGGGTACCTAGGGTGGAGCCAAGGGTTCAAAGGCGAATGCCGCCAGCACAACTACTACTACAGGTGAGTGTGAAATGAATTCCCTTGATTCAACCTCGACGCAGCAAGCACCCATGAACAACATGAGCATTGGTCACGTTGCAGCTAAGATACTGTTGGCGGTGGCCTGCATCCTCTTAGTCGGCACTGTCTCATATTCAATAGTCACGGGTAGAACACCAATGAACTGGTGGTTCTACAGTGGAATGATCTTGATATTGATTCATCGAATTCCAACGATGATCGAACGAGCACTCCACTGACGCGAGGAACAACAGCACGTCTCAGAAGTACCATAGGCCACTCATCGTGATGTGCCACCAACTCGTCACCATGGGCTTCGAGTTGGTGGCCATCTTTTTCTCCGTCGCGATCTCCCCGGCCAGGCAGCGTGCTCGCCACCGCGAAAAGATGCCACCGATCAGCTAGGTCTTCAATCGGGTTCCTGGATGCACTGCCCAGTAGGCGCGCGGGCGCTCAGCGCTGGAAGCGGCTGACGAAGTTGCGAAGGATCAGGCGTGAGGGATCCGTGTCAACGGTCGCGACCTGGGCGCGGATCGCCTCGGCTTTCTCCACCGGGTAGTAGCGGCCAGCGTACTGGTCGATGCGCACGTTCACGCCTTCGAGGTCCATCTCGGGATGGAACTGGGTCGCCCACGCTGCCTCGCCGACGCGCACCATCTGGATCGGCGTGTCATCCCCTGCCAGGAGGACCTGCATGCCGGGGGCGAGCTCACGCACGGCCTCGTGGTGGCCGACGTAGGAGTGGAAGAGGTCCGGCGTGCCCTCCAGGAGCGGGTCGTCGCGGCCCGCGTCGGTCTTCGTCAACGCGATGCCGCTGATGTCCTCGCCGTGATGGGTGTCGACGACGCCGCCCAGGTGCAGGGTGAGTGTTCCCAGCCCGTAGCACAGGCCCAGGAGCGGGAAGGACTCTCCGAGCGCGCGGTCGTAGAAGGAGCGCAGCCACGCCTCGGCGCGCACCTGGCGGTCTTCCTTCAGGTGGTCGTCGGCGTTGGCGTCCCAGGGGGATCCGCACACGAAAGCGCCCGAGTACTCGGAGAGGTTAAGGTCGGGCAGTTCCCTCTCGATGCGAACCTGGCGCACCTGGTCGGGGGTCAGTCCCGAGAATCGCGGCAGGTCGGCGCTCTCCGAGGCCAGGACAGGGCCGTCGTCGCGCGAGGTCAGCATGAGGAAGGGCTTGGTCATGCCCACAATGCTATCGGCTGGGCGTTCGCGTGCAGCTCGTGTCCGCTCTCCAAGCGTGTGTGACGGACGCAGATGTGGGCGGGCTCTGCCACACTGGAGCCATGTTGATTCTGCACACCTCTGACTGGCACCTGGGGCGCACGTTGCACGGAGCGTCCCTGGGCGAGAGCGCAGACGCGTTCATCGACTGGTTGGTCGCCCTGGTGCGCGAGCGGGGCGTGGATGCCGTGCTCATCTCGGGCGACATCTTCGATCGGGCGGTTCCGCCAGTGGACGCTCTCGCGCGGATGCGGCGCGCCCTGCGCGAGCTGACGGCGCAAACGACGGTCATCCTGACATCCGGAAACCACGACGGGGCTGCCCGCCTGGGGCTTTTCGCGGACTTGCTGACCTCCTCGCTGCACGTGGTGACGGACCCCGAGGCGATCGGTAGTCCTATCGAGGCCGCCGGCGCGCTGATCTACCCGATGCCCTACCTGGAGCCCGATCTCGTGCGCCAGCTGCTGTCGGACCTGCCTGTGCACGCCGAGGCTGCCTTGCCCGCTCCCCTGCCCCGTTCCCATCAGGCGGTCCTGGGGGCCGCGCTGCGACGGGTGCGCGCGGACCTGGAGGCCCGCAGGGACTGCGGCGACGAGCGCCCGGCCATCGCGATGCCGCACGCCTTCGTGACGGGCGCCCAGGCCTCGGACTCTGAGCGCGACATCCAGGTGGGCGGCGTCCCCTCCGTGTCCGCCGATCTTTTCGACACACTCGGAGGCCCAGAGCCCCTGCCCCACGGCCTGGACTACGTGGCCGCCGGGCACCTGCACCGCCCGCAGAACATCTCGGGGGCCTCGATCCCGATCCGCTACGCGGGCTCGCCCATCGCGTATTCCTTCTCCGAGGCCGGGGCGGCAAAGTCGGTCACGCTGGTCACCACGGATGCCACCTCGGTGACCGACATCGAGGTGGTGCCCATCCCTACGCTGCGCGCCATCGCGGTGCTCGAGGGGACCATGGACGAACTGCTCACCGATCCCGACGAGGCCACCACCGCCTCGTACGTCTCGATCACGGTCACGGATGACGCGCGCCCCGAGCGCATGGTGCCGCGCATCCGCGAGGTCTACCCGCACGCCCTCGTCGTCCAACACCGCCCCTCCCAAGCCCCCTCGTTGGCTCCGGCGATGACCGTGCGCGCCTCCTTGGACCCACGCGAGGTAGCGGAAGAGTTCTACGAGGCCGTGGGCGGGCGCGCCCTGAACCCGCGGGAGCGCGAGCTCGCACTGGACGTGTGGGCGGCCCTTCGAGGAAAGGACATGCAGTGAAGATTCGGTGGCTGCGCATTCACGGCATCGGCCCGTTCGCGGGCGAGCACACGGTCGACTTTTCCTCCTTCGAGGAGTCCGGCCTGTTCCTGCTGGATGGTCCCACCGGCGCGGGCAAGTCGACGCTCATCGACGCGATCACCTTCGCACTGTACGGGGATGTGGCGCGCACGAAGGACGCGTCGAAGGACCGCCTGCGTTCCAACCACATTTCGGACGCGGATCCCTCAGAGGCGGAGCTGGTCTTCGAGGTGGCGACGGGCCTGTACCGGGTGAGTCGTACCCCCGCGTACACTCCGACGGGCAAGAAATCGCAACGCAATTCGAAATCGACGCTGACCCGCGTCGTGGAGGATCCGGACGCACCGGACGGGTGGCGCACGGTTGAGTCGGTCGCCTCGGGTCCGCGCGACGTGGGATACGAGATTCCACGCATCGTGGGCCTGGACAAGGAGCAGTTCCTGCAGACGATCGTTCTTCCACAGGGCAAGTTCTCACAGTTCCTCAATGCTACGTCGGATGCTCGCGAGCAGATCCTGCGCGACATCTTTGACACGCAGATTTACGTTGATTTCACGAAGGCTCTGGAGGAGGCCGCCAAGTCCTCCAAGCGCGACATCGAAGAACGACGCGTCGCCGCGATCGGGGCCTTCGAGCGCGTGCGTTCCCTGGACGGTGCCCTCAGCGAGGACGCGCACGCAAACGTTCCCGCGGGCGATCGGGCAGCCGCCGCCGCTGATGCGGAGCAGCTGGACGCCGGAGCGGAGGATCCCAGCGCCGTGACTCAGTGGGCGCAGGGCGCGTGCGAGCGAGCACACGAGGCGTACGAGCAGACCCTGCGTGTTGCCCAGGCGGCTGCCGCAACTGCACGGGAGGCTTCCCGCGCGCTGGCCGAGGGCCGCGCCCTGGCCGAGGCCCAGGCCGAGCACGCACGCGTGAGCGCGACGCTCGTCGAGCTCAGCGCCTCACAGGACGCAATCGCGTCCGACCGCGAGCGTGCCCGTCGGGCACGCCGGGCGCTGGCCGTCGCACCCGTCGACGCAGCCGAGGTCTCGGCGCGCGCTCGTCTCGAGGCCGCAGGAGACCAGGTCGTGGCCTTGTCCCCAGCTCTGGGGGGCGAGGATGCGATCGATCCGGCATCGCTCACTCCCGAGACCGTGGCACAGCTGGGCGATCGGGCTCAGGCCCGGCGGGACGAGGCGACGCGCACGCGCGGCTCGCTTGAGGAAGCCCTGGGCCTCGAGCGATCCCTGCCCGACCTGCGCGCGCAGATCGAGTCGACTCGCTCCGGACACGAACAGGCCCTGGCGCGGGTGAGTTCCATCGAGGCTGAGCGCGAGGAATTGCCCCTCGCGATCGAGCAGGCCACCGTGGCCCTGCGCCTCATGCGGGCGGATGCGGACACCCTCCCTGAGGCTGCGTCCGCGCTGCGCGCCATCAACGAGCGCCTGGATGCCTCCATGCAGGCCGATCTGCTGCGCTCGGCCCTCGTGGGCGCATCGGAGGAGCTGCGCGCGGCCACGGTCGCGGCCAAGCTCGCGAACGCGGCGGCAGCCGACGGCCACGACCTGTGGATCGCCCAGAGCGCCTCGGCGCTCGCACGCGAGCTCGAGGAGGACGCGCCCTGTCCCGTGTGCGGCTCCACCGTTCACCCAGACCCGGCTCCTGCGTCGGACGGGGAGATCACTCGCGAACAGGTCGCCGAGCTGGACCGGGCGCGCGACCGCGCGGAGAGCGCGCTGCGTGAGGCCCAGGGGCGTCATCAGGATCTTGTTCGTCGCATCGCCCAGCTCAACGAGGTGGCCGGAGCTCCGACGCCGTCGCTCGAGACTGAGCGGGATCGAGCAGCCGAGCTCGTCGCGACGCTGGAGGACCTCGCCCCGCAGATTTCCCAGGTTGAGGCTGCCCTCGCGCAGGAGCGCACGCGCCTCGACGGCCTCACCGATGCTCTCGCCAGCGCCCGTGAGAGCGCCGCGTCCCTCGCGTCCACCCTGCAGGAACGTGAATCCACGTTGACCCACGCCCTCGCTCGCCTCGAGTCCGAGCGCGCCGGCTTCGATTCCCTGGACGAGCGCGCGGCACACCTGGATAAGTGCGCCCAGCGGGCCTCTTCGCTGGCCGGAGCCTGCGCGGATTGGGACAGTGCTCGCCTCGCCCACGAGCAGGCGCAGCGATCTCTCGCGGAGGCGTTAACGGAACAGCACCTTCAACTCGACTCCTGGCGCTCCCTCATGCTCCCGCTCCCCCAGGTCGAGGCTCTCGAGGCGCGCGTGTCCGCTCACGAGAAGGCGCTCTTCGCGGCACGCGAAGCACTCGCGTCGGAGCGCCTCACCCGTGCGGCGTCGGCACCCGCGCCGGACCTCAAGGCCCTCGCCGAGGCCTCCCGACAGGGCGAGGAGGAGAGCGCGCTGGCCGCCCGGGCATCGGGCATTCTCGAGCAGCACTGCGCGCAGCTCGACGCCGCCCGCATCTCGCTGGAGCGGGCGTTGGATGCGCTCGCGCGCTCCCGGGAGCAGGCGGGCCCCATCCGTCGCCTCGCGGACATCGCCGCCGCCTCCGGCCCGGAGAACCTCGCGTCCACTCCCCTGTCGGCATGGGTACTCATCGCACGCCTGGAGGAGGTGCTGGCGGCCGCGAATCCGCGCCTGGCGGCAATCTCGTCGGGGCGTTACGAGCTCACGGCTGTCCCCGACGATGGCACGGCCTCGCGCAAGTCTGGCCTGGGCCTGGCAATCATCGATCACGACACGGACGCTCTTCGCAGCCCGCGCACGCTGTCGGGCGGGGAGACCTTCTACACGTCCCTCGCCCTGGCACTCGGCCTCGCGGACGTCGTTTCCGCCGAGGCGGGAGGCGTCGAGCTGCGCACGATGTTTATCGACGAGGGATTCGGCTCGCTCGACTCGCACACCCTCGGCCTCGTGATGGCGCAGCTCCAAGCCCTTCGCTGCGCGGGACGCACGGTCGGCGTGATTTCGCACGTCGAAGAGATGGCGACACAGATCGCGGATCAGATCCAGGTACGGCCGCTGCCGGAGGGCGGATCAACCCTGCGCGTGCGCGCCTAGGAATCGACAGTCACGGGCATCGGCGTGCGGCTTCCCGGTCCGCACCCACGGGTGCTTGGCGTGCCCGAGCGGGTTTGCCGGCCGCACGCGGCGGCGCTGCACTCTGGCTGCGTCAGCCCTTGTGCAGGGCCAGGACGGCGGGCCGCTCGGAGCGGTCGAACCACGCCAGGGAGGACTCCCACAGGGCGGCCACGGCCTCGTCGGCGGCCTCCTGGGTGTCGGCACTCAGGACGGCCTGCACGGCGGGACCGGCATCGGGCAGGTCCGCCAGGATCGCAGCCACGTCCGACCAGGTGTATTCGAAGGCGGCGGCCTCGAAGATGCGGGGCTCGATCTGCTCGCCGGGAGTCAGAGTCGTCGAGGTCGGGGTGTCGACGGCCAGGACCACTCGGGCCGTGCCCGCCCCCTCCGTCTCCCGGGCCAGCTCGAGGGAGGACAGTGCCGCCTCGGTGATGGCGTCGTCCTCGAGGACCTCGATGTCCTCACCGTTCATGCCTGCTTCGGGCATGCACAGGACGCCACTGCGCACGGGGGGCAGCGGGACGGACAGGTCGGACAGGACGGCGGGAACGTAGACGCGCATGGTCACAGTGTAGGCATCCACTGCGCGACAATCGCCTCCAACGCGTCTGAGGCGTCGCAACGAGTGCCTTTCTCCCCGAGCGCTTTGCCTCGTAGGGCGGCCCTGCCGACACCCGGGTCCTCATAGACGACGTGGAAATGGTGGTCGGGCATGAACGCGCCGATCGCGCCCTGTAGGGATGGAACCGGGTGCGGGCCAATGGCGTGCGTGCTCACGCGGTTAACGATGATGTCGACGGGCATGTCGCGCCCGTGCTCCTCCCACCAACGCGCCAGGAAGGAGAGTCTATTGATGCCTACGATGTCCCCACGTGCCACGATCACGAGCCGGTCGGCACGTTCGAGTACTCCGAGGGCGGCATCGTCGCGGCTGGCCCCTCGAGCAGTTTTTTCGAGGGATGTGGCGGCGACATCGACGACGCAGTGGCGAGCACTCAGGCGCAGCGCTCCGACGATCGATCCCATGCTCGGACGGCTCACTTCGCGCCAGCGGTGTGGAGTGACGAGTCCGGTGATGACACGCAGTCCCTCGCAGCGTTGAACACTGGCCGCATCGATGTCCTGGGGCGTGAGGGGACCGCGAGAGGCTGTGCGCGCCAACAGCGACAGGCCCGAGGCCTGGACCGGCAATCCGAGAAGGTGAGCAACCGTCGGGTTAGCGGTGTCGGCATCGACGAGAAGCGTCGGCGCACTGCGCGCGAGGATCGTCGCGATGCCGCTTGCCAGGGTAGTGCGTCCGGGGGCTCCGCTCGTTCCCCACACGGCGATGACAGCGCCCGGAGACGAGGGCGGAGGCGGCGGCTCGGGTCGTTCGTCGGCCTGGACGTCGTGGACTCGGAGGCTGCGCGTAGCGGCGATCAGTGAATTGACGACCTGTTCGGGACTACCTGGGGCCGCGACCGAGGCGACACCGAGGGAGGCGAGCCTGGCCCGCTCCGAGTGCGGCGCGAGAGCCACGACCGACATGCCGCACGCGCGCAGCGCTTCGACGGTCTCGACCGTCATGTCCGGGTCACTGCCGTCGATAACGGCCAGGTCTGCGACGCCCGCACGGGCCGCAGCGACAACCTCGGCGAGGTCGGCGCAACGCCGGACGATAGCCAGGGTCTCGGAGTGCTCTTGTATCGCCTGAATGAGAGGTGCCTCGTATCGCTGATCGGCGAGGATGACGACCCCGTGGACGGATGTCATGACGCACCGACCGGGACGGCAGCGAGGCCGTCTGACGAGCTTTGCGCGGCCAGGAGGACGGGCAGCGACTGGGAGTTAGCGAGGATCTCGATGCGCTGTCCCCTCCTCGTCTGGGACGATGACGGGGCATCGATCGTGCGTACGAACGTGAAAGACCCCTCGATCTCACGCGCCGGTGCGGTTCCTTGTGCCTGCGTGCGCGTGGGAACGGTCCACAGTCGAATCTTGGTCCCATCCGCTACCCCATCCGGCAGGCCGGTCGTCACGGTCACAGCGAGACGCACCGTATCGCCCGTGTTTTCGGGTGCCCCCTGCGCGATATCGGAACGCATGAGAATCTGGCCGGGCGCGAGCTGACGAGTCGCGACGGATCCCATCGGCGCCTCGGATGTTGGGGCATAGACGGAGTCATCCACACGCAGGACGACTTCGCGCACGTTGTCGGCAGTGATGACGTCGCCGGGCGCGATAGTGCTCGTCACGGTGTAGACGCGGGTTCCTCCCCTCAGGAGCCCGCTCAGGACACTGAAGGCGATGACGGACGCGATGACGAGGACCACTCCGATAATGAATCGGCGGTCCACCTTGCCGGGGGTGCGCGTCGGAATCGACACTGAAGCTGAGACGCGTTTCACTCCTCTATAATGCACCGTCAACCGAAAAAACGGTAGGTTGTCGGCTATCCATCAGAATCAACAGATCCCATCGGCCAGATGACAGACAAAAAATTGCCGACTCAAACCAATCAAACGAAGCAATCACAACTGATAGCATGTTGTCATGGCAACACGATTCCTCACTCTCGCTGACGTCGCCGAGACCCTGAATCTCACGATGTCAGCCACCCGCGCCCTCGTTTCCTCCGGCGAGCTCCCGGCCATTCAGGTCGGCGGCAAGCACGTGTGGAGGATCGAAGAATCGGTCCTGGAGCAGTTCATTCAGGACCAATACGTCGCGACGCGCGAGCGTCAGAAGGCGGACAACAATCAGTAATCGGCTGACCATCGCTGGCCGACAACGCGGAGACGACGAAGCCCCGCAAGCGCCAGCGAAACGGTCATCCCTTCCTGTTCATCGCGCCCGTCATAGCTGATGGCCGCACCGCTGAGAGCGACATCGACGTGGTCCGCATAGACCGCGTCGATGACGCCTCTGTGGTCACCACCGTCAGATTCGATGGCGACGCCGACCCTGCGAGCACTCAGCTCACGCAGCACGTGCCCAACACCGACACCACCCCTGATCGATGACTCCCGGGCAACGCTCCGCCCCAGAGGCCAGGCACCAACGACGGCGGACAGCATGACGAGGCTGTCGCCGCCCTCACCGCGTATGAGCACCCAGGTTCGAGTCGAATCAAGGACCTGACCCGACACGACCTGCCCGCCGCGCAACGCGAGGCTGACACCACCCACGACGCCAGCGAGCCGTGCCGACAGAGTGACAGACGCACGCTCAGCATCCGTGAGCTCATCGATGAGCTCCTCCAGGTCGCGCACGCGCTGCTCTTCAAAGCGCGATTCCAGCTCGGCAATGAATGCTGACATATCCATATCCATACGATGCCACACCCCAGGAAGAAGCGCCGCACATCACATTTTTATATCAATATTCCCAACGTATTGACATATACTGACACGAAGCGCATAGTTAGCTGCATCGAATCCGTCTCACTCAACGAAGAGTTCACCATGACTGATGATTCACGTACTCCCCCGGGGCAGGCACACCTGTCCGACGCATTTCTCTGGCTGGTCGGTGCCCCACTGACCATCCTTGATGGCCTGTACCTGTCCAGACTCGCACCCCCCATTGAGCCTGAGCTTCCGGAGACTCTCATCCTGCGGATACTTGGCGTGCTCGCCTTCCTCCTGCTGTCCTGGAGCCTCCTCAGCTCGGCATGCGCCCACCTCGCCCTCCTGCGGGGTGCCCCACCCGTGCTGCGCCGAGTCGCACACGCACTTGTCCTGCGCTGCGGAACGAAGCTCTCGCGCTCGTTGCTCGCCCGGGCGGGCGCCAGCGCGCTCATCGGCTCCGCGCTGGTGACCGTCGCTCCCGTCGCCGCGTCGATCGCGACGCCCCAGGAGAACCCATCGGCGGGCGTGTCGCTGACGTGGGCGGATAGCCCACACGCCGTGGACGCCACGCAAGAGCCACCACAGACGTCGCCGGCAACTCAGGCCGGTCCTCCAAAGGACTCATCCCCACCACCTGCATCGGATGATCCCGATTCGGCCACGGTGTCGGTCGGCGATTCACTGTGGTCGATCGCCGCATCCCTCCGCCCAGGAGCCGACGACGCGCACATCGACGCGACGTGGCGCGCAATTTACGAGGCCAACGCGGACACTATCTCCGACCCGGACCTCATCCACCCCGGACAGCGACTCACTCTCCCCCAGGACCTGCCATGAGCACCCGAATCGCACCCAGATCTCGCATTGACGAACCACGAATGAGGCGAGCGGTGCCAACAGGGCCACGACCCGCTCACCCAATCCAGCCCGCACCCTTCCGCTGGAGCCGCAACGAGACACTCCCCCACGTCGACTCGCCCTCTCGCATTCCTCAGCCCACACGCGCTGGCGTCTCGCTCGGGCTGCCCGACGCCGAGCAGTGGGCAGCCACACTCGCGCGCGCGATCGTTGAGGTGGTCACCGGGGCGCGACAGGCCCCGCAGCTGCGACGCTGGCTCCTTCCCGAGCTCTACGGCGCTCTCACCGCGGTCCACCTCTCACCCTGCGCGCGCGGAACACGGCCAGTCCACGTTCGCACATGCTCGATCGATGCAGCGACCACCGAGGCCGCAGTCATCGTCTCGACCGCTGCCCGCACGTACGCGCTCGCCCTGCGCCTCGAGGCATACCGCGGACGCTGGATGATGACGGCTCTCGAGCTCGCCTGACCCTGTCGATGGGTCACACCCACGAACCCAAAACGGGTGAGGGGCTCCCGCAGGAACCCCTCACCCGTTTGATGTGCCGCTCAGCGACGGCGGCGCTTCTTGGCGGCCGCTCGACGCTCCGCACGATTGCCGCCAGACGACGACCCGGCCGCCTCGGTACCCTCGGCGGAGGTGTAGCTCACGCGGCTCGGAGCCTTCGCGCGACCCACGTTGCCCATGACCGAGCGAGCGTGAGCCACGGCCTCGCGCGCAGCCTCGGAGGAGGCGGACTCGGCGGCGGCAACCTCTTCTACGGAGGGCTCGGTGGTCTCGGTGGTCTGAGACGAGGCGGGGGCCGGCTCGGGAGCAACGGTCGCGGACGCGATCGAGCCACCGGCTTCCTCCTCGGCCGCGGCAAGCGCGCGCTCGAACTGCTTGGCGTAAGAGAACACCTGCTGGACGGACTCCTCGCGGATACGCTCAACCATCGCCTGGAACATCTGCGCACCCTCGTCCTTGTACTCGACGAGCGGGTCACGCTGACCCATCGCGCGCAGGCCGATGCCTTCCTTCAGGTAGTCCATCTCGTAGAGGTGCTCGCGCCACAGGCGGTCCACCACGGAGATGACGACGCGACGTTCGAGAGTGCGCGTGGGCTCCTCGCCCAGCTGCGCCTGGGCCAGCGGATTGGCATTGAGGCGATCCTCGGTGTCCGCGTAGACCGCGTGAATGTCACCGACCAGCTCATTCACCAGGTCATCGCGCACGAGGGACGCTGCACCCCCGTGTTCCTCCTCGACCTCGTCAATCGTGACCGACGGCGGGTAGTAGCCTCGCAGGTTCTCCCACAGGGAAGGAAGATCCCACTCGTCCACGGACTTGTCGGCGATAGCCTCATCAACCAGGCCGGTCACGAGAGATTCCATGAAGGCGCGCATCTGCGGCCCCATGTCCTCGCCCTCGAGCACCTTGCGACGCTCGCGGTAGATGGTCTCGCGCTGCCCCGTCATGACGTCGTCGTACTTCAGGACGTTCTTGCGGATCTCGAAGTTGCGCGCCTCCACCTGGTGCTGGGCCGACGCGATCGACCGCGACACCATGCGGTTCTCCAGGGGCATGTCCTCCGGGTAGGCACCCGAGGCCATGATGCGCTGGGCCATCCCCGAGTTGAACAGGCGCATCAGGTCGTCTTCCATCGACAGGTAGAAGCGGGACTCGCCCGGATCACCCTGACGACCAGAACGACCGCGCAGCTGGTTGTCGATACGACGCGACTCGTGGCGCTCCGAACCGAGCACGTACAGGCCGCCCAGCTCACGCACCTCCTCGCGCTCAGCCTCGACGGCCTCCTCGGCGGCCTCCAAGGCCTTGGGCCACGCCGCGCGGTACTCCTCCGGGTTCTCCTTCGGATCCAGTCCCTCGGCAGCCAGGTTCGCCTGGGCGATGAACTCCGAGTTACCGCCCAGCATGATGTCGGTACCGCGGCCGGCCATGTTCGTGGCGACAGTGACCGCTCCCTTACGACCCGCCATCGCGACGACGGCAGCCTCGCGGGCGTGCTGCTTAGCGTTGAGGACCTGGTGCGGGATGTGCTTCTCCTTGAGCATCCGGGATAGAAGCTCGGACTTTTCGACCGACGCGGTGCCGATGAGAACCGGCTGACCAGCCTCGTGGCGCTCGACGACATCCTCGATGATCGCCTTCAGCTTGCCCTTCTCCGTCGGGTAGACGAGGTCGGGCTGATCTTTGCGAATCATCGGCTTGTTCGTGGGGATCGGGACGACGTCGATCTTGTAGGTCGACGCGAACTCCGCAGCCTCCGTCTCGGCCGTACCGGTCATGCCCGAGCGCGATCCCTCGGGATAGAGGCGGAAGTAGTTCTGCAGAGTGATCGTGGCCAGCGTCTGATTCTCAGCCTTGATCTCCACGCCTTCCTTGGCCTCGATCGCCTGATGCATGCCGTCGTTGTAACGTCGACCCGGCAGGACGCGGCCCGTATGCTCGTCGACGATGAGGACCTCACCGCCGTCCACGATGTAGTCGCGATCCTTGAAGAACAGCTCCTTAGCGCGGATCGCATTGTTGAGGAAACCGATCAGCGGGGTGTTCGCGGCCTCGTAGAGGTTCTCCACGCCCAGCTGGTCCTCGACCTTGTCAATACCCGGCTCCAGGATGCCGACGGTCTTCTTCTTCTCGTCGACCTCGTAGTCCTCGTCGCGCTTGAGCAGACGCGCGATACGGGCGAACTCCACGTACCAGCGGTTCAGGTCGCCGTCCGCGGGGCCCGAAATGATGAGGGGGGTACGGGCCTCGTCAATGAGGATCGAGTCAACCTCGTCAACGATGACGAAAGCGTGGCCGCGCTGGACCATATCCTCAGGGACCTGCGCCATGTTATCTCGCAGGTAGTCGAAGCCGAACTCGTTGTTCGTGCCATACGTGATGTCGCAGGCGTACATCTCGCGGCGCTCGGCGGGCGTCTGGCCCACGAGAATACAGCCGCAGGTCAAGCCCAGGAAGTTATACACGCGGCTCATGATGTCCGACTGGTACTTCGCCAGGTAGTCGTTGACCGTCACGACGTGCACGCCCTTACCGGTCAGCGCACGCAGATAGGAGGGCATGGTCGCGACCAGGGTCTTACCTTCACCGGTCTTCATTTCCGCGATCTTGCCCTGATGCAGGGCAATGCCGCCCATGACCTGAACGTGGAAGGGACGCATGCGCAGGATTCGCCACGAGGCCTCGCGGACCGTCGCGAACGCCTCGACCAGGATGTCGTCCAGGGTCTCGCCCTCTTCGAGGCGGTCCTTGAACTCCTGGGTCTTGGCCTGCAGCTCCTCGTCCGTCAGCGCCTCGAAGTCCTCCTGCATGGCATCAACCTGCGACGCAAGGCGATCCAGCCTGCGCAGCATTCGCCCTTCGCCCGCGCGAAGGATCTTGTCAATAATCGACACGAATAGCTCCTGACGTCTATAGCCCGCCCCCTTGTAGAGCGGACAGTCAAATCCACCCATTAGTTTACGAACTAACTGCCCAAAGTGGAAACGCCCGCGCGAACATGGACGCATTTAACGTCTCAGAGCGAACACACGGATGTGCCCCGGGCCTTCGCCCGGGGCACATCCACATCAGTAAACCGTCAGATCGTCGTGTTCAAGCGAAGCACGCCATACGTCCACCCGTGACGGTGATAGACGACGCACGGCTGGTTCGTATCCTTGTCAACGAAGAGGAAGAAGGGGTGGCCGACCATCATCATCTGGTCCAGGGCCTCGTCCACGCTCATCGGCGGCGCCTCGTGCACCTTCTGACGCACGATAATGGGCGTGTCGCCCCACTGCTCCTCACGGGCCTCGCCGACCTTGAGATCCTCGGCGCTACGCAGCGGCTTGGGGGCCTCCGGCTCGGGTGCGGCCGTCTCTTCGACGACGGGAGCTGCTTCGAGGATTTCGGCTTCGGCCAGGTCGCGCGGGTACCGCCGGCGGTGGTCCTTGACGCGATCGCGCAGACGGCGCAGGCGCTCGTAGAGCTTTCCGGCGGCAATGTCGACGGCCGCGTATCTATCCGCGGACTGAGCCTCCGCGCGGATGATCGGCCCCTTGCCATAGACAGTCAGCTCGATACGCTCGGCGGTGTCGGCCTGGCGGGGGTTACGCTCGTGAGTCAGCTCGACATCCACGCGCTGCGCGCGCGGATAGAACTGGGTGATCTTCGAAACCTTCTCCTCCACGTATGCCCGGAAATTCGGGTGAATCTCGGCATTACGTGCGACGACGGTGATGTCCATGTGTTTCCTCCATGGTGTGCGGCGGGCATCGTTGCCCGCGGGTGGGGATTGTTCGGTGCTCGCTGCCCGAACCGTGGTCTGAGCTATCACCTCCCGCACTGACACGACAGGCGTCTGTGCCTCTCGCGCTATCGAAAGTCTGTCCCTACAGCATACCCCAGACCGGTGACCTACGTCATGAGATAAGCCCGGGTCGGGCCAGCGCGGCGACCCCGTCCAGGCGACCGAGCACGCGCTCCATCTCCCGAATCGTCGCCCCCGTCGTCACAACGTCATCCACCGCGACAATGAGGACATCCGCGGGCACCGCGACGCGGGATCGCATCGAGCCCATGCGCCCCACCGTGCGCGCGGCGCCCGCCTTGCCCGACTGCGAGCCCGCACCCACGCGCAAAGCCACCGCATCCACAACGCGCACACGCACGCCGGGCTCGGCGCTACGCGCCATCCCCCGGGCAACCCCGAGCGCGAGCGGAAGGGCCACCTGCCGTCCCCGCAGGCGCCTGCCCCACGACGAAGGAGCCGGCACAACCCACACCCGCGCCGCCGCCCCGCTCCGGCGAGCCCTCCCACGCCCAGAGCCCCGCACCCACACGGGCGACCCAACCCGACCCACCGCCCGCCACAGGGACGTGCCGAGGGCGGCCCCGGCCTCGTCGAGGAAATCGCCGATGTCCGTTCGCGCGGCATGCTTGGCGCCCAGGATAATCCGTCGAAGCGGGCCAGAATAGTCCCCCAAGACCAAGCCTGGTATCGCACCGCGCGCACCCTCCAGGGTCGTCGCAAGCGGCTGCGACGACGCCAGCGAGCGGCACGTCGGGCACAGGACCTCGTCCCAGGCGCCACAACCCACGCACTGAACCGGCAGGACCGCGCCCAACAAGCCCTCAATGAGGGCACCCACCGGGCGCACGCCAGTCACGACCCTCACCCCGCGTATCGCGCGGACGACAGGTCGGCAGCGACGTTTTGCCACAGAGCCCCCGACCGTACCAACACCTGCGTCTTGCCCGCCTCGTCGGTCCCCACGATAACGACCGACGCGGAAGAACCCCCCGCACTCATCGACGACACGTGGATCGGCAGGGGCAGGCTCGACGGCAGCCCGCCCAGGGCCATCGTGACGAGCTGATCGCCCTCATCGGCGCCCCCGCGCACGGCGATGACAAAGCCCGTCGAAGTCGTCCACGAAGCGTCGACGACACTGCCATCGAGGAACACCTGCTCCAGGGATCGCACCGCCTGCGGCCGCCCACCGGGGCCCCGCTCGACGACGCCCACCCACGCGCTCGGCGTCGTCCCTCGGATCACCAGGACACGCGAACCGTCAGGCGAAACCCGCACCGCGCGGATCTGCCCCGCACTCTCCGATTCGACGGCCACGTCGAACCCGCCATCCGCTCCCCCGCCCACGCTCAGCGTCGAGGCGGACGTGGCTGGCCCCCACACCCAGCCGTAGCGGTCAATCGAGGGCCCCAGCGGGGCATAGCCCGGCAGAAAGGCCACCGTCGTCCCGGCGTGCTCCGCGTAGACACCGTCGGCGCCGCTCCAGGCCACCAGGGAGGAGTCGAGGGGCGAGGCGGTCGGATTCGAGGCATCGGTGGCGACGGCGCGGGGCGCCACGCCCGAGGCCGACACGATGCCCACACCCGAGGGCCCCGCGCCCACCAAGGTATCGAGGGAGTACGAGGGCGGCATCGGCACGGCCGCCACCTCCATGACCTCTCCCGTCAGGGACACACTCACCTGCGAGACGTCGGCGGCCTGGGTGAGAGTGCGCGTCAGCTCCCACTGAAGGCTCTCGCGCGCGGCCTCGCTGGGGGGCATGGAGGCGTTCAACTCGACGCGAGCCACCCCGTCGGTCACCTCCACGCCGTGGGAGGGCAGCGTCGCCCCCGCCGGAATCGCATTCGCGACCACGGGGTTGAGGGAGGCTCGCGGCCCGTCGACGAGGCCCGCGAGCAGGTGGGAGGCCAGGCGCCTGGAGGGGTACCAGCGCGGGTCCGCGACCAGGTCAGTACCATCGGTGCTCGGGAAAAACAGGTTCGCGAGCGTGTACGAGGCCGTCAGGGCCGCCCGGCTGATGACGATCATGTTCTCGGGAGCGTCGATGCGCCACTGCCCATCCTCGCGCACGAGGGTGAAGGTGCGCGAGACTGTCGCCCCGTTCGAGCGCGTCAGCACGCCCGCCTGGTCGATGCTCGCCACCCCCAGGACGGAGACCGTCACCTCGGAGCGCGAGGCGTTCTCCGAGGTCGCGCTGACGGCGGGCGCCGTGTCCGTGTCGTAGACGAGGATCTCGGCTTCGGGCTGCCAGGAGCGCGCCGAGGCCGCCGTCAGGAACAGGCGTGCGGTCGCGTAATCGTCCTGGGGTCCCGCGGCGCACGCGAGCAGGAAGTCCGACACGAGGGTCGCTGCGTCCGACCCGTCCGAGGGTCCCTCCGCCGAAAACTGGATGCCGCTGCCGTCGCGCGCGGACACGTCGAAGGGCGCGGGCGGCGAGGAGGTGGGCAGCGACGCGCAGCCCGCGAGCGCCAACGCGGCGCACGCGATCAGGGCGAGATGTCTCCTCATTCGTCCTCCCACAGTCTCAGCGGCCGGCTGGCGATCTCGCTTCCGGCGCACTTGGGCAGGGTCATCAGGAACGAGGCTCCCTTGCCCGGCTCGCCGTAGGCTTGGAGTCGGCCTCCGTGGATCGCCACATCCTCCGTCGCAATGGCCAGCCCAAGGCCCGTGCCGCCCGTCGTGCGAGCGCGCGCCGTGTCCGCCCGGTAGAAGCGGTCGAAGACGTGGTCGGCCACCTCCTGGGTCATGCCCACGCCTCGGTCACGCACGCGGCAGGCCACGTCCGTTGCGCTGGATGCCACCGTGATGGTCACCCGAGTTCCATCCGCGTGCTCGATGGCGTTGACGACGAGGTTACGGATGACGCGCTCGATGCGGCGCTCGTCGATCTCTGCGGCGGCCCGGCTGGGAGCCACGACCTCGATCTGGACTCCCTGGCGTTGAGCGAGCTCGGAGCAGCCCTCGACGACGCGGGTCACGATCGGGCGCAGGTCTCGTTCCTCCGCGTCCAGGAGTGCGCTGGCGGCGTCGTAGCGCGAGATTTCGAGCAGGTCCGCAAGCATCTGTTCCATGCGTTCGGTCTGGTCGTGCAGGAGCTCGGCGGAGCGGCGGGCGTGCGCGGGCAGGTCCTCTCGGTTGTCCCACACGATGTCCTCAGCCATGCGGATGGTGGTCAGCGGGGTGCGCAGCTCGTGGGAGACGTCGGAGACGAAGCGCTGCTGGAGCTTGGCCAGCTCGTCGTAGCGCGAGATCGTGTCCTGAAGGGAGGAGGTCATCGCGTTGAAGGCGCGCCCCAGGGCCGCCATCTCGTCGGCCCCGTGCACCTCGACGCGCACGTCCAGGTCGCCCTCCGCGGCCTTCGTCGCCGCGTTCACGGTCAGGCGCACCGGCAGCAGGAGGCGGTGCAGCAGAGCGAACACGCCGATGGGCAGCGCGAGGATAATCGGCAGCGACGACAGGGCGAGCACGCGCAGCACGACGTCCACCTGGCTCTGATCGGCCTCCAGGGAGTACAGGATGTAGAGCTCGTGGGTTCCTGCGCGCGGCAGCTGCACCTGCGTGCCCACGAGGATCCCGGGCGCTTCCCTGTCGGAGTCGGACGCCCGGATTCCAACGGACTGCCACTGAGCGCCGCCCCCGGCCACGGCCTCGCGCATCTCGGCGGTGACGAGGCCGCGCATCTGCTCGTCCTCGATCTGGTTGATGCGCAGCGTGGCAGTCGTCCCCTCCGAGCGAAGGAGCGCAACGTTGGTAGCACCGGCGCCAGCCGCGGATGCCTTGAGCGAGGCCAGGGCACCGCGCGCGGACTCCTGGACTTGGTCGGGGGACGTGGCCGTCGAGGAGGAGAACACCGATTGCGCGGCGGAAAAACGCAG
>ERZ773072.301-NODE-301-length-29485-cov-21.287020_pt1 | contig 29485 bp, 26 predicted proteins | sample MGYA00580617_ERZ773072 | MGnify/ENA primary metagenome ERZ773072 (study PRJEB29015, sample SAMEA2737970) | human oral metagenome | biome: human oral; feature: human-associated habitat; material: dental | place: China | collected 2122 ...
GGGCACGCAAAACATCACCGAACGCATACAGCTGCTCAAGGTACCCGGGCTCAAGGCCGGTCGCGCGCTTGAGCGTGTACCCCGCCGCCTGCTCTAGAGACTGCTGAGGCTGCAAGGGGCCGCCGGGAAGCGCCCACTGGCCCTTATAAGGCTCGCGCAAACGGCGCACCAGCGGCAACCAAAGACTTGGGTGCGCACTATTCTTTTTGTGGCGTAATGCAAGAATCACGGTAGAAACCGCTAATGAAACCGAACTGTGGTCGGCCTCATGTTCCTCGGGAACCTCAGCTGCGTAATGTGGTGATGAGTTCATCCATGACTCCTGTACTTATTTTCGTGTGCACTATAACCATTTTAAGGGTAAAAACGGCGTTACACGACTTACGGCGCGCGCATCCGGCGGATACGCGCGCTGCATGGTTGGACTCTTGAGGTAGAGCGGCTAATTCTCGATGTTTAGCTCGCCCATAGCGCCCCAACTGTCGCCGTCGATCTGGCGGGAGATAATCTTCGGAGTCTCTCGCAGAGCCGGGCGCATATCGGTCATAGCTTGAGCGAAATGTGCGGAGTTCACATGAGCAGCCGCGCCGTCGTCCTCGAACGCCTCTACCAGTACGAACTCATTCGGATCCTCAACGCTGCGCGACCACTCAAACCACTTGTTACCGGGTTCGGCACGGGTTGCCTCGGTGAAGTCGCGGGTTAAATCCAGCCACTTTTCGGCGTATTCGGGCTTGACGGGGAATTTCACAACAATAAAAATCACGGTGGACTCCTTAATTAGAATATTCAGGGACACCTCTATTTTTTCACAAGATGCGCCTGCGCGGGCAGCACCTAAAGCATCACCTTGTACTGAGGATGCGCGAGCAGCGGGTATTTTGCCTGAAAGCGGAGAAAATACCTCTTCTCGGGCGAAACCCCGTTGCTCGCGGTTAACCGTGGGGTGGGTTTGGTGCAGCCTTCTTATTTATGTGTGATTAGAGACTTGGCCCGCCACGGTTTTTCCGCCGATTTTGGGGGTTGTGGTGCCTGTGCTGGTGGGTGTTTTGGTTGTCTTGTTGGGGGCTTTTTTGTTGTTGTGCTCGTTTGTTTTCTTGGTCGATAACGTTTTTTAATTTTTTAGTGATGCCTTGGAAAGAGGCGATTGTTCCTTCTGGGATGTTTCCTTCTTTGGCACGTTTGGAGAATTCGTTAATCGAGCCTTTTTGGGTGTTGCTGAGGGTTCCGCGTCCAATGGTCAGGTCGGCTGCGTGGTGTGGATCCATGAACCGGGAGCGGCCAATCCCCTGGGTTTTTCTGTAGAGCAGATCGTCGTGGGCTTTTTCTGGGCCGAGGAGTCGTTGCCCGGGGCGTAGGTTGTCGCGGAGGTTTTTAAGGGTTTCTTCTCTGGCGGCTATTCCTGTGGTTACGTGTGGTAGGTGTTCGGTGCGTAGTTGTCTGGGGTCGGTGGGGATTCCGAGTTTGGAGGTGAGGTTGTTGGTGGGGGCTTTGAGGTCTATGAGTCCGAGGGTTTGTGTGTCGTATATGCTGAGTTGGATGCCGGATTTTTCTTGTAGGGTGAGGTCGCTGCGCAGAAGGGCTTGGGCCATGGAATAGGCGACGGCGTCTGCGGCCCATAGGTTGCGTTCTGCGGTGGAGGATACTTGGACGTAGTTAATGGGTGGGATAATGTTATTGCGGGTTAAGCGTTGTATGGTTTGTCGGTCTTTCTGATTTTCTGTTTCCCGCATGGTGCGTTCAATAACAAAGGCTTTAACCGGATCTTCACGATCTGTTGCGAGTTTTAGGAGCGCGGTAAGAGATTCATTACGGGCGCTGCGCATAATGTGTTGGGTTTCTTCTTCGCTGGCGCCGTAGGGTATAGAGGTGTGGACAGCAATAATATTGGTATCCATATTGGTATAGCGACCGGTTATATTCAGCATATCGATATTACGTTGCTGGGCAGACTCGTTAGCGTGATAATAGTTACCGCTAATGTCAGTGAGGCTATCACGTAGGCTGCGAACATCCTGATTCTCGATAATGGTCATTGCCATAGCGTAGTGGCCTTGGTGAATGCCATAGCCGTTAAGATCTTTGGTGGGGGCGGAGAATGTTTCGTCAATATAGCCAAACCGAGGCTCGTTTTCGAACGTTTCGTAGAACCCCATGATTCTTCGGTGTCCGCCGTGAAGTGTGTGCATATAGGGGCTTATGAGGTTATGTGCCACTATTGTCTCTTTCAGGAAGTTATATCGGTTTTCTGTGTGGTATTATTGTAGAGCAGATAAAACAATAATGTCCTCTGCGCTCGTGAGCAACTCTGCCTAGCAAGTATTTTCTTGTTAGGATCTTCATCCTTTGAGGTGAGGGGGTAGCGGAGGTGCGGCCATGGGGGGTATGTCCGGTTTGGCGGGCAGAACCCATGGATCTCCATCAAGAGGCATCCTAATATGGGTGTCTCTTGTTGTAGGGGAGTTGTTGGCATGTTTTGTGTGAAGTAGTGCATGATATGCTGGATGGGCGAGATAAAACAATAATGTCTTCTGGCCTTCTGTATGAAGCTTCTGGAGGTGCGGCTGTGGGAGGTATGCCGGGTTGTCCGGCCAAACCCACGGATCTCGTATCAAGGGGCGCCCTAATATGGGGCGCCTTCTGTTTTTTGGGAAGCCGTCAGTATATTTTGTATGAAGGGTTATTCATTAGGGATAGCTCTCCGCGCTTGACATACACAAACAACGAACAACGGTCCCTCACCCGCAAGGCGTATGATGATGGAAGATATTGTCTTCTCATCGTAGATCTGAGCAACCACCACATGAATCTGCTCCTTGGGGCGGGATACCGCTGGCGTTTAATGGTCCTGCTGTGGGTGCACGTCACGACAGATATTACGTGACAGTACACAACCTGGATAGATTCTTAGATCCGAAGGATACGCGCAAGGACCAAGGCTCCTAAGGATTACACGTTGTTAGCCCGGCCAAAAACCGCACCGTAAAAACCTTCACCACTGAGGGCAATGAGTCTGGCCGGCAGAGTAACCACTATCGGACGGTGGCAGAGCGAGTTATCGTGTCCCTCAAGTGCTGGTGGATACTGCCCACAATATCCCGCAGACCTCTCATTTTCTACTTCAGGGTGTTCTTGGTAGTGCAGGGCGGGACAGCCCCACATAAATAACCCTCGTGGTATTCTGGGTGGGCGAGATAAAACAATAATGTCCTCTGCACTCGTGAGCAACTCTGCCTAGCAAGTATTTTCTTGTTAGGATCTTCATCCGTTGAGATGAAGGGGTACCGGAGGTGCGGCCATGGGGGGTATGCCGGGTTGTCCGGCCAAACCCACGGATCTCGCATCAAGAGGCACCCTAATATAGGGTGCCTTTTGTCATAGAGTTTGTGGCATGCTTTGTGTGAAGTAGTGCATGGTATCCTGTGTGAGCGAGATAAAACAATAATGTCCTCTGGCCTTCTGTATGAAGCTTCTGGAGGTGCGGCTGTGGGGGGTATGTCCGGTTTGGCGGGCAGAACCCATGGATCTCGCGTTAAGAGGCACTTTTAAGGTGCCTCTTATTTTTATTCCGAAAACATATTGGATGCGAAATATGATCTAGAAAGCGTGGGTAGAGGGTATTTTCTCCGTTTTTCGGGCGAAACCCCGTTGCTCGCGGTTAACTGTGGGGTGGGTTCGGCGTAGGGTTAAAGGTATGACTACTGCACAGATAAAGTTCCTTAAGACTGACCCCGCCATGATCTCCGCTGAAACGGTTCTGCGGGCGGCTGCGAGCGATGTGTATGCCCTGATTGCTGATCCCGCCCGCCATACCGAGCTTGACGGAGGCGGATCAGTACGTGGACTGGTAACCGCTGAGACCTCTGAACTGCGTGAGGGCGATACCTTCACCGAAAAAATGTTCCTGGGCATCCCATACCGCATGTCTCCCACGGTCGTGCGCGCCGAGAAGAACCAGGCCCTCTCCTGGCGCATGCCTGCCGACCACTACTGGACCTGGGAAATCGCAGATAACCACGACGGCACCGTGACCGTGCGTGAAACCTGGGATGCTTCCGAAGCGAAAATTTTTGGGTTCATCCCCGCTGCGCCCGTATTCCGTACGGTTGGTGCGTTCGCGCGTAACCGCCGTAATATCGCGCTGTCGCTGGCGAAACTGCGTCGCACCTTCGAGGGGTAGAGGCTGTTTCTTGCCTGCTTCTTCCCTGCGAGCAGATAGTATTTCGACGAAAAGATAGCAATCCGTTATCTGCTCGCGGTGTTATGCCGATACGAACACTACCGCGCCGCGCGCCTGAGAATGTCGAGCACATCCAGCAGGATATCCCGATCGGCCTTGATGCGTTTGCGCGCCGCCGGGTTCGCCATGCCTCCCGCAAACGCCGCACTGTAATACATGCCGTCCCCCAGCAGAAGCACGGTGCGCGCCATCTTATCGTCCCCAATCTCCGCGCGAATCAGCTCATACCACTGCCCCTGGATCTCGTCCATGAGTTCGCGTGCCGCCGGGTTCTTATCCTGCGCCAACCGCGAGAGGGCAACCAGGCATATATCGAATGGGGTGCCCTGAAAGGTTGAGGTGTTGATGTAATAGGCGCTGGCCCCCTCGGGTGCGGCGCGCATCTTCTCAAGGTCTTCGTCTGCGTAGGTGCGGGTGCGGTCTAAAAGCGCCTGGAAGAGCGCCTTTTTCGAACCGAAATGATAGAGCAGACCGCCCTTAGAAACTTTCGCTTGGGCGGCGACCGCATCAAGGGTGGCGGCACGTTCACCGGCCTGTACCAGCAGATGTTCATAAGCGTCTAGGATCTGTTCGCGCGAGTTGTTGGCGCGGGTTGTGCGGGGTTCGGATGAGCTGGCTGAGGTAGTCATAATCACCATTCTACGGATTAGAAACTTTACCGTCTAGTTGGTATAGTTAGTGTGTCCGTGGTTGTCTGCGCGGCGCATCCTTACTACCCTAAACAAAGCCTCTGGCAGCAACCCGTCTGCGGGCTATGAGCACTTGCCGCCCGGCGCATCTGCCGCAAGTGCCGAAAACTCCCAGATGCGTGTGAACACAACGATGAACAACTCATACCCCGTCACCGAGGCGCTGCCTATTCACGCGCCTGATCAGAAAATCAAACGGTGGATTGCCCTGACCGTGCTCATGCTGCCGGTGCTGCTTGTCTCGGTCGATAACACCGTGCTCGCATTCGCCGTGCCCTCAATCGCGCAGGCGCTCGAACCATCCTCCAGTGAGCAACTCTGGATCGTAGATGCCTACTCGCTCGTGCTTGCTGGGCTGCTCGTGCCTATGGGAAGCCTGGGGGACCGCATCGGGCGGCGTAAAATCCTGCTGATCGGATCCGTCGGATTTGCAGTTATCTCAGCACTCGCCGCATTCGCACCCACCGCTCTGCTGCTTGTCATCGCCCGCGCCGTACTCGGGTTCTTCGGCGCCATGCTCATGCCCGCCACGCTCTCACTCATTCGCAACATCTTCCGTGACCCGAAAGAACGCCGCACCGCAATCGCCGTGTGGGCGGCAGGCTTCTCCGCCGGTGCAGCACTCGGTCCCATCGTGGGCGGATTCCTGCTGAGCCATTTCTGGTGGGGATCTGTGTTCCTCATGGCGGTACCCGTACTCGTACCGTTCCTTGCCCTCGCACCCATGACCGTGCCCGAATCGAAAGACCCAAACCCCGGCCCGCTCGATATGGTGAGTATCCTGCTCATTATGATCGCCATGATCGGCATAACGTTCGGCCTCACCCATATTTCTGAGGCAGGCGTGGATGCGCTCGCACTCAGCACAGCGCTTAGTGGTGCCGTGTTCGGGTTCTTCTTTGTGCGCCGTCAACTGCGCCGGGGGCGTGCGGGAACCACCCCCATGCTCGATGTTCGCCTCTTCAAAAACACCGTGTTTACCGGGGGGATTCTGGCGAACCTGTTCGCCATGTTCGTAGATGTTGGGTTCCTTTTCTTCGTTTCGCAGCATTTGCAGCTGGTTTCGGGGTACTCTCCCATGCAGGCTGGACTGTTCCTGATTCCCGGGCTGGCGTGCACCATTATTGCGGGCCTGTACGCTGCTAAGCTCGTTTCGCGGTTCCACCCGGCGGTGATTGTGTCTTCGGGGCTTGCCTTGGGCGCGCTCGGGTACCTGTTTGTGGTGTTTTTCGGTTCGCGCAACGACCTTCTGCTCATGACTTCCTTCATGTTCTTAGGGTTGAGCGTGGGTGCGGCGCAGACCATCTCGAATGACCTGATTCTTTCCAGCGTTCCAGCGAATAAGGCGGGTGCTGCGTCGGCGATTTCTGAGACCGCCTACGAGTTCGGCACCGTGCTGGGTACCGTGGTGATCGGTGGCATGCTGACCGCAATTTACCGTGCACAGGTGACGGTGCCCACCGGTCTTAGTGTGGATGCGGCCCATGCGGCGGGCGAAACCCTCGGCGGCGCGACCGCAGTTGCCGGGCAGCTTCCCTCGGATCTAAGTGCCGAGCTGCTGCATTCGGCGCATGCCGCATTCGATTCGGGCGTGCTGGTGACCGCAACCTTTAGCGCTGTGCTTTTGGCGGTGCTGTCGGTCTTCACTTACCGGATGCTCCGCTCGGCACCCGCCGAACTGGAGAAAGCAGAGCACTAGGACGGAACTCCGGTTTCACTGCTAGAAAGAGCCTTTATGTGAATAAAGACTCTTTTTGACGACACGCCATCCACAATAGTTCTATGAATCAACATAACCTTGAGTATAATAAAGACTGGCTGGAGAATAAGATTGAGAGATAATTTATGGATTGGTTTCCTATTGAAGAAGTAGTTAAGTTTATCTTGATATTACTATCCTTATGGGGTTTTTGGTATCTTAGCGGTAAAAACTTCATTTTAAATAAACTTGAAAAATTTATTCCATTCGATAACGATGTAGAGAATAATAAATCAGGATCTAAAAAGCATGCTCATATAAATTATCTGAAATACGTTTTTAGACTTATATTTGTTGGCCTAGTCTCGGCCTTCATTATTCCGATCCTAACTGGAACATGGTTCCATAATTGGCCTAATATCTCTATTGGAGATGATGCAGGCCTTAGAACTGCAATACTCACAGCAACAGGTGGAGTAGTGGTTCTCTTGACATTTATTGAAACGCGTAGAAAGAATATTGATGACGCTTTCAGGGATCGAAAGTTAAAGGGATTAGAGCTTTTAGGTAGTGAAAACTCTCGTTCTCGTTTGATAGGTTTTGACATGCTTTCTGTTTTGATAGATGAGAAAATCAATGAAGGTGACAAACAAGAGGCCCAGCAAATACTGAATCATATATGTAATAATATCTCTGTATCCAGTAAGGAAAACAAAGATAAAAATATTTCTCGTGCCAATAATCATATGGTAGAGAGCATCCGGAGGCATTACTATAAAAAGAAAAAGGACAATTATACAAATTATACAAAGGTTTCTTGGTCTGATTTAAGTCTTGAATTTTTTGATTGTGATTTTAAAATTAATACAACATTTGAGCGGATGGAAGTGAAGCATAAGTTTATTTTTAGAGCCTGTCGATTTCACATAATGCGATTCCAAGGTTCTGAAATCAACAAGCTGTATTTTATTGATTGTGAATTTGGGCATTTTGTGGGTAGTGGATTGGAGGAAGTAGTACTTGATCTATCTTCAGTGGCAATAGGAGAGGAGCTTCGTTTGGAGAGGTATGTGAACGGTAATGGAAAAAAAGCAACCTTTGAAGGTCTAGAATTTTCTGAGGGGTGCAAAAAGCCGTTTATATCCTTGCGTCAAAAACATGGAGAAGCTCTTTATCAAGAATTTGATACTAGCGATATATATGATGCGTATAATAAAGTAAAAAATAGTCCTTGTGAGTATATTGAAGAACAGCCTGAAGAGGGCACTTGGGTTTCTCCCTCCGAGGCATATAATGATAAAAATATAGATAGCTCAGATAAACCTGCCTCTAAAGACCCAGTACAAGTACCACACCGAGATTCTAAAAAGTCACTTCCTCAAAACGTGTCACAAAGGAGAAACAGGAAGAGAGTGTCTCGCCCAGTTGAACCACAGCAGTTGGGGGGTAATGCTCCAAGTCCGGAAAATGCAAATCATGGTGGGTTTGGGTTAGGAAGTACATCAAATAAGAAAAATGGAGAAGTAGGACAGTCTAACTCTTCTCGTCAACCTGCTCCTCGTGTTCGTCCCGCACCTCGCCAACGATGAAGATAGCGAGCCCACCTGTGGCACTAATAACTGGGGGTAGTTTATAGATGCTACGGTAGAAGCATCAGCTTCAGCAAGCACGCGCCCCACAGGCACCACCGGGCACCTGAATGTGTGCCGTTCCTCATACTGGCGGGGTGTAGGGATAGCCGGTGGGGCGTGAGGGGACGGGAGGGACACTGTGGACACCAAAGACTGGATTGCGCCTATAGTTACGCTGGCCATTGGCGCCAGCACCATTTTCATCTCCTATAAGAACTACCAGTCGCAAACCCAAGCGAAGCCCTCCGAGCTGGCCCGTCTGGAGCTGTGGAGCAAGCTGCTTTCAGAGTCGGGAATCGATGTTGGTAATCTGCCGCCTGACGATAAAATCACCGCTGAACAGCGCGAGATTCTGGAGAACTACCGGGTATTCCTCAAACGCGCATCCCTGGAGTCGAAGCTGCGGAAGGTGGGTATCGAGAATAACCGCCTGTTCAACCTTCTGATGAAACGCGCCCATTCTCCCGTAAAACCTACCCCCATCGGGTTTGGCGACTCCATTATTTACTATCGTCTTATTCTGTGGCTTTTTGCATTTATTTGGATTCCCATAGCCACTATTTTCCTGGGTATTCCGGTGCTGTATTCGTTCGGGGCGTATCTGTACCGTATGTTTGTAAAGCGCGGTACCGACAATTATGTGGACTACTCAATGCCTGTTGGGTCGCTCGTCATTATCATTATTGGGCTTCTCGCTATTGGTGGGCTCTGGTATTTGCAGAACAAGATTCGTTCGGCGATTATCGCCAGTAACGTGTACTTCTATTTCTGGGATACGTACGGCGCGCGTAAGGGAAGCCGCGACTCGGCGCAGGCGTACGCTGAGAGGCTGACCGCGAAAACCTACTCCGACCTGCTCTTTATTGGGCAGTACGAGTTCGCCCAGCAGTTCCGCGAGAACATGTACATGGCGGGCATTCAGGAGATTGACGAGTACCCGCGTGTGCTCAGCGATGCGGGCATGATTCCACGTAACCACCAGGTGGTTGAGACGACCGCCGACTATAACTGGCTGGACCGCATCATTAACTGGGGACGCGCCAAGATTGGTATGGAGCCAAGGCCAGCGCGCATTATCTACTCCCTGGAACGTAAGCCCCCGAAAGATAAGGGGCAGCCGGGGTTCAACGAAGACCCCCAGCCGCAGGAGCAGCCGGTGAAGAAGAAACGGTTCGGTCGCAAACGGAAGCGGAAGGAAGGCCGGGTGCTCATGCAGGCTGAACCGGCGACGGAGACGATACCCGTACCCGCCGAACAGCCGCATGATGCGGCGGGGCAGGGCTCTGCTGCAGCTGTAGAACCGCAGCCGAAGGCCACCCCACCCACGGACGGTCCGGCGGCACCGCCCGGTAAGACGGTGGACACTGCTGAGGAGGCCCCCGCAAAGACGAAGCGCAGCCCCTCAAATCCTCAGTCGAAAAACACGGCGGAGTAAAACCAGCACCCCAAATACTAAAAGTCTCTTCAGATAGAGCGTGTATTCAGCGTTTTATCTGAAGAGATTTTTGTGTCAGAAATATGCCGCGAAGCGTTATTTATCGTGAACGTTCAGGGGCTGTTCATGGGATGCTCAGGGCAGAAGCCTAGAGTGAAACTATGAGTACTACTAATCAGGATTTTATGAAACATGAGCATGGAGCGGCCCAAGCTCAACCCTCAGCTCCTGCGTATGTTGTTAATACGAGACGGGTGATAGCTCAAACCCCTAAAGAAGCATCATGAAGAGCTGATCGTAGGCATCCCGGGCCAGCGGATTATTCTCAGGCAGCAGAAAGGATGAGGAGAGCATTATGAGCACCGATAAGAACTATTCAGCGACGAATGATCATGCTCAGGAGCCGGGGCAGGAAGAGCCGGAGTATATGCAGCTGGCCCGGCAGGATACCCAACCGCCGCCGCAGGTGGAATCAGTGCAACAGGCGCAGGCACGGACGCAGGCGCAACAGTATCCGGGACTTCCTGGGGCGCCGGAAACTGCTTCAAACAAACTAATGCCATATCAGGGTACTCTAGTGGCTATTCAGCTGATCAGGGTTATTCTGGAGTCGCTCCCGCTTGCGCTTTTGGTGGTGGTGATAGTTTCATCATTCTTCAAAACATACGGTCCTCCTCAGGCAAACATCATCTTACTAATATTTATAATCTTAATCCCTTATGAGGCTCATCTTGCTCTACAATTTATAGCAGTCCCGCAGCTTATCCGCGGAGTACGGTTATCGTGGGTGCGGAATATTAATATCTGTAGTCTGGTATTAGCGCCTATTATGGCTTTTTATGTATATATGTTTATGGGGTTTATGTTCCTTCTGGGGCAATCTCGGCGATATGGAGAAGAAATCGCAGTACTGCCTGCTGTCGCTGTTTTAGCCGTTGAAGTTGCCCTGTGTGTCATTATGATTGTGGCGGCGCAGAAAACTTTGAATAATCGTACTGTAGCTAAAGCAGCAATTTACTACAGTAATATATAGGAGTTTATGTATAGCGGTTCCAGAAGAATCACCTGGGCAGATATATAAAATAGCTAAATATTATTTATGCCTCTACAAACGGTGAATACGGGTCTCTCGTATGGGGATTTGTGCTTGTTTTTACTATTATTGCATTACCCTATTGCATCTACGTTATCTTGCAGATTATCGCATTGAAGCGGTTTAGGAAATCAGTCATGTTCCGGTGGATACGGGGTGTCAATATTTACAGTCTCATTATCGCCCTATTGCTGCGGCTTTTTATGTTCCGGCTCTTATAGGGGGTCTTTTCGGGTCATTTGTGATTTACGAAAGTTCATATTATTATATAGGGGCACTTTTTACAGCAATAAGCACTATTATAGCTGCCTATGAGCTCACTATGTGCATTTCGATGATTATTGTCACTTCAAACAGTATTAAGAAGACCACCCAGCCTTTAGAACAAGACCAATATGAAACACCTGAAGGGAACTCTCATGAATAACCGTAGAGCCCCTTTACAAATGACCGCACCCGTTGATTCCGTGCCTAATATCCCGTTCCGTACATTCCTCCTCAGGGCACACCTGCTAAGGATCCTTTGGGGGTTCCCTCATATTTTTTTGGGAAAATAGTATTCAGTGCGATCATGATTATCGCAGTAAGTAAAGCACTCAAATACCGGTCTTAGCAAAGCATATATGGTTAATCCTCATTGGTTGCACGCGGTGGTGCTACTGTTAGAAGAACACCGATATGAGTCAGGAGAGACCGCATGCGCACCCTTCACATACAACAGCAGGCTCTTAAAATCACCGACCACTACATTATTTATGATGATTTAGGCCGTGGGGTGTACCAGGTTGATGAAGAGTTCCAGATGAGGGGAAAGAAGATCACCGTACTCAACCTAGAAACTGGGGTGAGCTTTATGTTTACCCGCCAGGGAGGTTTCACGAACGAGTTCTATGTGGCATTCTCCACCGGTGCCCTGGTGAATATTAAAAAATACTTTGCGTTCTTCCAGCTAAAGCTTGATGTGGAATCCAACTGTGCCCCGCCAATGCAGGTGAGAGATGGGTACCTGGGGCGTGAGTTTAATGTACGTACCGAAGAGGCCGTTGTTGCAACTATCAATAAAAAGTATTTTACAATCGGCGACCAGTATGTGGTGATGGTGTATGACGATAGGTGTCAGGATATTGCTGTAGCAATTCTTTTGGCAATCGACTATATCTTGGACCGCAGGAAAGGTTCAGGAGAGAGCAGCGGCTCGTTATAATGCAGCAAGGCTTCGGGGTATGGGGGTGAGGCCCCGCCAGGAGGGGTAATTGGCGGCGGAATCTTGATGGAATAGTTGTGATAAGAGGGGGCAATATGCCCCCTCATTTGCGTGGCTGCACGCCAATATATCCAGGGTGGGAAGCATGCCGATGGCAGGTTCGGGGACACACCTAGTTAATCTGTAAACCTTTGAGTGAGAAATAGAAAAATCTTTACTAAGGGTTGAAAGTTCTGGGCAGTGTCTCTAGGGTAGGTGATGGAGGGATTTTGATAGGAAACATTCTGAACTCGCTCAAGAGTGCGGAGGTTTGACTGTTTATTCCTCAAACATGCATCCGTAATCGCGTGAAAGGACTAAAGGCCATGCCAACCGACAACACTGGTCTTTCCCGCCGTAAGCTACTGCGTACTACCGCCATTGGTGTACCTGCCGCTGGTCTGCTCGCTTTCGGCTCTACCCTCGTGACCGCAACAAGCGCGAACGCTGTTGAGGTTGACGGCTGGTGGGGCCCTGAAACCTCGGCGGGTATCCAGCGTCTGATGATCGCTATGTTTCCTAAAGATCAGGAGATTTTTCCCGTAACTGTTGATGGGGTAATAAGCTCTCAACCTTCTTTTATGGCACCGTACTGTCCAGGTATTGTCGGTGGCTGGGAGTGGGTAGATCAAGGCCATGCAGAGGGATCAACAACTATTACTCGTATGCATGAGTGGCTACATAAGTATCATGAAGGGCTGATCTGGGCAAATACGCATTGGATCGGTGATTCGCTTATTACTGCTCTGCATAGGCACTACGGTTACACCCACGTCACTCAGGTTTCGGCAAAGAAAGACGGTATTAAACTCGGTACTCTGCCCGGTGGTGGCGGAGTTATTAAAGGGCTGCAAAACGAAATTAACCAGTGGGTTGGTTAACCCACGATTCCCTCTCTACTGCATAGCCGGGGCGTATTATTTGTGGCTTAGAGCGCGCTCTGACGTAGTCTTTCCTATTGTTCTGAGCCTGAAAATACACGAAGGAAGAGTGTCGCTATGGCGAATGAGCATTCTGGTATTTCTCGCCGTAAATTACTGTACACCGCCGCCATTGGTGTGCCCGCTGCGGGCGCGCTGGGTCTAGGGGCGAACTTTGCGGCCGCATCCGTAGCACAGCCAACGCTTGAAGCCGACGGTTGGTGGGGGCAGCAAACCACGGTGCAACTCCAAAAGTTCATCTTTACCCTCTACGCGCAGGAGCTTGGCAAGCCCACCTACGGGTATGAGGAAGGCATCATAAAATTCCAGCCAGCCATACGCAAAAAAGAGAACCCTGGTCTAGGCAGCGGCTGGGATTGGGCAGCTGATGACGGTACGCAGGGTTACGACTTCACCATCTACTACCTGCAACGCTGGCTAGGCGTAGAAACTGACGGGCTCATCGGGCCCAACACCATTAAAGCTCTGCAAACCCACTACAGCATCACCGCAGACGGTCGCCTGGATGGACCCTCAGACACCATTAAAGCCCTGCAGAACGAGCTTAACCAGCATGTCAGCTAAAACGATTAGTGCACTGCAAACCTGGCTTGGGCAGCCCGCTGATGGCGTACTTGATGGGCCCTCACCGACTATTGAGGCCCTGCAAAACTACCTGAACTCTCATGAAGTTGAGGCCTAAAAGGATAAGTTGTTATCGCACAAATAGTGTGACATTTTCTCACCTCGTGCATGTGGTGAGGTGAAGGAGGAATATTATGAATCTCGAAAACACCGGACTTTCCCGCCGTAAGTTGCTGCGCACCGCCGCCATTGGTGTGCCCGCCGTAGGTGCGGTTGCGATGGGGGCTACCTTAGTCACCGCCCCCGCATCTAATGCGGCTATGATTGCCGCCGATGGTTATTGGGGAACCGAGACCACACGGATGCTTCAAACACTCTTCAAACTTGATGTGGTAGACGGTATCGTCTCAAGTCAGCCCGCATCCCGTGCGAGTGCTAACCCCGGGCTGGCAGGCGGCTGGGACTGGGTGTCTGATGCTTCTGCTAACGGCTCACAAACCATTCGTGCCCTTCAGGGCATGCTCAAAGTGACCCAGGACGGGCTCATTGGGCCGGGCACTATTTCCGCGCTTCAGGCACGCTACAAGCTCACCCAGGATGGGGTGCTGAGCGCTGAGTCTCCCACCATTAAGAGGCTCCAGGCTGAGCTCAACCGGGTTGCTTACGACTAGTTCAGCATCCAAAGCTTCAGAATCCATACCAAGCTCTGGATATACCTTCTAGTAAAGTGAGGGTGATAAAAATGACGAACGAACATTCCGGTGTTTCCCGCCGTAAGCTGCTGCGCACCGCCGCCATTGGTGTTCCCGCCGTCGGTGCTGCAGCCTTTGGTGCTAGCTTGATGACTGCCCCGGCGGCAACTGCTCTGGCAGAGGACGGGTACTGGGGTTCCGAAACGACGGTTGAGCTGCAGAAGCATCTCAACAGTGTAGCTGCCGCGAATTCCGCTGTTGTGGGTGGCCTTCCCCTTGACGGGCGGATCGACAGCCAGCCTGCCTCCCAGTCCAGTGCGAACCCGGGCTTGACCGGTGGCTGGCAGTGGGTTTCTGATGATGCCGCATCCGGCTCAGACACCATTAAAGACCTGCAGCGGTGGCTGGGCGTGAACGCTGACGGTCTGATCGGCCCCAATACGATCAGCGCCTTGCAGTCTTACCTTGGCCAGACGGCAGACGGGGTATTTGATGCCCCTTCACCGGCTATTGTTGCGCTGCAGCGTAAGCTCCTTAGCAGCAACTACCCCTAAACTGAGTACTATGTGAACGCGCGGCGCCCCCGGCCGGGATACTTGAGGCTATTCGTAGCCCACAGGTTCCCTTCTGGGGGCGTTGAGCATATACTAGGGGCCTCTGCACGTGGGTTAGTGCAGAGGCCCCTAGTATTTATGCGGGTTTTTACCCGGCTCCCTAGTGCTTAATCGGCTCGCGGGAGATCACAACCTTCACCGCGTTATGCTCGGCGGCGTTTGCGAACAGGTCGTATGCTTCCTCGAACTGGTCGAAGGTGAAGTAGTGGGTTGCCATTGCCTTTGCGTTCAGGCGGCCCGAACGCACCATGTTCAGCAGGTTGCCCACGGTGTTGCAGTTCACCAGACCCATGTTGATGTTCACGTTCGAGATCCACATGGTGTTAATCGGTAGCTCTACCGGCTTGCCGTGCACACCCGCGTTCGCAACGTTGCCGTAGGGGCGAACGATCTTGGTGCAGGTCTCGAAGGTCTGCGGCACGCCCACGGCCTCAATCGCCACATCCACGCCCAAGCCGTCGGGGGAGAGGGCCTTAATCTTCTCGATAAAGTCCGGATCAGCTGCGTTGACCTTATCAGTTGCTCCCAGTTCCAGAGCCTTGTTCATGCGGTTATCGTCCATATCGACGGTAATCACACGCCCGGCACCACACAGGTTCGCCGTCATGATCGCGCCCAGACCCACCGGACCGGCACCAATAACAGCCACCGTATCGCCGGGTTTGGTGTTGCCGTTAAGAATACCCATCTCGAAACCGGTCGGAAGCGCATCCGTGAGGAAGAGAACGTCCTCGTCCGTGAGCCCCTCGGGAACCATGTGCACCGACGTCTCGGCGTAAGGAATGCGCACATACTCGGCCTGGGTGCCGTCAATCATGTACCCGAAAATCCAGCCAACACCGCCCACGGTCTGGCAGTGTGAGGGCTTATTGTCCTTACAGTATGAGCACTTGCCGCAGTTCGTGACCGCCGGAATAATAATGCGGTCACCAACCTTCAAATCGGTGACCGCAGAGCCGACTTCGGTAATCGTGCCGATAGCCTCGTGGCCCAGAATACGTCCTTCTTCAACCTCGGGAACGTCGCCCTTGAGGATGTGCAGGTCGGTGCCGCAGATGGTGGTGGTATCAACGCGAGCAATCACATCAGTGGGCTCAAGGATGGTCGGATCCGGAACTTCCTCCCACGCCCGCTTGCCTGCGCCATGGTAAACAACTGCCTTCATAATGACTCCTTCGTTGAGCTCTATGGAGGAGGAGCGGCGGTAATAATGTCATCACCACTCCTATAAACTTATAAATATATGTTTATAAGTTATATGTCTATTAAACACTAAAACACCTCAGCCGCCTAGATGTTACGCAGATTACATTTAAGGTTGTGGTGACTGTAAGAGGCGGTGGCGGTACATTATTAAGCCAGATTTAAAAGCGAGAAGCGGATTTTGGGCCAAGAAGGTGATATTTTCCCACCTTGCCGGACAAAAGCCCGCTTCTCACGTATACGCACGAGGGGAGCGATACCGCACGGGTACCGCCCGCCTCATCGCTTAGATACTTGCGGCGTGCCCCACTTTCACGTGGCTGTGGCGGTCACGCTCCGCATCGTGATAATCCGACTTGAAGCCCTTAAGCACCACCTCAATATCGTTTTCCTTCGCATAAACATTGGAGAAGTCCTCAATCAGCTCCAGCACATCACTGGCAATATACGAAGAGTTCTCGGCATTAATCGTGACCTTCGAGCCGGGGCGAATATTCTTCAGCGTCTTCTTAATAGCCGCCTTATTCAGGAACGACACCTCTTCCGCCAAATCCAGCGTGATTTCGTCGGCCTCCGCCAGCTCCTCACGGCTGAGGTAGTAGGCGCGCTTCATATTGCCCTGCAGCACGAAGAAAATACTGATTGTCAGGCCAATGCCCACACCCTCCAGAAGGTCGAGGGCAACCACGGCATCACCGCGCGATACCGGTAAAAGCCCTCATGGGCGGCAGAAAAACACGACGATAAACGCAGAGCCACGCGCTCGCAAATGGTAGGGTGGTTGCTAAAAATAGGCTGTATATGGGGGGATAGTATGGCGGACAACTACACATACCGGGATATTTCCAGCGGTGAAGCATTCCGCAAGCACCTGGGCTCACTGGGCTGGTCGAAACCACGCAAAAATCAGCCCGTATTCACCCAAGAATACGGTGAAGACCTCATATTTCGGGCTGCTTTTCTCTACGCAACATTCAACCATACGCCGGGGAACTACAGCGGCATCCCGGCGTTTTATGTGATGTCTAAAAAATGGCGTAAAACCCTGCGAAAAATATCGGCACACCTCGATCAGCCTCTTAAATCTGTGCCCTCCCCGCATGACGGCGATATGTACTTTATAAGCGTTGGTCACCCCCGCTACCACGAATTTGTAGATCACGAAGCGAGAATGACCTACCTGAGACCCGACGGGACACTCAATATAGAAGCATTCACTCGTTTCAGCACCGCCGCTTATCGTTTCATGGAAACCTTTGACCTAGCGGATTATGTGGCGCTCACCGAGCAGGAGCTGCAGCAGCAGCGCCTCGATACCGTGCTGCCGGATGTGCTCGGGTATTTATCCGTAAACACAATGAACGACCTGCGCGATGAACTCTACCGGAACGTGCACGCACATCTTACCGACCACGACGCCACGCTCTTCGCGGATCAGCACGTGCTACGCCGCCGGTGGGATGTTATCGCAGACTATTTCTCACTGACCTAGTACGACGGTGAGAACCTTGAGACGGACACGGCAAAACCTTAAACCGGCAGGGAATGGGCGGTCTCAGGAATGCGCCTGACTCGCTGGCGCATCCAGGTGAACACCCACACCAGCACGAAAGCGGCGACCATCGTCAGCACAATCGTGCCGCCAGTCGGCAGGTTAAACGCCCACGAGAAGTACAGCCCCGCCGTCGAACACAGCACGCCGAAAACCGGTGAGAACAGCATCATAGTACCTAAACGGCGGCATGCGAGCCGCGATGCACTGGCCGGAACCACAATGAGCGCAAGCACCAGCACATTCCCGAGCGTCTGCAAAGAAATCACCACGGAAACCGTCACGAGCACATACAGCAGAATATCCAGCCACAGCACCGGCAAGCCCAGCGCGCGAGCACTCTCACGATCCAGGCTCACCGTCACCAGCTGCCGATGAAACAGCCACAGAAGCAGCAGAATCCCGGCGGACATAGCCGCAGCCTGGGCGATATCGCCGCGTGAAACCCCCACAATCGAACCGAACAGGAAATCCTGAATCGACCCCGAATACCCCGGTGCCAGCGAAATAATCACAATACCCAACGCGAACGAACCGGCAAAGAAAATACCGATCACCGAATCCTCACGCAGCTTCTGGTTCTGGCTGAAAATAGCCACCAAAACCGCCGTAATAACGCCCGCGATCAAGCCCCCGAACACCAGGTTGCCGCCGATAACGAACGCAACCGCCAAGCCGGGAAACACCGAGTGGGCAACCGCATCGCCAATAAAAACCATGCCGCGCATCATCACATGACACCCCACCACGCCCGTCACCAAAGAAGCCAGCGTCACTGCGGCCAGGGCGCGCGGCAGAAACGCTAGGGAAGGGTTAAAAAGGTCAAACAGGAAATCGAGGGGGGTAATCATGCTGCTGCCTCCTGCGGGGTTACACGATGACCGGTAGGATGCCCCTGCCGGGTGCCGCCGGTCGAGTCGCCGTCTGCGCCCGGTACAAGTATCTCGGGCGATGGGTTTGTGCCCGCGCTTTCGCCTTTACCTGTGCTTTCACCCTCGCCCTCAAGTTCGCGCCCGTGCACCCAGGCGTAAAGCTGCTGTAGTGAAAAATCCTCGGCTTTGCCGTCCAAACTCAAGGAACCGCGCACCCCGCACAGCCGCGAACAAGACTCCTGCGCCGCCACAATATCGTGGGTAGACATCAGAATCGTCACGCCCTCGCCCGCCAGCTGCCGGTACAGTTCGGTGAGCGCGGACTGGGTGGGCGCATCCACCCCCGTGAAGGGCTCGTCAAGAAGCAAAAGCGCCGGTTCAACCGCGAGAGCACGCGCCAAAAGCACCCGCTGCCGCTGCCCGCCGGAAAGCTCTCCGATGGGACGGTTCTTCAGCGGCATTAAATCCGTGCGTTCCAGGGCGTGAAAAACCTTGACCCAATCCGCAGTTTTAGGGCGACGAAACCAGCCGATCTCGCGGGTTCGCCCGGTCATGACCGCATCCTTGACGGTGATCGGGAAATCCCACTGAAACTGGTGCTTCTGCGGCACATAGCCGATGCGCGCCCGCGCGGTGCGCGCAGCACTGCCCAGCACCCGAATGCTCCCCGAGGCAGGATGCAGCAGCCCCATAATGGCACGTAACAGCGTGGTTTTTCCGGCACCGTTCGCCCCGAGAAGACCCACAAATTCGCCGGGGTTCAGGGTGAGCGAAAAATCCCGCAGCACCGCCCGCCGCCCGTACCCCGCATAGAGGTTCTGGATGCTCAGCGTCGGATTTTCTCTCCCCGGCGCGGGGTCGTTTTTGGAGCCTAGCACGGTAGTACTTTTACTCATTCCGCGCGCCCTTTCCGCTCGCCATGATGCGCTCGGCCTGCGCCTGCGCGGTCTTATTACGGCGCATCATGAAGAGCCCCGCTGCGGCAAGCACCACCACAGCCCCAGCGCCGAGCGCCACCGGCAGGACAGGGAACCCACCGGATGAGGCCCCCGGACTATCGGAAGCAGCCGCAGAGTGCGCGCCCTCCGATTCGCCCGTCGGTGCCTGATCTGCGGCCTGCTGCGCCAGAGCGTACACCTCGTCCGCAGTCACCGAATCCCCGATGGCGAACTTCATATAGCGGGTATCGGAAACAACCGAACCATCCGCAAGCTCCGCACGGGCCGTCACCTTCAGCAGATAGGCACCGGGCTTGGTAAACACCCAATTGGCGTGGGTATGCGTGTTCTTCTCAACCCATATATCCTGCGGCTCGTGCTTGGACGAATCCCACAAAACCTGCGGCTTCGAGAAGTTCCCATTCTCCAGGTACAGCGTGAACTGCCCCGGCCCCTGAACCTGCTCTAGGGTGAGGGTAACCCCGCGCGGGGTTTTCTGCACAAGCCCCGGGTCCTGAGTGGTCCAGCCAGGCCAGACGACCCCCTTCGTCTCGGTCTGCGGAATCACATACACCTGCTCGCCGGGCTGCGCACCCACAAACGAATAACGGTCATCATCAGGAACCTGGCGCAGGGCCGCATCGGAGCCGCGGTACAGCACATCATCCACGCTGCGCCAGATGGGTGTAGCGGCATGATCGTCATGGATCATGAGCTGAAACTTACCGTCGGTAAAACGCGGGCCCATATCAACATGCCCGCTCGAAATTTCGGTGCGTCCCGTGCCCACCGGCTGCTCGGGCGAGAGCGTCTGCTGCAGAGCCTTCTGCTCTTTGCTGAGGTTATCCCCACTCGGTCTTGAAGAGGCGGCCGCCGGTGACGGGCCGGCATGGGCAACACTACCAGCCGAAACCAGCAGGGCAGCACTAAGGGCAGCTGAAATAACCTTCTGACCAGTATTTATGCTAAAAATAGAATTCTTCAATGGTGTTTCCTTCACAGTACTAAAAGTGCATTTTGCAGGCGTCTACAAGCCGCCCATAGCCCGCTGGATAGCCCGGGCATTAGCGCGCATCATATCCGCATAGTGGGGTGCCTCATCATCGAGCGAATCGGAATACAGGGTGCCCACCTGAACCCCGTTTTCATGAGCGACCTCACGCAAAACCGGGCTTCGCGCGCGGGTATTCTTCTCAAGAAATATGGCCGGTACACGCAAATCCCTGATAGTGCGCTGCAGCCGCTGCCGCTGCTGGATGCTCGGCTCACTGCCCGCCACCGGTGTCACAAACCCCGCCACGCTCAGCCCGTAAGTATTCGCCAGATAGCGGTACCCGTCATGGGTGGTAATCAGGTTTTTCGAGGCCTCGGGCAAAGACGCATAGATGCCGCGAATCTCCCAGTCCAGCTCATCAAGCTCACGCATAATGCGCTCGGTATTCGCCGTGTACAGGCTGGTTCCGGGCGGGTCAGCCTCAGTAAGAGCATCACGCATGACCTGCGCGGCCGCCTTCATATTCGGCACCGAATGCCATATATGCGGGTCTATCTCGCCGTGCACATGTTTACCGAGCACCGCCTGCGCCAGTAAATACACCTGCCCCCGATGCTCGCGCGAAGAACCCCTCAAGAACCCGTATTGGCCACCGGCAGGGACCTCCTGCAGAGTGCGCGAAGGAACCGCAATGATCGTGCGAGCCAGGTCGTGTTCGGTGACTTTCCCGCCGCTATCGGTGCGAATCACAAGCCGTCCCGTATATGCCTTAACGGCTATATCCGCATGTCCAGAGGCTAAAACGGTCGTATTTGTGCCCAGACGAGAGGCAGCCTCGGCAGGGTCCTCACCCACCACAACGTGCAGTGTTCCCTGCGCCTGCCGCACCCCCTCAGGTGCGTTGCGGGGCGTTGCCAGAACATCAAGTTCGTACACACCGGCATCCGCAAAAGCCCACGAAAGATGCGTATGCGCCTGCAGCGGAAGCTCCAGCGACCCCATATCGCCGGTACGCACTCTCACGCCATCCTGCGTGGATTCCTGCGTGCCGCGTGCCTGAGAATCGCACATCATCTCGACCGCGCCGAAGGTCTGCGTAATAAACGCCGCAACCTGCCCGGGACCCTTCACCCGGGTAACCGAAAACGCGACCGAAGCATCCGAATCTGAGGGCGACTCAGCGGAATGGGTGGCGGATGCGCCCGAAGACTCGGCGCCCTCAACGCGCAGCCCCAGCCAGATAGAATCCAGCGAGGCATCCTCCACCACGGGTTCAAGCTTGCCGCCGTACTGCTCAATCCTCTCGGCAACCGCCACCTGCGCCGAACCCTGCGGCAGGTTAGAGCTCACCATCGCCGCCATTTTGCGCTGTTCCAGCAGCAGACCGTTGGTGAACGCCAGCCGCGCGTAGGCGACATCGCGCACATCCCGCAGGCTCGGCTCATAGGAATGCGGGTCTGCACCATTAGGAATGAGGGCGTGTACCCGCGCACGCTCGCCGCCAACAGCACGCGCCACATCCGCCAAAATCGGGGTTGTCGCCACCACCTGAAGACGCCCGTCGGCATCAAAACCCAAGGACGTATTCTGTGCGGTGCAGGCGCTTAACGCCGCGCAGACAGGCAGAAAACCCAGGAAAGCGCGGCGGCTGAGCCCATTACGCGGCATGACGCTTGCGGCGGCGCACGGCGTACACGATCATGCCACCTAAAGCGACAGCAAGCACGGAGGTGCTGACCATAAACGGGTTAAAACCGGCCCCGGTGCTGGCCAGCTGACCGGCAGCAGCGGCCTGCTGCGCATCCTTAAGTTCCTGGTTGGTGAGGGCGCAGTCCTTACCCGAGGCGGTCTTACCAACGATGCGCACCTTCGTGCCGTCCGGTTTCGTCACAATACCGCTGGCCGCATCCACGGTGCCGCGCCCCGCCTGCTTGTCTGGGGTTTTGCTCTCGCCAGCGGGCGTATCATTGTGCGCACCTCCGCGGTGGCCGCCGTTATCTGCGGGTTTCTGCGCCCCCTGCTGCTTATCACCGCCGGAGGTGTTTTCCCCGCTGCCGTTACCCACCGTGAAGTTCAGGGTGGAGGTGCTCTCAACGGTCTGCCCGTTCTTCAGGCGCACCTGCCAGCCGATCGTCACCCGGTAGCGGCCCTCCGCAGTAAACACCCAGTTGCTGTGCTGGTGCGTATTCAGCGGAACCTGAAATGAGCCGCCGCGGGAGGTGAACACTTTCTGCCCGGCGGAACCGAAGTTGCCCGAGAGGAACACCGACATTGAGCCGGGGCCGTCGAACCCCTTCAGGCTCATGGTGACCGGCCCGTCGGCCTGCTTGAGAAGCTCAGGATCCTGGGTACTCCACCCCAGCCACGGTACACCCGCCTGCTGCGTAGCCCCAATCATGTGCACAGTACTTCCCGCGGGGGCAATATCTTCCATGCCCGCCGGGAATTTCAGCTTCGCAGCATCACCCAACACGAAATTAAGTGAGCCGGGGGAGACATGCTTGGGCGGGCTGAACCGGTCATCTTTCACGGCAGAGCTCAACGTGGAGCCGTTCAGCACCGGCCCCACATCGAAGTGCCCTTCAGTGGCGCGGTCTGACCCGCCGTATTCGGCCACGTTCTGCACCGTTGCCGTGTGCAGCGCGGGCTCAACACTCGGGACGGATGCGGGGCTGCGCAGGGACTGTTTGGCGTCTTTGACCTGAACCTCGGTGGCGTAGCATTTCTCGCTGCCCGACCCCGCCGAATCCGACCCGCCCCCGGCGGAACCCGACCCGGCTGCCGCACCCTGATGAGACGCACCGGGGGCCACATTGGCGCTATTGGAGCCGCGCACGCTTTTACCGCCGGATGCGCTCGCTGGCGGGGTGATGCTCTGTACAGTACCGTCTGTTCCGGTGCCGCCTGAGTCGGCAGTGCTGGCGGCACCATTACCCCCAGAAGGTTCCGCCGCGTTTACCGCCTCCGGGGTGCTGCGATCGGCAGCCCCTGACCCCTGGCTGGCACTGTTGCCAGCCTGCTGCGCTTGGGGCTCTGGCGCGGGCCCCTGCGCGGCAGGGTGCTCGGCTCGCGGCTGCTGCGGTGCACCGTTTGAGCCCCCGCTGGCGGGGGCACCTGCCTGCCGCACATTATGGGTGTTGGCCCCCGAAATATTGGCCGGGGTTTTCGGCGCGCCTGCACCGGCGGGGGAGGCCGCGCTCGCGGCTGCCGACCGGTCAGCGGCTTCGGGGGCGCCGCCGTGCCGCTCGCCCTCCTGGGTGCGCATCTGCTCAAAAATATTGGCTGGAACATCGCCTACCGCCACCGTGTAGGTCTGCTCGGCGCTGATCGGCGTGCCGTCGGCGCGCTGAGCTGTCGCCCGGAAAGTAAGCCGGTAAACACCCGGTGCGGTAAATGCCCACCCGGGGTGCGCATGCTCACCTGCGGTTATGGTGTGGGCGGGCAGATTCTCGCGTGAACTGAACAGGCGCGTGGGGCCGCTGGGGTCCTCATGGAAAACCTCAACGGAGCCACCATCGGGGGCCTGGGTGCGCACAAGTTCGAGTGATATTTTGTTCTCTTTCAGTGCGTCGCGGGGGATATTATCAGCCCCGAAGCCGGGGTGAAGAATCCCGCCGGTGCCGGTGTGCGGGATATACCAGATAGGGGTGCCTTTGGGGGCAATAAATTCATAGCCTGCAGCCACAGTGCTGCGGGTGGAGTCAGTATTTGGCAGGTGGAAAACAGTTCGTGCGGGATCGTAAATACCTTCACCGTCGTGTGTGCTGGCCCTCGAACCCAGTGTGAGGGCACCGTCGCGCAGGGAGAGATCTACCAGGTTGGCGTGCACCCCGGCAACAGTATTTTCCCCATCAATACGGCGGGTTCTCTGGTTGCTAGTGGTGTCCGATGCGCTCGCGGTGCCGTGTTCTTCGTGCGCGAGGGCTGGTGCTGCGGGGGTGAGGACAAGCCCGCAGGTGAGCGATGCGGCACTGAGTAGGGTCAGGGCGGATGTGCTTCGTTGCATGTGTTCCTCCAGGTGCGTGATGCGGTGACTGGGCGCGGTTCGGCGCGGGGGAGTCCGTTCGCCCCCGCGCCGTTGGCGTATTCGGGAATCACTATACAGAGCATTTTTGTTAATGACAATTATTCGCAAAAATGCTACGCTATTGCCCGTAAAAATTAGAAAGGCAAGCATGAACACGCACCTCCGAACCCAACGTCGGGCACCCGGAAAACCCCTAGCGCGCCTCTCCGTCGCGGCGCTGATCATCCTCACCGGGCTAGCCCCCAACATCACAGCCCACGCCGGGCCTGACGACGGGCGCATCATCACCACCAAAGGCCACGTAGACGCCCCCAAAGCCTACTGGGAAAACGGCACGTTCGTTCTCAAAAATGAATCCAACCCCTACAAGACCGGTGCAGACCTCTACGACCTCGACAAAACCGTCAACTGGGTCGGCAAAGGCTGGGACGGGCGTAACGGCGCCTCACAATACACCCTCACCCTCCCCAACTCACCCAGCCTAGGTTTTCTGGGTGAGTCCGGGCAGACCCTCTACATGGCGCCCACCCTCACCTGGGGCAACCACGACCCCATCTGGGCGGGTCTGGGTGCATCTGTCAAAATCCCCACCGAACAGTTCCGTGACGGGGTGTTCGCCACCGACATCCTCTCGGTGGACGGCCCCGGGCGTATGGAGCTGTTCCGGTACAACCCCGACGACGGCCCCGCTCAGATCAACCGCATTCTCTCAAGTACCAGCACCGGCTGGCACTCCTGGCTGCTGAGCAAAGGCAGCCACACCCACAACACCACCACCTTCACCCGGCCCGGGCGGTACGAAGTCACCTACCGCACTGTGGCCCGCGGTACCGACGGCAGAATCATCCAGTCCGCGCCGCAGAAACTCGTGTGGCAGGTGGGCGGTAATAAGCCTATTCTTGGTGACGGAACCCCCACCGCAGTACCCACAGAAGAGCGCTATAACGCCGCGAATGTGGGGAACCTGGACACCGCCAAATATGTGCTGTCCGTGGCACCGCACACCCCAGACCCGGACCCCGCCAAGAGGAGAGACGCTGACGATAAGCTCAGCGACATCACCTTCACAGCGGACGATAAAAACCTCAAAGGCAAGCTCACCCTGTACAACAACGGGTACTTTCTGACGGATCTTGATGTCACCAACGGCACCGCCACCTGGAGCGAAATGATGGGCGGCGAATCATCCCACCTGCAGGCGGTGTTCACCCCTGAAGGTGACAGCGGTGCACGCTGGATCTCGCATCAACTCGCGTATGAGCCCGGGCGCGCTGAGAGCGTGTACAGTGACGACGGCAACGGCCAATGGCCCGTAAAAACCCCCGAAGAGCGCAACACTACCCTCAATACCGCCACCTACACCCCCACCAGCGGCGACTACACGGTGCGTACCGTACCCTCCACGCAGGAAGGATACCGCACGATTGAGGTGACCTTTGCCGACCCGAACTTCCGCGGGTTTATTCGCGGCGGGTTCTACGCGCCCAACGACTACGAATACCCCAAATTCGATATTGAAACCACGGTCGAAAACGGGGTGGCGCGTTTTACCTACCGGGAAGACAGCTACTTTGAGAACAGTGAACTGATCGCCAAAGTACTGCCGCACCCAGATATGAACGCGCGCGCCTCGAGCGTGAAACTCACCGGTGACTACCGGCGCGGCGGCGACTATAGCGTATCCGGCACATTCACCGTGGAGGGAACCGCCGGGCAGGCCCCCGCCGACCCCGCACCCAGCGCTCCCGCCGGTGAAACGCCCGCCCCGTCGTCCAGCCCGAGCGCCACACCCGCTGCGCCTATTACCCCCGCCCCGTCCCGCACAGAACCAACCAGCCCAGCACCAGCCGCCTCAGGGCCAGCCCAGGGTGAGCCTACCGCATCGGCTGCAGCGCCCCCACCCGCCCCGTCGCACCCCACCTGTGATGCCCGCACCCTTGATGGCCGCCGCAAAATCCACGACGGGCACCTTGACATTCAGGGGCAGCTGCGCGACAAGCAGCTTCACGTGGGCCTGAAAGACGATAGCGGTCTGATCGACCCGGACTCGACCGTGCGCCCCCTTGATTCGGTGGTGCTCACCGTGAGCGATCGGGCACGCCGCACCCGTAATGAGCACATGAGCAGCCCCGCCCTGAACTTCATCGGCCCGGTAGGCACCGCCTTCTACGGGCTGCCCCAGACCCAGATCAAGGGGCTGCCCTGGCCGGGGTACAGCACCGAGAACATTGACTACTCCCAGCTGTCGGGCGGGGTGAAACTGCACGTGGTGCCGCGCACCATGCCGCGCGGCGCCCGGTTTGGGGTGTTCACAGAGTCGCTGACCGGAGCGGATGTGCTTCTTGACTCCACCACCGGCAAAGACACGATTGATATTGCGTACGCCACTCACGCGCACGCGAACTGGGTGTTTACCGAACCCGGCCGGTACGGGTTTGACGTGTACTACACCGCCACCCTCAAGGACGGTACGGAGGTAAAGAGCGAGGTACAGCGCATGCAGGTTGCGGTGGGGGATGAGGCCGCGAACGGCTGCTCAACCGGCGACTCCACCGGATCTGCAGCCCCCGGCGCGTCTGGGGGCGGTACCGCTGCACCCTCCGGTTCTGACCGCGCCACCCCCGGTGCCGGAACCACCGACGACACCACATCTGCGCCCTCCTCCGCTGGCGAACCTGAGGCCACAGCACCCTCGTCCGGGGCAGGTGACTCATCACCCGGTGCCGCGCCTGCACCCGCGAATAATGGCTACGGTGCCCCTGCCCATGGCTATACTGCTGGGGCTGGCACCGGTTCGGATGGTGGCTCATCAGACGGTTACGGTGCCTCAGCTGATGGTGGTGCTGGCGCGGCCGGATCGTACGCCGGCGGCTCTGGCGGATCTGGGGCGGGTTCCGGCAACGCGGCGGTATCCGGCGGGTCTTCCGGTGCGGGCTCCTCGGCTGGGGCGCTGGCGCACACAGGGTTCGCGGCCGCTGGTGTGGCTGCTGTGGGTGCGGCTGCCCTGGCAGGCGGCATTATTTTAGTTGTCATCCGCCGCCGCAGCTCACGCTGATTCTTTGCAGCAGCATACTCGCCCCACGAGTGAATAGCGTTCCTCTAGGGGTATATGGCGTCCCGGCCTGTAGAACAATACTGACAGGCCGGGACGCCATATTTCTGAGCAATATCTGGCTATTTACGTATGAACCTGAATGTATTAGAGTACGGTGAACGATAAATGTGAGTTATTGTATGGAACCCTCACGCAGGTGCGTGCTAAAAAATATCCGAAAGCACTCTTTAAATTTCACGAAATACATAGTGCAGGGTGCCTGCCCAATAATTGTTTACAGATTTTCGTTTATAGGGTCACACAATAATAGGTCAGCATAGTGTGGTGAGTCTCCTCATAACTGCAGCCATACTTTCCTGGCATCCTAGGTACACTTAAAGACGGCAGTTACACGGTAATCACAAAAACACCGGCAGTACGGGGTGAGGAGGCACAATGCAGGCAGCGTATCAGGGCGCGCCGCTGGGTTCGTCCTACCGGCTGGTGGAGCCCGTGGGGGAGGGCGCGGTCGGTACCGTGTGGACGGCCACCCGTTCCGATACGTCTGCGTTATTCGCTGCGAAGCTGCTTAAACCTGAGTACGCGGACAGCCCCGAATTCCTGGAGCGTTTTGTCCGGGAACGCACCGTGCTCATGCAGCTTCAGCATTCGAGTATCGTGCCGGTAGTGGACATGATCGTTGAGGGCGGTAACCTGGCGATTATTATGGAGTACCAGCACGGCGGTACTCTGCGCGATATGCTTCGCACCCTGGGCACGATTGCCCCCGGTACGGCTTTGGCAATGATGGAGCGTGTGCTGCTGGCCCTTGAACAGGCGCACCGTAAAAAGGTGCTGCACCTGGACATTAAACCTGATAACGTGCTGCTTTCCGGTAACCCCACCGAGACGTTTCCTGAGCAGGTGCGGGTAGCTGACTTCGGTATCGCCGAGCTCACCGGTGACGGCCCCGCATCCAGTACCACCGGGCGCGGCAGCTACGGCACGCCCATGTACATGTCGCCTGAGCGTAAACACTATGGCACCGCCACAGAATCCGCTGACGTGTACTCGGTGGGGGTGATGCTCCATGAGCTTCTGATTGCCTACCCGCCCACGCCAAACAGCGGCAACCCCACCGGTGTGCACGAGAGCATCCCAAACGACCTGCGCACTGCCCTTGAGGCGATGCTCGCCACCTCCCCAGATGCGCGCCCCACCGCAGCACAGGCTGCCGCGTCGCTGCGCGCCCTAGCAGCCCGGTACGCCCCGGCCCCGCCAATGCTGCCGGTGAATCCTCCCAGCAGCCCCCAGCACACCCCGCCGGGCACCGGCCCGGGGGAGCGGATGGCGACGGTTGTGCGTGGGGCTTCAGCTGCCTCCCAAGACACCGTGATGGGCACCCAGATGCCGGTTGAGCCTTTGCCCCACTTGGGGGAGGCATCATCCCAGACGGTGCTGCGTCCGGTGCGTGTGAGCCCCGAACCTGAGCAGCAGGCACAGGAGGAAGAAGAGGAGGAGCCAACGGGCGGTTTTACGCGGCAGCTGCGCCGCCCGATCGTGTGGGGGTCAATCCTGAGCGTGCTGCTGATTGTGGTTGTGATCGGCGTGGTGATTTGGAACCCTGTGGCTCCGAAGAAGACCGAAACCACCCACGAGAAGTGGTCTGCGCAGGGCAACGATTCTAAACCGTTGCCCTCGGGGCTGGGCACGCAGGTTTCAGCGGAATACGATTCATCCTCGCAGAGTGCTTCTCTTACGTTTAAGTTCTCGTCGCAGAAGTCCGCGCTGAAAGGCGATATTCTGCAGGTTATCCCCGGCACTGCCGAGGGCGGCACCTGCCCCGAGACGACGTGGAGCCCCTCTAAAGGCCAGAAAGCGCAGAAGAACCACGCCACAATCACCGGTATTGATAAGAAATGTTCGTGGTCTTTGCCGGAGGTGGAGATCCCCGCAAACTCGACGGTGTCGATGACTGCCACAGTGAAGGTCTCAATTTCGGATCAGAAGGACTTGCAGAAGTG
>ERZ773072.303-NODE-303-length-29408-cov-38.067966_pt1 | contig 29408 bp, 24 predicted proteins | sample MGYA00580617_ERZ773072 | MGnify/ENA primary metagenome ERZ773072 (study PRJEB29015, sample SAMEA2737970) | human oral metagenome | biome: human oral; feature: human-associated habitat; material: dental | place: China | collected 2122 ...
ACGAGGTCCTGGCCGTGGGCGACATGGAATTCCAGAACAAGTGCATGGACAAGTTCGCCCAGCTCAAGGACCAGGGACGCACGGTCGTCGTCGTGTCCCACGGCCTCGAACAGATGCGCACATTCTGCGATCAAGCCGCCTGGCTGGACCACGGGACGCTCGTCGACGTGGGCGCGGCCGCAGAGGTCATCGACACCTACTCCGACGTGGCCCATCACGCTGTCGAGGTCGAGGGAGGCGGCACGCGCTTTGGCAGCGGCGAGGCCATGATCGAACGCATTGACCTGCTGTCCTCCTCGGGGGAGCCCACCTCGCTCGTCTACCCGGGTGATCCCGTGCGCCTGCGACTGCACTACCGTGCGAAGGAGCGTATCGAATCCCCGGTCTTCGGTGCCTCCATCGATACCCGCGAGGGTGTCTTCGTGTGGGGGCTGCACGGCATGGACGCCTGCTACGTGCCGACCTCGATCGAGCCGGGTACCGGCCACCTCGACATCGAGATTCCGCGTCTGACCTTCAACCCGGGTGCCTACACGATCTCGGCGGCAATCCAGAATCACGACATGACGAGCGTCATCGATGCCCTGCAAAAGGCTCGCCGCTTTGACGTCCTGCCCGGCCCGGGCATGGAGTCGGGTGGTCTGGTGAACCTGGGTGCCTCATTTACGGACCTGACCCCCGCGCGTCCGATGCGCGACGTTCCCAGGCGAGGTGCCGCCGACTACGAGCACCTCGCGCGCAAGCAGGCCCAGCAGGCCGACGCGCTCGACAAGGACGACTGACGCGCCGACAGAGGCGCGGGGCCCAGCGGAGCACATACCGATGGGCCACGGGACTTGTCGTACGGCCGGTGGGCCAAACGCACCCGTCCATGGTGATGACTGTCATATAATTCTCGGAGAACTGTCTCCCAGCGATAAGGCACCGCCATGGCATTGACGTCCACGCTCGCCCGACGCGCGTACCCGTGCGCCCTGACCACCGCCCTGTCCCTCGCGTTGATAGTCCTGCCCGCGCAGGTGCGCGCCGATGCCGGGGAACAAGGCGCGGCGCAATCCGGAGCCGTAAGCTCTGCAACGACCCAGTCCGCTTCGCTCACTGCTCCGTCGTCCCCTCCCAGCCCCGAGGCCACGGACGCACCCGAGCCCACCGCCCCTAACGCGAGCGGCGAGAACCGGGCGGGTGGGGCCTCGTCGGTGTCGGACGAAGCGCCGACGATGGGTGCGTCGGATGAGATTGACAGCGGCGCATGGATGCGCGACTCGGTCGGCTGGTGGTGGCGCCGCTCAGACGGTACCTACCCGTCGTCCCGGTGGGTGGAGATCGGCGGAAGTCGCTACTACTTCAACGCCAGCGGGTACATGGCTACCGGCTGGCTGCGCGACTCCGGCAACTGGTTCTTCCTGGCTCCCTCCGGAGCGCTGACCGGCGGCTGGCTACGCGACGGGGGATCCTGGTACTACCTCGACCCCGCCACCGGCGTCATGCGCACGGGCAAGACGGGAGTGGATGGAACCTGGTACTACCTGGATGAGTCGGGTGCGATGCGCACCGGCTGGCAGCGCCTGGACGACGGGTGGCACTTTTTCGCGGCTTCCGGCGCGCAGATGGGCGGTTGGGTGCGCGACGGTGGAGAGTGGTACTACCTCGACCCCAATACGGGAATCATGCGAACTGCACCCCTGGAGCAGGGTGGCCGTCGCTACGAGTTCGACGCCTCGGGCGCGTGGCGCGGGTACGAGGCACCGGCAGGGTACCTCCAACCTACCGACCACATCACGGGGCTCGCAGGAGCGACCAACACGCTCACGTGGGGCATGAACGGCACGAAGGTGCGCATTGCCCAGGTGCGCCTCGGCCTGTGGCACTCCAGCAAGCTCGCCTCGGTCGACGCCCCCTTCGTGGCCGCCGTCAAGAACTTCCAGCAGCGCATGGGCCTGCCTGTCACCGGAGTCGTCGACAAGGCGACCTGGGATGCGATGGACACCGGCTACCCGTGGACCGTCGACCAATACCAGGCGACGCCCCTGCCCCTGACGGCCAGGCGCAGCGAGCGCATCGAAGCCATGATCGGGTACGCGTGGAATCAAACGGGTTCGTCCTACACGTGGGGAGGGGCAGGTCCCTACGACCAAGGATTCGACTGTTCGGGTCTGGTTCTCCAGTCCCTGTACCGTGCCGGACTCGACCCACAGCCCATCGACGTCATCAAGCACGCGTGGCCCTCCTATCGCACGTCCCAGGAGCTGTATGCCTACCCCTACTTCCAGCACGTCCCCCTCGGGCAGCGTCAGCGCGGCGACCTCATTTTCTACAAGACCGGTGGGGTTGTCACACACGTCGCCATCTACCTGGGCGATGACCTTATCGTCCACACCGACTGGATGGGACGCCCCGCCCGCATGCAGCACATCACCGCCGGATACGGGTGGGACCGCATGACCCCGGATGTCGTGCGGCCCCTGCCCTAAGGGTTGGGCGTCCCACGGCAGCGGGCCGGCCGCGGAAAGCTCCGCGACCGGCCCGATTCTGCACCATACGGCGTGCAGCGATGCGATTAGCTGCGGCCCATCAGCCGCTTGGCGGCGCGCTTGGACTTGGAGGCGGCGCTCCTGACCGACCGCGCGAGCTGCGAGCCCGCGGCGAGCTCCTCGCGCAGGGACGCAACCTCTTGAGCAAGCTCGTGCACCTGCTGGTGCAGCGCCGTCATCGTGTTGAGCATGTCGACGTGCACGAGGTTGAGAGCCCCGTGGTAGCTGCTCTCCGCGCGGGTAATCTCCTCGCGCATGCGCCGGTAGTACTCGGCGCTGAGCAGCGCCTGCCCCAGGTGTGGGGAGGTCGGGTCCGTCGTGGCCAGCATCGCACGCAGGTAACGATCACGGATATGCAGGTTGTCCCACTTGTGCAGATACGCGTCCGTGACGATCGAGTTGCCCAGCGCGGCATCCTTCGTGTCACGGTGATGCCAGTAGGCCAGGGGACCCTCGTCGATGAAGCCGACCGGGGAGTCGGCCAACAGCCGCAGGTTGAAGTCCCAGTCCGCCTGCGTCTGCAGGGAGCCGTCCCAGTGCCCCACGCGGTCCGCGACATCGCGGCGGATGAGCTGCGAGATCGGCGGCGTGTAGTTCTCCACCAGCATGTCCACGAGGGACAGGCCATAGTTGTCGGTCGACAGGACCTCGCGCTCGATCTCCGTGCACGTCCCGTCGGCGCGCACACGCTCACGCACTATCTCGCAGCGGGTGGCGACGCCCCCCGCGTCGGGATGCTCATCGAGGTAGGCGACCGTCTTGTTTAGAAAGTGCGGATGCCAGGAATCGTCATCATCGTGAACGGCATAGTAGGGATTGTGCGACGCCGCGAGACCCGACTCGAGCGCAGCCTCGCGGCCACTCGAGACCTCGTTTGTGACAACCGTGATCTTCGAGCGAACGGCGCTGTTCTGCTTGTCGACGACGGAACGGACCTGGTCCTCGTCCCCGGCATCGTTGACGATGACGACCTCGTAGTCGTCGAAGCTCTGAGACGCGATCGACGCCAGGGCACGGGTGAGCATTGCCGGGCGGTTACGGGTGCGGACGACGACGGTGACTTGAGCGCTCATTCAGTATCTTCCTTAGTGGTCGAAACGGTCAGTTCGGATGCTTCCTGGAGGCGCGGGCGCAGCAGGTAGATAGCGCACGTCAGAGCACATGCGTAGCCCAGTGACGCGATGATCCACAGGCCCATCGGGCTGAGCGGCATGTCAGCCCACCACCACTGGATGTCACCGTTCAGGTTACCCGGTGCGATCCATCCCAGGTGGCGGATTGGCAGCAGCCCGCGAACGTAGCGCGCGATCGTCGTGTGCATGGCGACCGCGTCGACGACGCTGAGGAAGAACACGAACATGACGACCTGGCCTCGGGCCAGCGAGGACTTCTTGATCGCGCAGGACAGCCAGATGAGCAGCCACGTGCCCAGCAGGGGCAGGGCGTAGCGGGAGTGATAACCGCCGAGGTTTGGGAAAGTCGTCGGGGTCGCGATCAACAGGGGGATGCCTGCCATCGCGCCGAAGACCATGAAGGCGGCCAGGGCCTTGCGCGCGGTGATGGTTCGAGCACCGTAGAACAGGACGGCGCCGAGGACGAGGAGCCCCAGGATCGTCGTGTAGCCCGGCAGGGGAGTGTCACGCCAGCCCGGGCCGGAGTACAGGCCAACGAAGCCCGCGAAATACTCGGGCAGGTAACGGATGTTCATGATCGCGACCTCGATGCGCTCGTGCAGGGTCACCGAGGCATCGGACTGGGCGATTTGGCTGGACTGACCGGAGCCAAGCATGCACCACACGCCGATCGCGCTCAGGAGCGACGCGATGCCGATCTCGGGCAGGTGGCGGCGGCGCGCCGCCAGAATCAGGATGCCGAGCGACACCACGAACACGTAGAAGGCGGCGTCACCGCGCGACCCGTAGCACAGGAGGGACGCGAAGGCCGCGACGCCTAGGAGCGACCAGCGTCGCCACCCCTGGGCGTTCAGTGCACCGTAGAGTGCCGCGCCGTAGGAGAAGACACCTGTGATCGCCCACGAGGAGGGGTTGTTCGAGGCGATGAAGTACAGGCCCATCGGTGTCCACGCGACGAGGGCTGCCAACGCCGTTGAGCGGCGGACCTCTCGGGTGGACAGCGCACAGACAGCTCCGATCAGGAGGGACGCGATCGCAACGTTGATGGAACGCATGATCCACACGGAACGCTCAACGTTGTGCCGCGAGAACAGGTGATGGAATTGGTAGAAGCCGTAGGGGTACTGCCCGTCGTTGTACCGGTATGACGGGACTATCTTGTCGTCGGAATACTCTGTGATACACGCGTGCGATCGATTGGGGTTGAAGGCCTCGCACTGAGCGTGCGACGTGGATATGGGGACCATCACGTACAGGTCGCCGTCGATCGTGGTCGTCTCGCACGAGGACTCCACCGGCCTGGGACACCACGTCGACACGAGATGGTAGTCGTCGTCCGGGGAGGATCCGGGGGGAGAGGCGAAGACCCAGCCCGCGGCGACGGCGAGGACGCCCAGGACGAGGAGAATCAGCGCGAGAGGGCGCGCTGCGGAGGAAACGAAACGGGCGCGCAGGGGTGCCAGCTGATTCACAAGCGCACGTGTCATGGAGAAACCAATCTTTCCGGGACAAGTACGTCTAATCTACACGAGTCCCTCAGTGTCTCCCTCAGTGTCTTGATTCGGAGAGGTCTTGATCTGGAGAGGCCTCGATCGATCAGAAGACGATGGGCCAGTGAGGCATGCAGGTCGTCAGAGTGGAGTGGGCGTCGGTGGCCTCGGCCAGGGCCTGGGTGTAGGCGGGATTCACCTCGGGCTTCTCGCCGCGCTTGAGGGCGGCCTCGGCGGCCTCCTGATCGGCGAACTCGGGGATAGTGCCGGAGTCAAGGGCGGCGTTACGCTCAACGTAGACCGCGAGGGCGGCAAGGGCTTGCTTGGAGGTCTCGTCCGTGGCGGCCTGCACGAGGCGTTCGGAGTAGTCGTTCTTGAAAGCGGCCGCGAAGGCCTCCCACGCGCGGTGGCGCTCCTCAGCAGTGGTCTCCTCGGAGCCCTTGGTAGCGACGTCCCTGTAGACCTGTCCCGTCTCGGAGCCGTTGAGGGCCTCGGTGAAAATCTCGTCCATTGCGGCGCATCCGGGAGAGGCCGCGCGCAGGGTCGGCATGGTCGAGCTCGACGGCTGGCCCGGGTCTCCTGGGGAAACGGAGACTGCGGGGGTTGACTGAGCGCTCTGCGTCTCATCGGTCGGGGAGCACGAGGCCGTGGCAAGCGCGCAGATAGCGACCAGGCCGAGGGCGGGGAGGAGACGAGTCACGAGGGGTCCGTTTCTGTTGGGGGGATATCTCCAATCTATCAGCGAGATGCGGTGCCTCAGCGGACCTTCAGCCTGGTGAATAGTGACGTATCCGACGGGTAAGTGAAAGACACTGGCAGGGAATGCGTGAGAACTACGGCATAATAGGAGCAGGAATCGGGTGAGTAGCACCCTCGGACGCCCACGGGCGCGCAAAGGAGAAGACCTCATGAAGATCGTTGTGACCGGCGGTGCCGGCTTCATTGGAGCGAATTTCGTTCACACGCTACTGGAGGACCACCCGGACGTCGACGTCGTCGTCCTGGATAAGTTCACCTACGCGGGCAACCGTGCGTCCCTGACCGATGTGCCCGCCGAGCTCGCCGCTCGCCTGACCGTTGTCGAGGGAGACATTGCCGACGCCGACCTCGTGGATGGCGTCGTCGCCGGTGCCGACGCGGTCGTGCACTTTGCCGCCGAGTCGCACAATGACAACTCCCTCCTCGACCCCTCACCCTTCATTCAGACCAACCTGGTGGGCACCTTCACCCTGCTGGAGGCCGTGCGCCGCCACAAGGTCCGCTTCCACCACATCTCCACGGACGAGGTCTACGGTGACCTCGAGCTGGACGATCCCGCGAAGTTCACCCCCACTACGCCATACAACCCCTCCTCGCCGTACTCCTCGTCCAAGGCGGGTTCGGACCTCCTGGTGCGCGCGTGGGTGCGTTCCTTCGGTGTTGAGGCCACAATCTCGAACTGCTCGAACAACTACGGCCCCTACCAGCACATCGAGAAGTTCATCCCCCGCATGATCACGAACCGCCTGCGCGGTGTGCGCCCCCGCCTGTACGGCGACGGCTTGAACGTGCGCGACTGGATCCACGTGCGCGACCACAACACGGCCGTGTGGGACATCCTCATGAAGGGCCGCATCGGCGAGACCTACCTGATCGGCGCGGACGGCGAGACGAACAACCGCGACGTCGTTGCCATCCTCAACGAGCTGATGGGCTACGCCCCCGACGACTTCGATCACGTGACCGATCGTCCGGGCCACGATCTGCGCTACGCGATCGACAACTCCAAGCTGGTCGCCGAGCTCGGCTGGGAGCCCCAGTTCACGAACTTCCGCGACGGCCTGGCCGACACGATCGCCTGGTACACCGAGAACGAGGCGTGGTGGGCTCCCCTCAAGGAAGCCGTCGAGGCGAAGTACGCCGCCGAAGGACACTGAGTCCTTGGATCGCGTGACCCGAGACGAGGCCGTGCTTCGCCCCCGAGTCACCGTCCTTATGGCCACCTACAACGGGATGGCCGAGGGCGGGGCGTGGCTCGACGAACAGGTTGACTCCGTGCTCGCCCAGGTGGGCGTGGACGTCCATCTCGTCGTGTCCGACGACGCGTCGAGCGACGGGACGCGCGCACACCTGGAGGCACGCGCCGCTGCCGACCCTCGGATTACGGTTCTGCCCCAGCGTGACGGTACCCCCGGCGTCACGGGCAACTTCCTGCACCTTTTTACGACGCATGCCCCCGACGGTTCCTACGTCGCCTTCACAGACCAGGACGACGTGTGGCACGAGGATAAGCTGAGTTCTCAGCTGGCCCTCATGGCTGATCGTGGGGCTGACGTCGTGTCATCGAACGTGACGTCCTTCCAGTGGCTGCCCGGCGGGGCGGTGGGGGAGCGCCGCCTCATTCGCAAGTCGCAGCCTCAGCGGGCTTGGGACTTTCTCTTCGAAGCCGCGGGACCCGGCTCCACCTACGTCTTCAGTCCGAAGGCCCACGAGGCCCTCGTGCAGGTGTTGGAAGGCCTCGACTACAGCGAGATCGGCGTGCACGACTGGTATGTGTACGCGCTGGCCCGATCAATCGGCCTCACCTGGGTAATCGGCGAAGAACCGACACTTGAGTATCGTCAGCACGGCGGCAATGTGCAGGGCGCGAACTCCGGCTCCGGGGCGCGTGACGCCCGCATGGCCAAGCTGCGGAACGGTTTTTATCGTAACCAGTTCATTCTGACTGCCCGTACCGCCCAGAAGGTCGGCACGTTCGACGAGCGCCGCGCTCGCCAGCTGCGCGCCATCCTGGGCGAGCTCGAGGGGCAAGGCATCGCCTCGAGGCTGCGCTTCGCCCTGCGCTGGCGTCAGATCCGCCGTGACCGCATGGAGGGCCTCAAGCTCGCCGCTGCGCGAGTCCTCGGCGTGTGGTGACCTTCTACCTCTGATAGGTGACGAGCCCGCCGTCCGCATCCTCCGTCGCCAGGATCTGCGTCAGCCTGTCCGGCGAGATGGCGTGCGGGTCGATGATGAGGACGGAGCGTCCCTGCATCCACTGATCCAGCACCTGGCCCGCACCCGTACGCGCGTCCCACAGCAGCGCGACGCGGCGACCCTGAGCGGGCGCCGACGGGCGGGTCCCAGCCAGTGCCTCGTCTCGGGCTTGGACGAGCAGCGGGGGAGTGTCGACGACGAGGGCATCCGGCTGCATGGCGATTTCCGCGAGGCCGTCGAGAGCTCCGTCCAGGGGACCATCCCATGCGAAGGAGAGGTACTGCGCGGGCTGGGCGAGAACGTGCGCCCCGGCGTCCAGCGCCTCGGATGCTTCGGAACCGAGAATATTCGTGACGAAAAGGTCTCCGGGGAGGGGACGTCGTGTATCGAGAACCTCCCACCCCATCGCCCGCGCTGCGATCTGCCAAAGTGCATCCTGCCAGGGCTGAAGAGTCGTGTAGATGCGAGTTGGTGTTGCTTCGCCCGTGCCGAACAGATCGGCCGCAAGTTCGTTTGTCAGGTAGTTTGCGATCTTCGCTAACCACCGGCTGACCACGGGTCCTCCCAGTTCAACCCGCTCCTGGCCGTATTGGGTGAGTGCTGGACCTGACCATCCGTTAATTGCTGTGATACAGTGAGTGAGCCTGCTCATAGTTTCTAAGGACTTATTGTTCATGGTTTCAAGTATACCGAAGGTCTCGGGTGACCCAAATACTTAGTAACTGTGAAGTCCTTGAAATATGGCATTGTTTTACCGTTGGGTCAAGTGCTACGGGAAAGGTCTCAATATCGCGAAACGGCTTGACTTCCGACAATGACACGCGTGTAATTCTCGTATTGATCGATTCGTTATAAGGAGCTCCCGCAATGTGGAACATCTTCGGTGACGGACCTCTGGAGTGGTCCGAGGACGCCGACGCGGCGCAGTATGCCCGCATTGACGGCCCCCTTGCGTGGCAGCAGCACGCTCTATGCGCGCAGACGGATCCTGAGGCGTTTTTCCCGGAAAAGGGTGGCTCCACTCGCGAGGCTAAGGCCGTTTGTCAGGCCTGCCAGGTGCGCGAAGAATGCCTGGAATATGCGCTGGCTAACGACGAGCGCTTTGGTATTTGGGGCGGCATGTCCGAGCGCGAGAGGCGGCGCCTGCGCCGTATGGCCGGTTGAGTCCGACGCAGCGCTCCGTCGGTGCGATCCTTGTGACAAGGGGAGAAGCGCCGCTGACCCAGTCCGTTTTGAGGGCCATTGAGAATCAATCGGTGGCCCCGCATTCGTTGACCATCATTGATGTCGCAGGCCGACACGTCACTCCTTTCCCCGCTGATCGAGTTCCCGACGGTGCCGAACTCGTGCGCGTCGGCCGCGCCCGCAACCTCGGCGACGCGATTCGTCGTGCTCACGCACAGGGTGCCCGCTTTGCGTCGGAGCAGTGGTGGTGGATTCTGCACGAGGACAGTGCCCCCGAACCCGAGTGTCTCGACGAGCTGATCCAGGCCGCCGCCGTCGGTAAGCTCGTCGGAGCTGTCGGCGTCAAGCAGATGAGCTGGGATGGTAGCCGTCTCCTTGAACTCGGCATCTTTGCCACGGCCAGTGCCCGCCGACTCGAGCGTATCGGTGATGACGACATTGACCAGGGCCAGCACGATGGCACGAGCGACGTCCTCGGCGTCGGTACCGCCGGTCTGTTCATCAGTGCCGAGGCCTACGAGGCAGTCGGCGGATTCGATCCCGCGCTCGGTCCCTTCGGTGACGGCCTCGACCTGGGGCGGCGCCTGCACCTGGCCGGGTATCGCGTGATCGTAGCCCCCAAGGCGCGCGTGCGTCACGCCCGCGTCTCCCTCTACTCCGGCCTCGATGGCGCTTCGGACACGGACCACAGCGAACCGACGGGGGATGTCTCCGATGCCGTCGTCGATGGCAACGACGCGACCGATGGATCGTTCCGCAAGCGCCGCTACGCCCAGATGTACAACTGGTGCAAGGCAGTGCCTTCCCTCATCCTGCCGTTCCTGGCGCTGTGGCTCCTTGTGTGGAGCCCCGCCCGCGCCCTCGGACGCATTCTGACGGGCCGGGCCTCCCTGGCTCTGCCCGAAATCGGCGCCCTCGTGTCCCTGATCGGCGCGACCCCGCGCCTGCTGGCGGGGCGTGTCCGCGCAGCTCAGTCGCGTCGCGTTCCCCGCTCGACCCTCCGCGCGCTTGAGACGGCTCCCGCCATGCTGCGCAAGGAACCCGCAGGCGTGGACGAAGATGAGCATGGAGAGCGGATCGATCCGCTCATCATTGCCTCGATGCGACGCTACCGATTCCGCTCGGCATCGACTGCCCTGGGGCTTCTCATCCTCACTGCCGCCCTGGCACTCATGCAGTGGTGGGGGACGGGGGCTGGCCTCGTCGGCGGGGCCTGGGTGTCCCTGCCTTCCTCGTGGTCCGAGCTGTGGGCAGCCGCGTGGTCCGCGTGGATCCCGGGCGGAGACGGGTACGCCGGCGGGGCTGATCCGCTGACGATCCTCATGGCGATTGTCAGTGCTCCGTTTGCACCCATGGGCATCACCCCGGGAGCTCTCGCCACCTTCCTGCTTGTCGCGTCGACTCCGATTGCCGCGATGATGGCCTGGATTCCTTCACGAGTGCTCGCCTCGTCGCTGCGCGTCCGCTTCCTCGTATCGCTCGCATGGTCTGTCGCACCCTCTCTGCTCATGAGTGCCACGCACGGCGTTCTCGCAGCGACCCTCGCGCACGCGGCCCTGCCGGTCTTTGCCGCATACTGCTTGGGCCAGCCGAAGCCTCTGCTGGTAGCTGGTGCCGGTGGCGTCGATGAGGCCCCGCTGCGTCCGCGAGGAATCAACGGCGGATGCGCCGCTCTCGCCCTCGTCGTCCTATGCTGCTGCGCTCCCTGGACGCTCCCGCTGGGTGCGGGCGTTCTGGCGTGGCGTTCGCGTCGTTCCCTCCTCGTGGCACTGCCCGCCATCGTCCTCCTCGTGCCCACCTACGTCTCGATCGCGGTGCACCCTTCGGCATGGCCGGCGTTCGCCTCGACGAGCGGGGGAGTGCACGCCTACACGCGCGCCGATTCGTGGATGGCGATGCTTGGCATGCCTGCCGCACCGTCAACGCCGCTCGAGGCCATTGCTCTGGGCACTATCGGTGCCGGCATGATTGCCGCCGCGGGCATTGCTCTCCTGCGCCTGCGTACTCGCTGTGCTGCACTCGCCTTCTGCCTAGCCCTCGTGGCCGCAGCGGCCGGTTGGGCTGCCTCGCAGATCGGCGTGGGAATCTCCGGGGCGTTCGTCGCTCACGCGTGGACCGGCCCCGCGTTGTCCCTGTCTGCCGGCGCCCTGCTCGTGCTCGCCGCCCGATCTGGTTCAGGCAACGAAGACGAGGCCGAGGCCTCGCGTCCCGCATGGGACGGCTCGCGTCCCTTCACCGTACGTGCGCTCGGCGCCCTCAGCGCGCTCGTTCTGCTCGGAGCAGGAGGAGGCGTGGCCGTCTCGGCCTTCGCCGCACGTGGCGACGCAGCGGACACTCCGACCTTCACGCTCGCGCAGCGCTCGACCGTTTCCCCGATGTCCTCGCCGATCGTCTCCGCTGTCGCCTCGCAGGCCCAGCGATCGACGCGCGTGGGCCGCATCCTCGTCCTCGACGGCGATCCGACGAACGGCACGGTGAACGCGTCCCTGTGGCGCGGCTCGGGCCCCTCCTTGACTGATGGATCGCCGGCAACGCGCGCCCTCGCCCTCGCTCGTGCTCGCTCGGGCGCTGCGGAAGGAGTCCTGCGAGACCCCGCGACCGCGTCGCTTGCCCAGGCGGCCTACACGCTCGTCGTCTACCCCGATGACACGACCGTGGCGACCCTGGCCGCCCACGATATCGATACGATCCTGGTACCCCTCGGCGCCAGCGGATCCCAGGCCTTGACCTCCGGACTCGACCGCGCCTCCGGCCTCGAAAAAGTCGGCGACACGAACTCGGGCACCGTCTGGCGCGTGCGACCGGGCGGCGTGACCCCTTCGCGTGCCCGCGTCGAATCGGGGTCCGGCGTGACTACCCCGGTCGGCGGCAGCCAGCTGAGCGTCAGCGGAGACGTTGATGCGAGCGGCACCCTGATCCTCGCCGAGCGCGCCGACTCCGGATGGCGCGCATCCGTCGACGGCACCGCTTTGGTCGCTACTGAAGCAGCCGACGGATGGTCTCAGGCCTTCGAGATGCCTACCGCAGGGCACCTGACGCTCACTTACAGCGCGTGGTGGATCATCCCCTGGCGGATCGCCTCCGGCGTGTGCCTGGTCGTCGCCGCGGCAAGCGCCCTATCCGCGTGGAGGAAGAGATGACGAAGCACCCAGCCAACTCCCTGACGACCCTGATGGGAGCGGGGATAGCCGCGGCGGTTGTGGCCTCCGCGTCCATGTGGGTGTCGTCTGCTCCTGCCGTGGTGGAAGGCACTGCGCAGAGCGCACACCCCTCCCAGGTCCAGCTCGCTTGCCCTTCCGGCATTGTCGACCCCTTTGAGACCACGAACGTCGCAGCGGGTATCACCTGGTCGTCGCTGGCGACGGCTCCCGTGTCTCCCGCACCCGCTTCCGTCACAGGGCAGGGCGGTGTCATCCCGACGGCCCTCACCCTCGCCGGTCAGGGCGGCGGTGAACTCGCCGGCCTCAGCGCCGTCGGCTGCGCGGCCGCTCGCACATCTCAGTGGATCGCGACCGGTGCGACCACCGCGGGTGCCGACATGGTCTTGATCCTGTCCAACCCCGGCCCCACAGCATCGGTCGTCAGCATTGATGGGTATGGCGCGTCGGGGCCGCTCAATGTAGCACCACGTCAGGTGACAGTCCCCGCGCGTTCCTCGGCCTCGGTGCTACTCGCCGGATGGTTCCCCGACGAGAGCGCACTGGCCGTGCATGTGACCGCCGACGGGGGAGGGGTTGCCGCCTGGGCGCAGGCCTCCCTCATGAACGGTGAAATCCCGCAGGGTACCACCCTGGCTTCCGCGGTCGTGCCCGCAACCACGCAGACCATCCTCGGCGTGGACCCGAAGGGAACCTCCCTGCTCCGCCTCACTTCGCCGTCGGGAGAGGCCCGCGTGAGCGTCTCCGTCGCCGATTCGACTGGCGTGCACCCCCTGGCTGGAGGCGAGGCGACGGTCGCCGAAGGCACCACCCTCGACATGCCCCTTGACGGCGCATCCAGCGACTCCAGTCTGATCACGCTCATCGTGACCTCCGATCGCGAGGTCGTGGCTCAGACGACGACAATCACCCTTGGTGCGCCGTGGGCGCAGCGAGCGAGTGCCTGGATCATGCGGTCCAATGCGACTCCCGCCACAGCCCTGACTGAGGCGACTATTCTTGGCGCCACCCAGATTGAGGGCATGGGACGCCAGGTCCTCTCCACGACGCCGATCCGTGCCACCTCCCTGGCCACCAATTCGGGCGTCACCAACGTACGCGCGAGCCTTCTGCTCTACGCACCCGCGGACGCTCCGGCCTCGTCGAACGATCAAGGCGTCGCCTCATCGGATGTCCCCAGCCCGAGTGCAACCCCTGACATCTGGGCTTCGCCCTCGCCGAGCGGCGGGCAGTCCGGGACAAGCCAGTCCGGCGCCGATCAGGACCCACAGTCGAGCGGAACGTCTGCTTCCACACCCGGAGCGGTCACGGTGCGCGTGGGCGGGCGCACCATCTACGTTGCACCCGGGATCCCCACCCTCGTGGATCTGCCTGACAACGGTGGAACCCTCAGCGCGGACTCTCCGATCCAGGCGACTATCGTCGTCTCCGCGGACACGGCTGTGGGTCGCATGACCACGACGTGGAACGTGGGCACGGAAGGCATCAGCGCCGTCAGCGGCACCATCCGCACCACCAACTGAAGCGCCGCTCAGCGCATCGCGTCGTCGATCTCGTCCGGCGGCAACGCCAGGATGTGGCTGATGCGCTCGATCAATACCCTGCGCGTCATAACAGCGACTTCCTCCGGGGCGCACCGCAGCGTGATCGGCAGGCGATAGACGACGATACGATCGTGCAGACCGCGACGCCGATCCGCCGGGAAAATACGCGCGACGACGACGTTGTGAGACTCCCAGGGAGCAGGGTTCGACGGGGGGACATCCTCGACCGCAAACTCGATCGTGGCCACCTGCGGCCATCGACGAATGAGCTCGGTGACGAGTTCGCCGACCATCAGATCGAAGTCCTCACGCCGCGTCCTCCACGCCGGAGTCCCCGGGAAAAACAGGGGACCGCGCGGACCGCGACCGTGGCGGTCACGACTCGAGACATGGCGGCGCGTAGAAAACACCCCCTCAGGGTAGGCGTTAGGCGCGCCGAAGCGGGCGATACGGGCACAGAGTGTCGTACTCTTAGGGGCGTGATTGCCCAACGCCACTGCTCCAAGCCCGGCTGCTCCACGGTCGCCGTCGCCACTCTGACCTACGACTACCGCGACTCGACGGTCGTTGTCGGCCCCCTCGCGACTGTCGCCGACCCTAACTCTTACGACCTGTGCGAGGAACACGCGCACAACCTCACCGCGCCGCTTGGCTGGCAGGTCGTGCGTTTGGCGACCACCTTCGAACCCGCGCCGCCCTCGGGGGATGACCTCGCGGCGCTCGTCGATGCTGTGCGCAGGGTTGCCCAGGAGGCGCAGGCGGCCCCGGCGCCGCCTCAGGAGACCCGCAAGCCGACCACCGGACCGTTCGGGCCCGCGCGTTCCGTGGGGACCCCTGACACCTCGAGCCCGCTCGATCCGTCGAGCCCGTACGCGCGACGCCGCGCCCAGTTCACCGTTGTCGACGGCACGGACACCGAGGACACGACTAGGGGCTAGAGGCCGAAACGAGCCTGCGTCGCCTCGTGGAAACGAGTCTGGCCTCGCGAGCGGCGGTCAGCCTCCCGACCCCACTCGCGATCCCTGCGGGCCACCAGCACGGCCGCAATCACAACCTCCGGGTGGAGGCCATCGGGGAGGGGAGTCTGCACGCGACGCGACAGGCGCTGTGCGAGTGAGACTGCGACCTGTCCTCGAACGTCCGTCTTCAACGAGCGATTCGACTGCAGGAAGGCACGAGCCTCGGCGACGAGGGCATCGTCGAGGGGGAGGATTGTCGCGGTGCGCGCCCAGTCTTCGAGGCCCGGCGGCAGTACGAGCGGCGGGTAGAACACGGACGCGCCCTGTGAACAGACCATCGTCCCGGCCGCCAGATCGCCCAGGCGCTTGCCTTTTGAGCTCATGAGCTCCGCGAGTGCAGCCAGGCCACCAAAGGTCGCCCAGTTCTCCAGAATGCCTGTCGAGACGCGCACTGCGCTATGGCGGGCAGTGATCGCACCGCCGTCGTCGCGCACGACCCGCAGGTTAAATGCCCACTTCCCAAACGAGCGCCCACGGGTCGCGATCTCGACCACCAGTGGCAGGAAAAACATTGTCGTCGAGAAGAAGCCGATGATGATCACGCGCTGGATCGACGGGGATGGCAAGGTGAACCTGACAGCCATGACAAGCAGCACGACCGTGCACATCAAGTACGTCGTCGCATCCATAACTGCGGCGGCGAAGCGCTCCGGAGGCGAGGCCGGCGTCACGTCCAGGGTGACTGCCTCGCCCGTGCGCACAAAGTCGTCTTGAATGGCGCTCGATTGACTGCGTTGCGTGCTCATATATGACACGCTAGTCCAATGGACATTGATGTGCTGCGGGTAAGTGGCGAAACGGAATGGAAACGGCTGGAACAGCTGACGCGCCAGCGCTCGCTGTCGGGCGACGAGATCGACGAATTCGACCGTCTCTACCGTTCGACCACGACGGATCTGGCGCGCGTTCGCACGCTCAACCCCGATCCCGAGGTGATCGCGGAGCTGTCGCGCATCCTGTCCGCCGCGCGCGGGCGTCTCGCGGGCACCGGCGGCCTCTCCGGAGCCGTTATCGCGCGTTTCTTCACGGTGTCCCTACCGCTCACGCTCTATCGGATCCGTTGGGTGATCCTGGCCGTGATGGCAGCGTTCATTGCCATCGCCGGCGTCCAAGCGCACTACCTGATGAGTCACCCGGATGTCATGAACGAGCTGGGTACCCCCGAGCAGCTGAAGTACTATGCGCAGAGCGCGTTCGTTGAGTACTACCACCAGGACACGAACGCGGAGTTTGGCCTGTCCGTGTGGGCCAATAATGCCTGGATCGCCCTGGTGGGCGTGGCCACGGGGATTACGGGAGTTTACCCGCTGAAGATCCTGTGGGAGAACGCCACGAGCATCGGCACGTCAACGGCCGTCGTCTTCAGCTACGGCGGAGTCTGGCACTTCTTCCGTTTCATCCTGCCGCACGGACTTCCCGAGCTGACTGCCGTCTTCATCTCGATTGCGGCGGGCCTGCGGGTCTTCTGGTCGTTGCTCGTGCCCGGTCCGATGACGCGCTTCCAGGCTGTCGGACAGGCGGCTCGTAGCGCGATGACGGTCGCGGCGGGCTGTGCCATTCTCCTGGCCGGATCCGGCGTCCTGGAGGGCTTCGTGACGCCCTCCGACCTGCCTGACGCCGTCAAGATCACCCTCGGTGCCCTCATGACGGCCGCCGTGTGGGCATACATCCTCATCCTCGGGCGGCGCGCGCACCAGGCGGGCGCCAGCGCCGATGTCGGCACTGACGCAGGCTACTACCAGCCTGTCTCGGGGTGAGTCGCTCACGTGGCGTCAATGCGCGCGCGAAGCAGGCGCGGCTCAGAGTCGGCCGCTCTTCTTGAGCTCGATGTAGCGGTCCGCGGTCCGAGCGGGAAGCAGACCCGCCGAGGCGCGCACGGTGAGCGCGCCGGCCAGGCGGGCGTCGGTGGCTCCCGCCTCGTCGGACCGTTCGGCGAGGGAGGCGGAGGCCGCAAGGAATACCTGCTCGGCGTCCTCGCGTGCTGCCCGCGCTCGTATTTCATCCGGATCGGTCGCCGATGCAACCAGCACCGTGTGGCGGTCGCTTAAGCGCGCCAGCGCATCGGTGAACTCGGTTTCCATGCCGGCCGGTGGAATCTTCGTTGCGATAACGACGAACGCGGAATGATGTACGGTCTGCTCGACCGTGCTGACCATCTCCGACCAGTCGGTGACGTCCAGGCGGGGTGAAATATCCGTAAACGTGTGGGCCAGGGTCTCGATGACCTTAGCTCCTCGCACGCCCGAGACGCGTGCGCGGACAGCCGAGTCGAGGACGATGAGGTGCACCTTGTCGCCCGCTCGGTCCGCCAGGGCAGCGAGAAGCAGGGCAGTCTCGATAGAGGAATCGAGGCGCGGGGCGCGTCCCAGCGCGATCGAGTCGACCTCTTCGTGCTCGGGGGCTCCGAGCAGAGCCGAGGAGGCACGCCCGCAGTCCACGACGATCACGACGTGGCGGTCGCGTTCGGGCCTCCACTGGCGCACCATCAGTTCCGTCGAACGAGCGGAAGCACGCCAGTCGATGTCGCGAGGATCGTCGCCCACGACGTAGGAGCGCAGGGAGTCGAACTCGGTTCCCGCGCCGCGCAGCGTCGTCGGAGTGGTTCCTTCGAGCTCGTGGAGACGTGCCAGGCGCGAGGGCAGCAGGACGCGCGCTTTGAACTCGGGGAGGACCGACAGGGAGAGGGGAGCGGACAGACTCACCTGGCGCGCGCCCAGGTGCAGGGGACCCCACGAGCGAATCGTGACGACGTCGGCCTCGCGGGTGCCGCGCCGGGTCGGGGCGAGCACGGTAGAGACACGCTCGGAGGTGCCCGGGCGCAGTCGCACTCGCTGGCGCACCGGCGATGGGTTGAGCGAAGGAGGCCACGCGTCGCGCACATCCAGGTTCATGTGGCGCTTCGTCGTGTTCGTCAGTCGCAGGCGAGACTCGGTGGTCTGGTCAGCACGAATCGGCCCGGTCACGTCACGGCTGAGCCGCAGGGTGCGCGGGGAGGGTGCGGCGAAGGCATCGAGGAGGCACACGGCCACGACGAGGCCACACCACGCCCACGCGAGAGCGCGAGACGGGGCGAACGCGAGGGGGATGAGCCCGACCAGTACAAGGAGCGCGCTACGCGCCGAAATTGCCACGGGGGCCTCAGCGGGGCACGGGGGTAGCCGCGAGGACGCCGGCGACGACGTCCGTGGCGGTAACGCCCTCAAGGTTGGCCTCGGCGCGCAGACCCAGGCGGTGTGCAAGCGTCACGGGAGCCATCGTCTTGACGTCGTCGGGGGTGACGAAGCCGCGGCCCTGGAGGAACGCCCACACGCGCGAGGTGCGCAGTAGTGCGGTCGCGCCTCGGGGGGATACGCCCAGCCGCACGGCGGGGGAGGTGCGCGTCGCGCGGCACAGATCGACGAGATAGGCCATGACTGCCGGTGAGACCTCGATGTGGGATGCGACCGCGTGGGCAGCCTGAATGTCGGCTGCGCTGGCGACCGGGCGGATGCCGGCCTCGGCCAGCGCCATCGGGCTGAAGCCCGCCTGGTGACGCGCGATGATGTCGATCTCGGCCTCACGCGACGGCAGCGGCAGCTCGAGCTTGAGCAGGAAACGGTCCAGCTGGGCCTCGGGCAGCGGGTAGGTGCCCTCGTACTCAACAGGGTTCTGCGTCGCGATCACCATGAACGGATCGGGGAGCTGGCGGGTCTCGCCGTCGATCGAGACGGTGTGCTCTTCCATCGACTCGAGGAGGGCGGACTGGGTCTTCGGAGGCGTACGGTTGATCTCGTCCGCGAGCAGCAGGTTCGTGAAGACGGGGCCCTCACGGAAGACGAACTCGGACTGGCCGGCGTCCCACACCATCGAGCCCGTGATATCGGCGGGCATGAGGTCGGGGGTGAACTGGATACGCGCCATGTCCACGTCGAGGGCGCGCGACAGGGTGCGTACGAGCAGCGTCTTGGCAACGCCGGGCACGCCTTCGAGGAGCGCGTGACCGCCCGCGACAAGAGCGACGATGAGGCCGCTGATTGCGGCGTCCTGGCCGACGACCGCCTTGCCGATCTCTGCCTTCAGGGCAAGGAGCGCCTCCTGGGTACGCTTCTCGGTCTCATCGAGCGCGCGGCCCGACCACCCCTCGCCGGTGGGCGCAGAGAACGAGGCGCGGGCGTCCTGAGGGGCGACCTGCACCTGGGGCGCGTAGGGGGCCGGCGCGCCCTGCGGAGCGTAGCCGTTCGGCGGCGCGGCGGGGATGGGGCCGGGCTGGGGCATGCCCTCGGGCGCGGGGCCGGGGATTGGGCTAGTCATGGCGAATCTCCTTTTCGAGAGCGTCGAGGTCATTGGCGAGGCGGATGAGCGCCTTTTCAGAGGTTGGGGGCGGACCCCACAGGAGGGCGGAGCAGCGCGAGGCGGGCAGGCCTCGCTGTTCCATCGCGTGAGTGAGGGCTTCCCGGTCGGCGGTGTGCGCAACTCCCAGGGCGGTCGCGATGCGCGAGGCCGTGGAGCTGCGCAGTGCCTGCGCGGCGTGCTCGTAGGCGCGCTGGGAACGCATGAGGCGGGCCTTGCCGATAAGCGTCTCGGAGGCCGGGACCTCGATGGGGAGACGTTCGGAGGTGAGGGGGCCGAGCCTGCGACCGCGCGCGAGGCCAGCCAGCAGGCAGGCGGCGATGACCATGAGGAACGCGGGCATGAGGTACGGGGAGGTGAGCAGCTCCTGCGTCGACGTGCCCGTCGGAGTATCGGTGCGCGTTGGCGAATACCAGGCGACCTTCGGGGTCCGGCCGATCGTATTGATTGCCAGCGCGGCATTTCCTCCCTCGGAGATCGCGCGGTTGCGCAGGCGCAGGGAGTCGGGGATCAGAGCGCGGAATCGGCCAGAGTCGAAGCGCTCGGCGTACGCGTAGTTCCTGCCGTCGTCGGAGAAGCACAGATTCCATCCGTCGGCCGAGCCGGACAGTACGTAGTCCGAGGCCTGCAGATGCTGGGTGCGGCCCGCAATGTCGGACGTGCAGCCGGGGGTGAGCCACGTCTTGCTGCTGTATGTACGACTGGAACGCAAGCCCTGAAGGTAGACGGAGTAGGATCCTTGATCCTCCTCGAGGCCCACGTAGACGACGTTCGTGCGCGTCTCGATAGCCGTCGCCATCTCTTCGGTCATACGCGACGGGAAAATAACGACGAGAGTTGTATTCTCGTCGACCGACGCGGCCTGCTGCGCGTTCACGTCACGCACGGAAATGCCGTGGTCGCCCAGCACCTGGGCGAGGGCACGCGCCCCATCGCCCTCCTTATTCCGAATACCGACGGGGGCGTTGTTGTACCCAGCCGTGGGCAGGATAGACGCTGCGACCACGAGCAGCAGCGAGAATACGACGATGATGATCATCGGGCGTGCCGCGGCGAAGCGCTCGCGGGCAGTCGGAGTGACGACAGCGACCTGTGTGGCTTTCACGACGCCACCTCCGCATCACGGCAGGCGCGCAGGAGGTCCGGGGTGAAGCGGCGCAACGCCTCAACATGATCGGATGAAACGCCGGAGCGGCCGTAGCGCACCTGGTCAAAGGCCTGCGCAAACTGATCGAGCTGGGGGCCGAACGTGGGCGCGACTCGCGTCGCAGCGTGCGCCGCCTCGCGCGCCGTCAATCCGGGCGTGGAGGTGACGACGTCCTGAGCGTCCAGGCCCAAAACCATGAGACGGTACGCCCACACGTAGGCCAGGTCCCAGTCCTGGGCTGCCACGGCCTCGTCGAACGAGGCCTGGGCCTCCGTTTCGCTGGCCTCCTCCTCGAACACGGTGGGAGAGACGCGCTTGGCGAGGCGGATCGGGTTGAGGATGAGCGCAATGAGGATTGCGGCAACCGCGATAATTCCCACGATCATAAAGATCAGGGAGACCGGGGGCGTGCCCTGCCCCTTCCAGGACAGGGCCTCCCAGAACCAGTCAATGAGCGATGCGAGCCAGCGCGCGATGGGGTTGGGAACATTGGCGTACTCGCCGTGAGAGAGTTCCTCAACGATCCACTCGTGCGCCTCCCCCTCATCGGGGGTCAGCGGAGCATCACAGGAGAGCAAGCCGATCACTGCTGCTGAGCGCCTGCCTGAGCCAGGACCGAGGCGAAGTTCTCCTTACGGATACGCAGATCCGTGTACATGAGCGTCTCGAACGATGCGGAGAACGGCAGCAACAGCGAGGAGCCGAGCATAACGAAGAACATGGTGATGGCAGAGCCGACCGGGCTTGAGGGGTCGGACGTCGCCGCAAAGGAGACCAGGCCGCCGATGAGGCCGATGACGAATCCGATGAATCCGCCGATGAAGCTGACGGCGAGGTTCAACAGCAGGAAGCGGCCGAGAGTCGGCCAGAACTCACCCTTGACGAGCGACCAGGAACGCTTCAGCGAAGCGACGGGACCGATCTCCTCCAGCACCGCGCAAATCGGAGCAAACAGCAGCTTGATCTGTAAGCAATACACGAGGATAAAGATGGGGATAAAAGCAGCGAGGGCGACAAGCACGAGCCACCACAAATCATCGTTGCCGCCCATCAGTGCGGCGAGCGAGGCGAAGACTGCGACGATCCAGAGGATGACCGGGATCATCGTGATGACCGCGGTCAACGCGAAGGAGCCAAGGAGCGATCCGAGTCGCTTGCGCGTCATCGCCCACGCCTCGCTCAACGTCAGATTCCTGCCGACCGTCATCTGTGAGACAGTCGAGGCCAGCAGGCCCGTGAGGATGCTCGTCCCCGCGAACGTGACGATCCATTGCACCATGTTCGAAATCATCTTCAGGAGGAGAACGTTGGTACGATCCGTCATCGATTGCTGGAGTGCCTGGGGATCGTAGTCAGTATTGGCGACGGACTCGTATCCGAGGCCCGAGAGCAGGATCGACACACTGGCAATGAGCGACACGAGCAGCATGATGACGACGGTAAAGCCGAAGAGAACCTTCGGGTTCGAACGGATCGCCTCGAAGGCACCGCTGAACAGGTCGCCGATCGTGAGAGGGCGCAAGGGGATGATACCGGGCTTGGACTGCCACCCCCACCGGTTGATGGTGGAGTAGCCGGATGCCCCGGGCTGGGCGTTGTAGCCAGGCTGTGCACCGTAGGCCGGGGCCTGGGGCGCGGCGTAGCCCTGCTGGGCTCCGTATCCCTGGGTGGGCTGGGGGGCCGTGTATCCCTGTTGGGCTCCGTATCCCTGGGTGGGCTGGGGGGCCGTGTATCCCTGCTGTGCGCCGTAGCCCGGCTGTGCGCCGTAGCCCGGCTGTGCGCCGTAGCCCTGCTGGGGCGTCGGTGCGCCGGACTCGGGCTGCGGCGTCCATCCCTGGTAGGGGGCGGACGGATCGGGAGAGGTCCAGGGGGAACTCATTGATGCCTCCGTGTTGATGGTGCTTCTACAGTGTCCATCCTGCCATATGCGCAACTTGCGCGAAACCTTATCTCGGAGAGAAATTGAGGGATGGCTGCGCGAGTCTCCTGCGTTCGTGACGATTTCGTGACACTATCGTGATATGAGTTCGCGCATCCTCGTCGTCGACGACGACGTCGCCCTGGCTGAGATGATCGGCATTGTCCTCCAGAACGAGGGCTATGAGGTCGTCTTCTGTGCCGACGGATCCGCTGCGTTGACTCAATTTCAAGAGAACAATCCGGACCTGGTCCTCCTGGACGTCATGCTACCCGGCATGGACGGCTTTGACGTGTGCCGCGCGATCCGTCGTGTCTCGGATGCTCCGATCGTTATGTTGACCGCCCGTTCCGATACCTCTGATGTCGTGACGGGTCTCGAGGCCGGTGCCGACGATTATGTTCCCAAGCCCTTCAAGCCCAAGGAACTCGTGGCGCGCGTGCGCGCGCGGTTGCGGGGCCGTGAGGACTCTCAGGCCGATGAGGGCCTGTCCCTCCAGGACCTGTCGATCGACGTTGCCGGCCACATCGTCAAGCGTGAGGGGCGCGTCATTGCGCTGACTCCTCTGGAATTTGATTTGCTGGTGACCCTGGCGCGTTCGCCCTGGAAGGTGTTCTCGCGCGAGGAACTCCTCGAGCAGGTGTGGGGCTACCGTCATGCCGCTGACACCAGGCTCGTCAACGTCCACGTGCAGCGCCTGCGCTCCAAGATCGAACGCGACCCGGAGCGTCCCGAGCTGGTCGTAACAGTCCGCGGGGTTGGGTACCGTGCCGGCGCAGGGGCGTAGGGACGCGCTCAAGGATCTGCTGCGTGCCGTCGCATCGTCGAGGCCGTGGTCCCTTCTCGCCTCCTCTCACCTCGCCAGTCGTATTCGGCATTCCCTGTCCGCCCGCATCGCCCTGGTGATCACGGTCGCCGCCCTCGTCATCCTCCTCGTTTTCGGGGTGATTATCGCCTCCCAGCTGCGCACCTCTATGTTCGAGACGCGCAAGGATGCAATCCTGGCTGACGCGTCCCTGCGCTTTTCATCCGCGCAATCCGTGTTCTCCTCATCCACGGCCTCGTCTCCCGCGCAGGTTCAGGAGTCCGCGCGCGGCGCGCTGGCCTCGCTCAAGGCCTCGGCGGCCGGTGCGGGTGCGACGAACGTGGCGCTGCTGCGCTCGGAGGGAGCCACGGCGTCGCTGCGCATCAACCAGATCGAGGATGAGCAGATGCGCGCACTCATCACTCCGCAGATGCGCACCGCAGTCTCGGGTGGGGGCGCACAGTGGCAGTCGGTTGGTATCCGCTCAAGCGACTCCGACAAGGTAGTCCCCGGAATTCTCGTCGGCACCCAGGTGCAGCTGCCTCGTGCGGGCACGCACGAGCTCTACATTCTCTACTCGCTGTCCGCCGATCAGGCGCAGGTCGACGTGGTCCTGCGGGTCCTCGTCCTTTCCGCGCTTCCCATCATCGTGGCCCTGCCGATCGGTGTGTTCGCGCTGCTGCATCGCCTCCTGCTGCCCGTGCGAGTGACCGCGCAAGCTGCGACAAAGGCGTCAAAGGGAGACCTCGACGTGCGCGTGGATGTGCATGGGGACGACGAGATGGCCGACCTCGGGCACGCCTTCAATGCGATGACCTCCTCGCTCCAGGAGACGATCTCGCGCTACGACGAGCTCGCCAAGCTCCAGCAGCGCTTCGTCTCCGATGTCTCCCATGAGCTGCGCACCCCGCTGACGACGATCCGCATGGCGGAGGACATCGTGTGGGACAACCGGGACGAACTGCCGGCCCACGCGCGTCGATCCGCCGAGCTCCTGCACGACCAGACCGAACGCATGGAGCAGATGCTCGCGGACCTGCTGGAGATCTCCCGCTACGACGCTGCCAGTGCCCTGCTGGACGCCGAGGATCGCGACCTGCGACCGATCGCCCTGCGCGTCGTCGAAGGCTGTGCGGAGCTCGCACAGCGACAGAACGTGAGCGTCGAGATCGTGGCGCAGGGCAGAGTCGCGGCCGAGATTGATGAACGCCGTATCGAGCGCGTCATCCGTAACCTCGTCGTCAACGCGATCGAGCATGCCGACGGCACGCCCGTGACGATCACGCTCGCCGCGACCGAGACCGACGTCGCATGCCGCGTGCGCGACCGCGGGGTGGGCATGACCCAGGAGGTCGCCGACCACGTCTTTGACCGCTTCTACCGTGCCGACACCGCCCGCGCCCGCACGACTGGCGGTACTGGCCTCGGCCTCGCGATCGCAACTGAGGATGTCGCCATCCACGGAGGACGCCTGCAGGCGTACGGCGAACCCGGTCGCGGTGCGTCCTTCCTGATGACCCTGCCCAAGCGCGCCGGCGAAGAGATCGTTAGCCGCCCCCTTGCCCTGTGGGAGGACGAATGAGACGCCGCCTGATGCTACTCGCCGTGGCCGCATGCCTGGCCCTCGCGGGATGTACCTCTCTGCCCACCTCCTCGGCACCCGCGCCCTTCGACGTGTCAGCTCGGGACGGCAGCGGCATCCAGTTTTCCGCGGAGGGCCCCTCCGACGGGGTGGACGCCGCGACCCTGGTGAGCGATTTCCTGCTGGCGTGTGCGGCCGGTCCCCAGGACGACTACGCGACCGCGCGCCTGTTCCTGAGCGCAACGTCGGCGCGTTCGTGGCAGCCGGAGATGGAAATCCTCATCTACGACACGGACGCGGCCCCCGCGGTCACCGCCGGATCCGAGAACGGCTCCGAGGCGGACGTGACGGTCTCCGTGGTCGGCGTGGCCAGCATCGACGCGTCGGGCGTGCTGACCCGCGTGGCTGCCTCGACCGTGACCCGCACCTTCAGCCTCGTGCGCGAAGACGGACAGTGGCGCATCAACAGCCCTGAGAACATGGTCCTCATGAGCCGGGCGTCTTTCACGGCCTCGTTCTCGCTCGCCAATCTCTACTTCCCAACGACAGAGGGCGGGGACCTGGTCGCCGATCCTCGCTGGTACCCGTCGCGACGCCTGGCTTCCCACCTGCTCGCGGGCCTCGTCGAAGGGCCGCGTCAATCTCTCGAGCCGGTCACGGCGAACGCTATCCCGCCGGGCACGACCGTGCCCTCCCAGGGACTCGACGTCGTCGACGGGGTGGCGCGCGTGGAACTGAACGCGGTGGTGCCCGCGACCGAGGGGGCGCGTGCGAACCTCGCGTGGGAGCTCACCCGTACCCTCACCCAGGTGGCGGACGTGTCGCAGGTGAGCGTCTCTTTGTCCGGTGACGTGCTGGATGCTCAGGGGATCCCGGTGCCCCCGACATACTCTCTCGACACTCTCGTGGGGGCGGGACCCGACGGGGTGGGGATCGTGTCATCGTCGGGGCTGACGAGCCTGACCAGCACCACCGATGCCTCCAACCCGACAGTCTCGCCCGTGGACCCCTCTCTGGTTGCCTGGAGCGGTACCGACGGTGTGTACGCGCAGCGCGGCGGAACATCGGTCGCATTCCTGCCTGGACAGGCGCCTCTCGGCCCGTCGGTGGACCGCTTCGGATGGGTATGGGGTCCTGCCACGGCCTCGTCGGTGAGCGTCGGCGGGGGAGTCGATGGCGCGTTCAGCGTGAGCGTGGAGTCCGAGAGCGCCGGGGAGATCCACGCGGTGCGCATCTCTCCCGACGGCACGCGCGCCCTCGTCCTGCGCGGAAGCGACGCGAGCGCGTGGGTCGGTGTCGTCGAACGCGATGCCTCCGGGCGCCCGCTGGCGATCCGCTCCCTCGAACAGATCCCCCTTGAACACGGCTCGGTTGTCGACGCATCATGGACGACATCGACGGGCTTCGTGATCGTTGTGCGCACGACCGGTGAGGACGACCAGCTGGTCACGCTGCCCCTCGGCGGTCTGCCCTCGAACGTGTCCCTCCCGATTCGCGTGACATCGATGAGCGCCGGTGGGTCCTCCTCCGTGGTGGTCATCTCGGGCACCGATGCCGCCGGCAAGGCGCAGGTGCTCATCCGCTCGGGCGCGCTGTGGCAAAACGCCCCCGAGTCGCTCACCTCCGCCAGATACGCGGGGTAGGAACCGTGGTGGGCGGGAGCGGAGTCCGGGGCCTGATGCGGGGGCTGGTCGGCGCGCTCCTTCCTGTGCAATGCGCCGGGTGTCGCGCCTGGGACGAGGTCCTGTGCCCGTCATGCCGCTCCCTGGCTGGCTGCCCCGCGCACGTGGCCTCCCTTGAGGGCGTGCGAGGCCCCCTTCCCCTGGTGGCCATAGGGGACTACGACGGGCCGCTGCGCCGCATCGTCCTTGCCGCCAAGCACTCCGCGCGTACGGACGTCACCGATTTTCTGGACGAGGCCGGGGCCTGCCTCGGCACCGCGCTGGGTGGGGTGCTGGGCGTGGCTGGGGCGCCCGCCGCCGCTGTGGGCGCGTTGGAGGGGAGGGCTTCGTTCACCGGGGGAGCGGTGGAGGTGTGGGTGGTGCCCGCGCCCTCTTCGTGGAAGAGGCGCCTGCGGGGTAGGCAGGTGGCGCTGCCGTTGGCGCGCGCTGTTGCCCGAGCTCTGGCGGCAGGCGCGCCTCCTGGCGTGCGCGTGCGCGTTCGGGTGGTGGACGCTGTGCGGCTGCGCGTGGGTGCGACCTCCCAGTCGGGCAAGGCCGGGGCACAGCGTACGATGGGGCGCATGGGGTCGATGCGTGCGCTCGCGGTCCCGGGGCCTGGCGTTCGTGTTGTTGCGGTGGATGACGTGGTGACGACGGGCGCGACGGTTCGGGAAATGGAGCGTGTGTTGGGTGGTCTCGACGCGGTTGTGACTCTGTGTCGACCCGGGCTTATCTCATGACGCAGGTCACCGGCTGGGGTATGATGTGCGTACTGACTTTCGATAGCGTGAGCAGCAGGGACGCTTCTCACGTCAGTGCGGGAGGTGATAGCTCAGACCACGGTTCGGGCAGTGAGCACCGAACAATCCCTACCTGCGGGCAACGATGCCCGCCGCACACCATGGAGGAAACACATGGACATCACCGTCGTCGCACGTAATGCCGAGATTCACCCGAATTTCCGGGAATACGTGGAGGAGAAGGTTTCGAAGATCACTCAGTTCTACCCCCGCGCTCAGCGCGTCGATGTGGAGCTGACTCACGAACGTAACCCCCGCCAGGCCGACACTGCCGAGCGCATCGAACTGACCGTTTACGGTAAGGGCCCGATCATTCGCGCTGAGGCTCAGTCCGCTGATCGCTACGCGGCCGTCGACATCGCCGCCGGCAAGCTCTACGAGCGCCTGCGCCGTCTGCGTGATCGCGTGAAGGACCACCGTCGTCGGTACCCGCGCGACCTGGCCGAAGCCGAAATCCTCGAAGCTCCCGTCGTCGAAGAGACAGCCACATTCGAACCCGAGGCTCCCAAGCCGCTGCGCAGCGCTGAGGACCTGAAGGTCGGAGAGGCCCGTGAGGAACAGTGGGGTGATACCCCGATCATTGTCCGTCAGAAGGTGCACGAGGCCCCGCCGATGAGCGTGGATGAGGCCCTGGATCAGATGATGATGGTTGGCCACCCCTTCTTCCTCTTCGTCGACAAGGACACGAACCAGCCGTGCGTCGTCTACCACCGCCACGGGTGGACGTACGGCGTGCTTCGCTTGAACACGACAATCTGACGGTTGAAGGACCGCGGCGCCCCGGGCACCATGCCCGGGGCGCTCCCATGTGCGCTGTGAGCGTTAAATACGTCCATAGTTCGCGCGGGCGTTTCCACTTTGGGCAGTTAGTTCGTAAACTAATGGGTGGATTTGACTGTCTGCTCTACAAGGGGGCAGGCGATTAACGTCAGGAGCTATTCGTGTCGATTATTGACAAGATCCTTCGCGCTGGCGAAGGGCGTATGCTGCGCAAGCTGGATCGGCTTGCGTCGCAGGTTGATGCCTTGCAGGAGGATTTTGAGGCTCTGACGGACGAGGAGCTGCAGGCTAAGACTCAGGAGTTCAAGGATCGCCTCGAGGATGGCGAGACCCTGGACGACATCCTGGTCGAGGCGTTTGCGACGGTCCGTGAGGCCTCGTGGCGAATCCTGCGCATGCGTCCCTTCCACGTGCAGGTCATGGGTGGCATTGCCCTGCACCAGGGCAAGATCGCCGAAATGAAGACCGGTGAAGGCAAGACCCTGGTCGCCACGATGCCCTCGTACCTGCGCGCGCTGACCGGCAAGGGTGTGCACGTTGTGACGGTCAACGACTACCTGGCGAAGTACCAGTCGGACATCATGAGCCGCGTCTACAACTTCCTGGGCCTGACCTGCGGTTGTATCCTCGTGGGGCAGACGCCTGCTGAGCGCCGCGAGATGTACGCCTGCGACATCACCTACGGTACGAACAACGAGTTTGGCTTCGACTACCTGCGCGACAACATGGCGCAGGTGCCTGAGGATTTGGTCCAGCGTGGCCATGCCTTCGTCATCGTCGACGAGGTTGACTCGATCCTCATCGATGAGGCCCGTACCCCCCTCATCATTTCGGGTCCCGCTGACGGTGACCTGAACCGCTGGTACGTGGAGTTCGCCCGCATCGCGCGCCTGCTGAAGCGCGACGAGGACTACGAGGTCGACGAAAAGAAGAAGACCGTCGGCATCCTGGAGCCGGGCATCGACAAGGTCGAGGACCAGCTGGGCGTTGAGAACCTCTACGAGGCGGCGAACACCCCTCTGATCGGCTTCCTCAACAACGCGATCCGCGCCAAGGAGCTGTTCTTTAAGGACCGCGACTACATCGTGGACGGCGGCGAGGTTCTCATCGTTGACGAGCACACGGGCCGTGTCCTGCCGGGCCGCCGCTACAACGACGGCATGCACCAGGCGATCGAGGCCAAGGAAGGCGTGGAGATCAAGGCCGAGAACCAGACGCTCGCTACGATCACGCTGCAGAACTACTTCCGTCTGTACCCCGAGGGCTCGCGTTCCGGCATGACCGGTACGGCTGAGACCGAGGCCGCGGAGTTCCACTCGACCTACAAGATCGACGTCATCCCGATCCCCACGAACAAGCCGATGATCCGCA
>ERZ773072.304-NODE-304-length-29383-cov-21.102632_pt1 | contig 29383 bp, 21 predicted proteins | sample MGYA00580617_ERZ773072 | MGnify/ENA primary metagenome ERZ773072 (study PRJEB29015, sample SAMEA2737970) | human oral metagenome | biome: human oral; feature: human-associated habitat; material: dental | place: China | collected 2122 ...
CAACCTCGAGGCTTATCAGGATGCTGACCTCCGTGCTAAGGCACAGGCTGATCCTCAGTTCCTCAAGGAGCTCGTCGAACGCTACTTCTACTGCTAAGCGAGGACTTAGCCTAACCCATTAGAGAAGGACAGCCCCCGCCACTCCATCGGAGTGGCGGGGGCTGTCGTTTGCTGTCGTGTGTGGGGGCGTGCGAGGTCGTTCGCCTTAGAAGCGGGAGCGCATAGCCTCGGCGTTCTTGCTGGCTTGCTTGTCTTGGAGGTGAGCACCGAAGGTATAGGTCAGGCTGGCCGTGAGCATATTACGTATGCTCATGTTGACGACCTCGATGGTATTCCCTTCTGTAGTCAGGGTCGTACGTGGGTCGGGTGAAGCGATATTCGTGATACCCATCTGCAGACGAAGGCGCCCATTGAGGAGGCTGTAGTTGAGGCTGACGCTGGAGTAAACCTGGCTGCTTGTACGTCCAGCACCAGAAATCTCGGGAGTCCTGTAGTTCAGATAGAAGTTCCCGCTGAAGGTCTTCGTGTGGTTGAAGAAGAGTGTGCCGTTGAGGCTTGCACTATAGGAAAGACCCTTGTCCGCATTGAGTGGGTGCCCGTTGTAGGCAACGGAGGAGGTAGTGTAGCCAATCTGATGACTGATGTAGCACTGCAGGAAAGAGAGTGAGTGGAAGAAGTAGCTATTCTGTAGCCCGACGTTGTACTTTGTCTCAGCATTGTCGATCAGATAGCGTACAGCGCTTGTGTGGGGGTCGAGGAGGGCAAGGGGCGTGATGCCGTCCCAGCTGTAGTTAGCGAAGGCCTGGAAGTTCAGTGAGCCGTCGAGGGTGTAGCCGAAGGTGAGTGAGCCTTGCTTAGTGGGGCGCAGGTCTTCCTTCCCAGAGATGGTGCTGTACTGGTTCTCATACAGAGGATAGGGGGATAGCTGGCTGAAGTGTGGGCGGTCGAGGCGGATTGTTCCTTCGAAGCTCAGAGCGTGACGCTCACTGGGGGTGAAGCCGAGGTAGAGCGTGGGGAAGAAATTGACGTAGTCTCGTGTCTTGAGATCAGGCTCTCCCTTCACCTTACCTGCGGTGTGGGTGTACTCCATACGCAGCCCCCCACGGAGGTTCCACTTGGCTGAGAGTGGCTGGGTGATGTCGGTGTAGAGCGCATAGACGTGCTCATCGAAGAGGATGGCATCGGTACGTGCACCGAGAGTCGTGTGGGCGAAGTACTCATTGCTATTGTCCGTGCGACTCCAGGTGCCCTTTGCTCCGAAGGCGAGGATGGTCTGCCCTAAGGGTAGGGTGACGTCCACGTTCGTCAGGTAGGAATGTACTCGCTGTCCCTTGTGTCCCTTATAGGAGAAGTCGCTACCAGCTACAGGCGATCCGTCGGCGAGGTAACCCGTGGAGGCAAAGCGGCCATCCGAGGAGGTGCGCGAACCTACGTAGTCAGCGTCCCACGAGATTTTGCGCCCTGGAGCTTTGGCAAAGGTCTTCTCGAGGTGGAGGTTGAGTGCAGTGTAGGCTTCGTGTTCGGTCTCTGAGGCTGTCCCAGGTAGGCGGAGCAGGAGGTCGTGGCTACCATCGGGGCGGATGGAGTAGTTGCGCGTCTCGTTCGTGCGGTCTATCTGCGTACTGTTGGGAGCATAGGTGGCAGTGAAGCCTACGGTGAGCTCGGGGTTAATCGTGTAGTCGAGACCGCCTCTGATATTGAGGCTACGCGTCTGATAGTCGAAGAGGGAGGTGCTGGCTGAATAGAGCTGGGTCGAGGGGGCGGTACGGTAGGTATCGAAGGTCCCGATGGTGTTTGGGTGGGAACCGTCAAGGTTGAGTGAAGCGGATATACGACCCTGCTTGTAGTTGAGCCCTGTCGAGAGGCTGGGGCTGACACGGCCCTTGAAGAGAAAAGCGTCGGCCGAGATGTTTCCACCGAAGTAGTCGTTCTGAGCTTTCTTCATCACGATGTTCAGCACACCAGCATTGCCCTCCGCCTCATACTTGGCTGGTGGGGTGGTGAGGACTTGTACCTCAGCGATGTCGGCCTGGTTGTAGGAGCGCAGTAGACCCGTGAGAGCTTCGCCCGAGAGGCGTACGCGCTTGTCATTGATGAGCACGATTGCCTTACCACGACCGATGATGGAGATGCCTTGATCGGAGACGCTGAGCCCGGGGGTGCGCTTGAGGACATCGAGGGCATTCTGTGCACCAGCGCTGATCTGCTGGGCGTCGAAGACGAGGCGGTCTGCCTGACGGGTGATGATGGGGCGGCGGCCACGCACCTCGACACCTCGGAGCTGCTGGGTCTCTTCGCTGAGGAGCAGCTCGCCGAGGTCAAGGCCTGTGGCGGGGAGGGTGATGGTCTTGTACTGACCTTGGTAGCCCAGAGCACGGAGCTCGAGGAGGTAGGTGCCAGCGGAGGCCGTGAGGGAGAAGGTGCCGAGGGAGTCGGTCACGACACCCGTGACGAGGGTGCTGTCGGGGAGTCGGCGCAGTAGCGCGTTACCCATGTCGATGGCTTGGCGGTCGCTTGCGCGCAGGAGTCTGCCCTGGAGTCGTGCGTCGCCTGTGCTCTGAGCGAAGGTGCTTCCCGTGCCCAGTGCGAGGGCGGTGAGGAGTAGATGAAGGCGTTTCATAAGAAGTTCGCGGTGTAATGGATGATTATTACACTGCAAATATAAGCACTTTCTTTTGAAGTGTACAAATGTATGGTACACGCCTTCACATTTCTTTCTTTCGGGCGGGAAAGTAATAACCCCCGATGGCCTGTCCTGGGCTGTCGGGGGTTAGGTGCTATACGTTGGATGATCGTGCGGGGGAGGTGTGTGCGCTAAGACTTCTTGTTGAAGATGACCTCCTGCAGGGGCAGCTCGGTGAAGGTGGGGAAGGTCGAGCCAGGAGCGACCTCGGCATCCGAGGTGACGAAGCCTGCGGAGATGGATGTCCCACGGATGATACCGCGGAAGGAGCGGAGGATCGTTATCTTCCCGAAGGGTGTGGTCTTCGAATAGTCATCGATATAAATCGTGTCGCCAGCGAAGTGGCAGGGGATGTCATACGTCAGGGTACCCATAGGAGAGCCCTCGTAGTTCAGGCTTAGCTCGACGTCCTCGGGACTATTGAAGTGGAGGGTGAAGATACCCGTGCTGTCGCACCATTCGGTGCCTTGGAGGTGGTGTTTGTCTTCAGCTGTGGTGGCTTTCTGGGCTCCCTGGCATGAGCCTAATAGGAGTGTGAGGGCGAGCGCTCCGAGGGAGAGGGAGCGGAAGCAGGCGTGTCGTGTCATCGTCTTTCTGTTGTGTCGTTCCGTTGCAGGTGAGAGATGGACTGGGGATGGTACTCAGTAGCCCCAGCATATAAGGACAAAGGTACGTGCTTTCCCCACCTCCTGCAATCCTCATTTTTAGGTATTTCTTCCTCCTCATGCTACGGTGGGGGCCTTCATCCATCACAGCGGTTTTTCTTATTCAGTAGCGGGAAAAGTAGTAGTCCCGTGAGGAAGTATGCAGCTTCCCGTAGTGGTATTTCTCTATCCACGTACGTAGTCTTATCGGCCAGGTATCTAAATCCAAATGCCCACACACGTAGTCCTTAGATCTACGTACGTAGACCGAATGAATCCTCCGCAGATCTGTAGGTTTTCCTCGTATGCGTAGGCGTTCATACCATTATTACTTCCAGCTTTTTCCTCCGCAGAAATGCGTCTGTATGGTACCGTTATGCGGTGCGTATCGCAGGGCACTGTGTCAGCGTCTGTATAGATAGGTGCTTAGCGATTTGCTCCCCGAGAGGGGGCTTTGAGTGGCGGAGATGGGGCGTGCGATTAGCAGAGCGGAGTGGGCCTCGAGGTGGTGGATACGGGGTGTGTAAGTGATAGGTGACGAGGAGCTTACGTTCGTCAAAGTATTTATTTAGTCGGCTCCTTGGAGGGGCGGAGTATTTGCCTTTACTTTGTCGTGGAGTCCTGCTCGAAGCTCTCTTTTTATACCCTTCACCTCGCCCAGCTCCTCCTTGTATATACGTATGCTGGTAGGGTAGGGGGCAGGAAGAAGCGGAGCGCTCCACTATGCATTTATTCATTTTATTCATACCACACGACGATGAAAACACCTATCATCTCTTCGTCTGCCGCTGCCCAGTCCAGCGTGCCCTCCCTCATCTTCCGCGCCTATACGGTCAAGGAGCTTGCCTGTCTCTACTTCCCACAGAAGACGGCTACGGGAGCCTCCCGCTCCCTGCGTGCGCTCATCCGCCACGACCCCGAGCTACTCTCCCAGCTACGTGCCCAAGGCTATCGCCCGCGGGTGCACTATCTGCCACCCTCTGCCGTGCAGGTACTACTCGAGCATTTAGGCACTCCGGAGGAGTTCTACGAGATTCTCCGTAAGGCCTAATAGAGGCTCATCCTATGGGGGCGGTACGGGCCAAACGAAATATTTGACTATCTTTGCACCACAATTAAGAGGACGTGTGCGCCGTTATAGTCATGCCGTAGGACATAAGAGTCCGCACCCCTCCAATGGATTGGTTGGGTAGCTCAGCTGGATAGAGCAATAGCCTTCTAAGCTATCGGTCCTGGGTTCGAATCCCAGCCCAATCACTAGTACCTCCTCATCCCCCTCTATCTTTTCTAGATCTTTCTTGGAGTGCTGCTAGGTCAGAGTACTTAGGTCTCTCACCTTTTCGTAAATGACCGACATCCTATCCGTTTGATCACCTGCCCTCCGTATCCCTCCTTTCTCCCCAATTCTTTCGCACCTAGATCCCGCTTAGTAGGATACTAACTGCTGATTTCAGACACTGCTCCTCGATCAGAGGTACAGATCTACTATCCAAGGGTACTTTGGTAGGACAAACAAACCTATTTTATGCAACGATACAACATCACCGAGCTATCCAACAAAAGTCTCGATGAACTCCGTGAGATAGCTACCGAGATCGGGATTTCCCCCGAGAGCATCTCCGATAAGAAAGGCCTTATCTACGAGATCCTAGACCAACAGGCGCTCAGCGTCGCAGGATCGGCCTCGACAAAGCGTAAGCCCGGTCGTCCTCGCAAGGCTCAGAGCGAGAGCTCACCTACGGCTACGCCACAGGAACCACAGTCCCCTGTCGCTACAACTTCTACTCCTGAAGCAAGCGAAGATCCAGCCTCCGAGGCTCCCAAGCGTAAGCGTGGCCGTCCTAGCAAGGCAGATACCCTCGCTCGTGAGCAGGCTCTCACAGCGGTAGCCAAGGCTTCGCAGGCCCAAGACACAGAGGAGTCTGCTCCCAAGCAGGAGCCTGCCAAGCATGGAAGAGCCAAGGCTGAAGCTCCTAAGGAAGTCTCTCCAGCGCCACAAGTAGAAGTCGAAGTTGCTCCACAGGTAGAGCTCCCCCCCGTCCTAGACGAGGGAGAGATCAGCGAGAGCACACCCGAAGCTCCCGCTAGCGAAGCTGCTCCCGAGCCCATTCGTCCAGGACGCATCGTCTTCCGACACAAGGATAGCAAGTCTGTCCTTGACCAAGTGCTCCCCGCCTTCAACCCTCCCCAGCCCAAAGCTCGCCCTCAGGAAGCAAATCCCACACCGAACCGCACGCAAGCTCCTATCAAGGTACAGCCAGCACCACGCCCTGCAGTCCCCGAATTTAACTTCTCAGGTATCCTAGAGTGTATCGGTGTCCTAGAGATCCTACCCGATGGCTATGGCTTCCTACGCTCTGCGGACTACAACTACCTACCTTCGCCAGACGATATCTACCTCTCTGCACAGCAGATCAAGCAGTGGAGTCTCCGCCCAGGCGACCTTGTAGAGGGCTTCATCCGTCCTCCACAGGAGGGAGATAAGTACTTCCCCTTCGATAAGATCACCCGTGTCAATGGACGCACCCCATCAGAGATGCGTGATCGTGTGCCTTTCGACCACCTCACACCGATCTTCCCCGACGAGAAGTTCCAGCTCGCCTCGCCCAACAATCCTGCTGTCCAGGATAAGGTGGCTATGCGTATCGTAGATCTCTTTGCCCCCATCGGCAAGGGACAGCGCGGTCTCATCGTCGCTCAGCCTAAGACGGGTAAGACGATGCTCCTTAAGAATATCGCCAACGCTATCGCAGCCAACCACCCCGAGGTATACATGATCATCCTATTGATCGACGAACGCCCCGAGGAAGTCACCGATATGGCTGCCAGCGTCAATGCCGAAGTCATCGCTTCGACCTTCGACGAACCAGCAGACCGCCATGTCAAGATCGCCGAGATCGTACTGAATAAGGCCAAGCGTATGGTCGAGAGTGGACAAGACGTCGTCATCCTGCTCGACTCCATCACACGTCTAGCCCGTGCCTACAATACCGTCCAGCCTGCATCGGGTAAGGTACTCTCCGGTGGTGTCGATGCTAATGCCCTACAGAAGCCTAAGCGATTCTTCGGTGCCGCTCGTAATATCCGTGGCGGAGGTAGTCTGACGATCCTCGCAACAGCCCTCCAAGAGACCGGATCGAAGATGGATGATGTCATCTTCGAAGAGTTTAAGGGAACGGGTAACATGGAGCTTCAGCTGGATCGTCGCCTAGCTAATAAGCGCATCTACCCTGCCATTGACCTCGTAGCCAGCAGTACTCGCCGTGACGACCTCCTTCAGGATCTCACGACTCAGACACGTATGTGGTCGGTACGCAAGGTGCTCTCCGAAATGAACCCCATCGAAGCGATGGAGAACGTCAAGACCCTTATGAGTCGTACGCAGAACGATGAGGAATTCTTCGCCGTAGTCAATAGCTAGTGCGATAGTCCCTAAGATTATCTATCTTTACGGAGAGAATTAAACCCAATTACTCCTAACTCAAGATAAGCTTAATCAACAATGAGCAAGATCGGTATTTTCTACGGCTCCTCCACCGGTTCGACCGCTGAGGTAGCACAGCGCCTCGCTTCGGCTCTCGGCGCAGAAGCAAATGTATATGACGTAGCGAGCGCAGACGCAGCTGAAGCAGCTAACTTCGATGTCCTCCTCCTCGGATCTTCTACGTGGGGTCTCGGTGACCTTCAGGACGACTGGGAAGACTTCCTTCCTAAGCTCGCTGAGCAGTCTCTAGCAGGTAAGAAGGTAGCTATCTTCGGATGTGGCGATGCAGACAGCTATCCCGATAGCTTCTGTGAAGCTATCTCTAAGATCAAGGCAGGACTCGAAGGTACAGGCTGTGAATTCATCGGTGCCTACGAGCCCGAAGGCTATAGCTACGATGCTACCGAGACGGAGCAGGACGGTAAGCTCATCGGTCTCTGCATCGACGAAGCTAATCAGTCTGACCTCACCGACGAGCGCATCGAGAAGTGGGTTGCACTGATCCAGCCTCAGCTCTAAGACAAGCTCTTCGCTCCCCCTCCGTGTAGGGGTACAGAGCTTAGCTCAAATAACTACCCTCCACAGACTCCCTTTGCGGGAAGTCTGTGGAGGGTAACTTTTTTGTACTTTTATGGAAGTAAGATATAGCTATTCACTCTCTGCTAATAATAACTGCACTATGAAGAAAACATCACTCCTGGCAGCTTCTATCCTGGCACTCTCCGCTTGGAGTGCCCCTCTTGCCGAAGCTTGCTCCGACCTTATCGTCGGGAAAAAGGCTTCGGTCGATGGATCTGTCATGATCAGCTACTCCGCTGACTCCCACACGCTCTACGGAGACCTTGTTCACTACCCTGCAAAGGCCTGGGGCAAGGGACTTATGCTTCAGATCCACGAATGGGATACCGGTAAGCCTCTAGGCTACATCCCTCAAGCTCCCGTAACCTACAATGTCGTGGGGAATATGAATGAGCATCAGGTAGCCATCACTGAGAGCACCTGGGGCGGACGCAAAGAGCTCTCCGACACGACGGGGATCATGGACTATGGTAGCCTGATCTATGTAGCCCTCCAGCGCTCTCGCTCGGCTCGTGAGGCGATCCGCATCATGACCGATCTCGTACGTGACTATGGCTACTACAGCTCGGGGGAATCCTTCACCATCGCAGACAAGAACGAAGTCTGGATCATGGAAATGATCGGGAAGGGTCCCAAGAAAAAGGGAGCTACCTGGGTAGCGATCCGCATCCCCGACAATGCCATCGCAGCTCATGCTAACCAAGCACGCATCCACAAGATCCCCTTTGGCGACAAGGAGAACTGCATGTATGAGAAGGATGTCGTCAATGTCGCTCGTGAGTATGGCTGGTTCAAGGGCAAGGACAAGGACTTCGATTTCCAAAAGGCATACAACCCTTATGACTTCATGGGACTTCGTGCTTGCGAAGCTCGTGTATGGAGCTTCTTCCGTAGCTTCGACAAGGGGATGGACAAGCACCTAAAGCATATCCAAGGTGATGCCTCCGAGGAACCCATGCCACTCTACATCATTCCTGATCGCAAGGTTAGCCTCGAAGATGTACGTCAGGGTATGCGTAATCACTATGAAGGCACTCCACTCTCTATGACCGAGGATCCAGGAGCTGGTGCTTACAAGGTACCTTATCGCTGGCGTCCTATGACCTTCAAGAGTGAAGGACGCACCTACTTCAACGAACGTGCTATCGCTACACAGCAGACGGGCTTTGTCCTCATTGCCCAGCTCCGTAGCTGGCTCCCTGATCCAGTCGGAGGTATCCTTTGGTTCGGTGTAGACGATGCTAATACAGCTGTCCTAACTCCTATGTATGCGTCGATCACCGAGATCCCCGAATGCTATCGTCAAGGCAATGGGAGCATGACGCAGTTTAGCTGGACCTCTGCCTTCTGGATTCATAACTGGGTAGCCAACATGGCCTACCATCGCTACGATCCGATGATCCATGACATTCGCCCCGTCCAAAAGGAACTTGAGGACAGCTATATCGATCTCGTAAAGAAGACTGATGAAGCCGCACTCGTCCTGCTGAAGTCTAATCCCGCTCAGCTATCCTCCTATCTCAACAAGGTATGTGCTGACGTGGCTAACGGAGCTACTGCCCGCTGGAAGAAGCTCGGTGAATACCTTCTCGTCAAGTATATGGACGGAAACGTGAAGAAGGAAAAGGATGGTCGCTTCGAAGAAAACGGCTACGGACAGATCGTCTCTCCTAACCAGCCAGGATACGACCAAGCCTACTACGACCAAGTCGCTAAGAGCGGACAAGCTGGTCATCTAGAGCTCCCCAAGGAAGTTCATTAAGCCATCCGCTGGGCATAACGCCCTAACGACAGCTAAATAGAAGTCCCGAGCTTCGAGGAGAAGAACTCCTTGGAGCTCGGGGCTTCGCTTTTTGGACATACAGCTAGCACTTTCACCGTATCTTTGTTCTCCGAACTTCTAATTATGTCCTATGCTTTATCTGCTTGTCATCCTTGTTTTTCTCCTTCTGGCTCTATGCTTCTGGCTCTTCCGTCGCTACCAAGATGCCCAAGGAGCGAGCCTAGCCTACACACAGGCTGAGACCCAACTTACAGAAACTCGTAGTCAGCTCCAGCGCCTCGAGGCGACCCATGCACAGCTTCAAGGCTCCCTACAGCAAGCCGAGCAGGCTCTCGCCCGTACCGAGACGCGACTCGTACTCCTCGAGGAGGAGAAACAGAAGCTCCTGCAGGAGAAAGCTAGCATCACCGAGGAGCTCAAGGAGAGCTTCCGCAATGTCGCCTCAGACATCCTGCGTGAGCGAAGCGAAGATCTGGACAAGCGAGCCCGTGAAACCCTCTCGCCTCTCAGAGAAGACCTACGCCGCTTTGGGGAACAAGTGGAGAAGACTTATCATGAAGAGTCCCGAGAGCGCTTCTCACTAAAAGACTCCATTGAGCGTCTCGTACAGCGAAGCCAAGAGGTAAGCACCGAGACGACCAATCTCACCCGAGCTCTACGTGGAGATAGTAAGGTACAGGGAGACTGGGGAGAGCTCATCCTAGAGCGTATCCTCCAGCAGAGTGGGCTCATCCGTGGTGAGCACTATTTCGTCCAAGAGACCCTACGTGATGAACAAGGTGCTATCATCACGACCGAAGAGAATCGTGGAGGTCTACGCCCTGATGTCATCGTTCGCTACCCCAATCGAGGAGCGGTCGTCATCGATAGCAAGGTCAGCTTAACCGCCTATGCACGCTATGTAGCGACAGAAACAGAAGCCGAGCAAGCCCTTGCCCTCCGTGAACATATCGCTAGTCTACGCAAGCATATCACAGAGCTCTCCCTCAAGCACTACGAAGACTACGCCATCGGTTCACCCAACTTCGTGATGCTCTTCATCCCCAACGAACCCGCCTACACACTCGCACTCAGCCATGAGCCGACCCTTTGGGAAGAGGCCTATGCAAAGAATGTCGTCCTCATCAACGGTACTAATCTCATCGCAGCTCTACGTATGGCGCAGGATATGTGGCAGAGAGATCGACAACAGAAGAGCGTAGAATCCATCGTGGACGAAGCAGGCAAGCTGTACGACAAGTTCGTCCTCTTCGCAGAGTCCTTCCTCAAGATTGAGTCCAAGCTCCAAGAGGCTTCGGAAGCCTTCTCCACTGCTCGAGGTCAGCTGTCTCAGGGTAGAGGGAATATCTTGGCTCGCCTAGAAAAGCTCGACCAACTCGGGGCTAAACACAAGAAGTTTTTACCTAAGGCGCTATCACCCGATCAAGAAGAGGAGGAAGAGGGGCTTGAATAAGTTCGCTCAGAACACCCTCTATTCTCCATCACAAAGACCTCCCAAGTCAGCATATGAGCTGACTTGGGAGGTCTTGTCTATTTGGGAAGTACTTCCTCCTCTTTCCTCTTACGATCCACCCCGTGTATTCGTCGCTCTCATCCATTAAAACCCAGACAGTAACCCTCGATGCCAAGGCATCCTTGGCCCATAAGGGAATATCCCGATGAGGTCATTCCTTATTACTCCAGCTTCTTATTACTGATGAAGGTTTATTTCGTTACTAATAACCCTCCCATTGATTACTAATAATCGCACCGAGTCGTTAGTAATGAAATCCTCCCTCATAGCAGATACACCTCCAGCGGAGATTGTATGCTGTCAAACAAAAGTGCACTGCTAGGGATCCCGATTAGTTGGTGCATTGGGGTTTAACTTTAGAGTCTACAACAGAGAAAAAGGAGGAGATTATTCGGCTTGTTAAATCTTCGGAAATCAGTATTAGCGAGACTTTAGGCTACTTGGGTATTCCTAAACACAGCTTCTATAAGGGCTACCAGAAGTAGGCGACCAATGAATACAAACATCATAACACTGAAGACTGAAGTGCAACATAAAATATATCCACGGGAAACCATTACACCCACAAACGCAAGGGAAGATCGAACGCTATCACCGATCTATGAAACGGGGCATCAAATTGCAGCATTACTTTGCCCCCTCAGAACTCGAAGAGGCTATCGATGAATGGGTTCAATACTAGAATGAGCAACGCTATCACAAGTTGCTGGGCAACCTAAATATATCTGGGCAGGTAGGAACAAATCCTCAACATAAGGGAACAGCTGACAAGAGACTCTCTAAATCAACGATATCAAGTAAACAAATTGGATCTACAAAGCAACATTTCACTACCTTTGTGGCAGTGCACTTTTGTTTAACAACATACATGAACCTCACCACTCAAAAAATTGTGGCATCGGCTCACCAATTATGTTCTAAGAATTAATACTATTATGATAATATGATAACAACATCTATCAGCAATATTCAAAGCTCTCTTGAAAGTTTGCAGGAGAACTTACCTGCTTTCCGGAAGCTCCTTCTTAAAGATAACCATGCTGCAAGTCTGGATACTGGGCAATGGGGATATGAAAAGGAGTATACTCCCCATGGTTTAGTTGGTGATATTCAAAACATCATCACAGACCTTACCTGCTTGGTTGGGAACCCAGAATCCTTCATCCGCTTTTCAACCTATGAGGATAGAAGCAGTATACTAAACAGTGAAATTTACTAGAAGATTACTCCTACAAGAAGACTCTTGCTAAATCGATGGTAGCATTCTCTGAGGAACTCCGGGAAAAGGATTCTGAGAGATACAGAGAATACCTGTCTAAGGTATTAAATGAAATTCTTCAAGATCCACTTCGTCATAGAGTAGACCCTAATTTGAAGGATAAATCTCAGTCCAATCTCAGTGAGGATGTCCTAAAGCTCACAGAACGCATCTTCTCTCTTATTCCAAAGAAGGTAATAGAGTAAAACATTCTATACCAAATCAACAGATAAAATAATGCATATCCAAAAAGTACACATCGTAGGTTTTCGTTGTTTCAAAGATATTACAATTGAGTTCAATGAGAACAAGAATATCATTGTAGGGTCCAATGGAACAGGAAAGTCCACTATTCTTGATGCAATACATATGTGCTTGAAAGGCATACACAGAGGGTTACCGATAAATACAACCCTTTCCCCTTTCTTATTTAATCAAGACAATGTAAAAGCATACTTGAATGCTTGTCACGAAGGAAATGCACGCGTCGATTTGTTACCACGAATAACAATTGAGATATTTCTTGCGGGGAAATCAGAAGACTCATCTTTATTAGCATCATGTGAGGGCGACAATAATACGACAAGGGAGGGAGCTAGTGGGATTCGCTTAGACATCACATTTAACGAGGAGTTCCAAGATGAGTATGCTATCCTTGCCAAAAATCCTAACGAAATAAAGTCTATCCCTATTGAATACTATCACTGTGTTCGGCAAACTTTTGCGAGAAAAAATATAACATCCCGCTCCATACCCATTTGTTCACAGTTAGTGGACAGTTCTGCTATCGTTAATCATCGTAGCACAATTGATGTCTATCTAAACCGTATAATCAATGATAGACTTGATACAAAAGATCGAGTAACCCTATCAGGTGCCTTCCGCCAAATGAAAGAGTCTTTCTCAAGAAATGATGCTTTGACAGGGATTCTTGATAAGATAGAAACTACAGAAAAAAACTTATCCTTGGCTATAGATCCTTCTGTAAGCACCAATTGGGAAAGTCTTCTAATTGCAAAAGTCAATGCTATTCCCTTTCATTATATTGGGAAAGGGGAGCAATGTATGACCAAAACTCATCTTGTCCTAGAATCTCAGAACACAATCGATCGTGTCTTGCTATTAGAAGAACCTGAAAACCATTTGAGCTATAATAGTCTGCACACATTTATATCTCAAATAGAGGAGAAGAATGCGTCTAGCCAGATTATTATGACAACTCATAGCAGTATGGTCTGTAACAAGCTTGACCTTGGAAATCTCATCCTTCTTGGTTTAAGTGAAACACCGACCTATTTCAAGGAGCTTGATGAGGACACTCGTTCCTTTTTTCAAAAGGTATCGGGGTTTGACACCCTGCGTATCGTCGTATCACCAAAGTCCATCCTCGTAGAAGGTCCATCAGATGAGTTGATTGTACAAAAAGCTTATTATCTAACACATCAGCGAATGCCCCTCGAAGACAACGTGGATATAATCTCTGTCTCTGGTCTTAGTTTCAAGCGGTATGTTTCGCTTGTACAAACCTTGAACAACAGAATAGCCGTTGTTACAGATAATGATGGAAAATCAGAGGAAAAGGAAGCATGGTATCAAAAATATCAAACAGAGAATATACAATTTTTCTTCTCGTCTAACAACTCTGCTAATACTCTTGAAAATCAAATCATTACTGCGAACAAAGAGAATATCTCTACACTGAATAATATAGTTGTCAAATCAAAGAAAAATCTTTCAGAGGAGCAACTCGAACTATATATGAAAGAGCACAAGACTGATTGTGCATTGGCGATCTTTAATTCGGATGATGTGATAACTATGCCCGATTATATTATAAAAGCTGTCCAATGGATAAAAACAGGCTCTTTATAGCCGCTGCTGGTGCAGGTAAAACAACTATGATCGTAAGGGAAGCCCTGCGTAGACAAGAAGGTACTCTGCTTCTTACCTTTACAGAAGTCAATCGAGACGAAATTGCTAAAAAGGTAATCGAGGAGAAAGGCTACATCCCTTCAAACCTAACCATTATGACTTGGTTCTCTTTCCTCATCCAACATGGGATAAAACCTTATCAGGCTAGTTATCACCCTCTCTTTGAGAATACGAATTTCAATGGGCTCATTCTTTGCAAGACAGGTCACGAGGGAAAAATAAAAAGAGTTATACAGAAAAAGGAAGTATGGAGTCCTATGTCAGAGAAAGAGAATCCATTAGAACATTATTCAAGTAAAGATGGACGATTATATTCAGATAGGCTCCCCAAACTCGTTGTTAAAATAGGCAAGACAAGCAAAAAGAGAAGCTATAAAAGAATCTCAGCATTATTTCCTCATATTTACATTGATGAAGTTCAAGATTTATCTGGCTATGACCTTGAAATAGTGAAGGCTCTATTTGCCACAACATCGACCGTTACTCTTGTGGGAGATCCTAGACAATATGTCTTTTCTACACATAGAGAGGCAAAATACAAGCAATATAAAGATGGGAATATTCGAGGGTTTATAGAGAGTGAGTGCTCTAAAGGAAAAGAAAAGTGTACAATCGATGATACCACGCTTAGCATCTCTCATCGTAATAGTCACTTGATTTGCAACTTCTCTTCATTGATTTATAAAGGAGACTATGTAGCTGTGCATCCTTGCACTTGTCCAGAATGCGAAGACTTACGCAGAGATAGCGAAATCAGAGCTATTACTAGGAATGAGGCCGAAAGACTCCTATTACAAAACAATAGGATTGTACAATTGAGATATGACAAAACAACTATCCCTTTATCTTTAAGGCATAGAGTTCTAAATATGGGAGTTTCAAAGGGGTTAACTTTCGATACTATCATTGTATACCCTACAACAGACATGAAAAACTGGCTGAAGGACTCTACATATCAACTAAAACAAACGACTAAAGCAAAGTTATATATTGCTATCACAAGAGCACGAAGAAATGTTTACTTTGTTTTTAATGAAAAGGATGTTTTACCTAATTTATTTCAAAATAATGCTTCTACTCTTTAATCAACTCTTTTAACTTTGGGTCATTCTTCATCCTTCCAATCTCGCTAGCGACAAGGATTAAAATATCCAGCTTTACACACTTGTAATTGGCTTCGATAGTCTCTTTGATATTATTGGAGCCAACTTCGTTTGTGAATTCAGCGATGATGGGAATGGGCTGATATACCTTTGTCTCAGCAGAACCCTTGGCGAGTTCACCACAATCTCTGCGTGGAAGATTTTCTGCTCGATACGCTCGTTAAAGTTGTCAGAGGTTACTCCTACAAACATGCCTTGCGTGAAGTTAGAGATGTTGGAAGCTAGGATAAGACTGTCGAGCTGTGTGGAGATAGAAGTAGACTTGTCGTTGCGATTGATGGTTATCGACTGCCCTTGCTGAAGCACTTTTCCGAAGCGTTCGCTGAGGGTCTTCGCAGTTTCGCCTACAACCTACCTCGGAAATGCATTTCCCACGGTATTTTGAATAATGTTGTTTTCTTTATCACCATAGTCTCGAGTGAGCTGGGAGAAGTTTTGACAGTCAAGACAAACAGCCTCCTTGCTATTTCAGCCTGTAGCAATGAGGTTGCCCAAGCCACGGAAATAGATGGTTGGTAATTCATCAATAAGCACTGAACTTTTGAGTTACTTATTTTTATTGATGAGCTTCACGATGTGCGAATTAGACAAGCCAAGAGCAATAGAGCAATAGAGTAAATGCGTATGTTGTCAAACAAAAGTGAAATGCTACAAGCATAGTGAAATGCTGCTTTGTTAATTGTACCCCTCGAATAATTTCCTCTTTTTCTCTGTTGCATACTCTAAAGTTAAACCACATGCGCCAACTAATCGGGATCCCGAGCTGTGCACTATTGTTTGACAACATACAAGAGGAAATGAAAGCCATACGTTATTCGACGAAATAGTCTTATCTTTACGTAGTTCATTACATATCCAACCTCTAATAGAATCAGAACTATGTCTAAGTGTTCGAATGGCAACTTCCTCCTCGGTCTATTCGTCGGGCTCGCTGGAGGTGCCGCAGCAGCGTATTTCTCTGATCGTCGCAAGCGTGAAGTATTCTCTGACAATGTCTCTAGTGCCGTCGAGCGCACTCGTGATAGCATCGTCGAAGGCTACTATGAAGCTAAGGAGCGCTACCAGCGCTACCGTAATAAGCTCACAGACGAAGCACAAGATCTTCTCGACGAAATCGACGAAGCAAACGATTAGTCTTCCCTAAACCCGAAGACTCGCAGTAAAAAGAGGCGAGCACACGGCTTCGCTTAGCACAGCGTCGTGTGTTCGCCTCTTCTGCTCTATCCATTCATCCCTATGCCTTCACCTATGCGATCCTCCAAGTCTACAGCTAGTCTCCTCGATCCACTACTTCGCCAGCTCACGGCACTCTTTCGCCAGCGACTAGATATCTCGATCCTCACGCTCGGTAGTATAGCATCTCGTGGGGCATCATCTCTACTCTTTTGGGGTCTTTTTGCCCTGGTGAGCTTCTTTATTCTACTCTTCCTCAACATCGCTTTGGCCTTTGCCTTGGCGAGCTGGAGTGAGAGCTCTCCCGCCTTGGGCTTCCTCTATCTAAGCGCTATCTACGCAGGGGTGCTGATCTTACTCCTAATCATCCGTCCCTGGCTCTCCCGCCAAGTGCGTAATGTCATCGCTCGAAAGACTATCCTCCGAGCGAAGCATATCAATCAGCGTCTCGATCTCATCCCTTACTTCCGACATCAGCGCTACCAGAGTGCTCTGCGCTCGATCCATGAAGGGGGATCGTACGTCCTCCTCGAGCAAGCACGCTATCAGACTCTACTACTTCAAGACAAGACTTGGCCAGAGTTTATCCATACCCTTAGCTATGCCAGCCGTCATCGCCATGCGATCATCTCGGGCTATCTACGTAACGAAGCCCTAGCTAAGGTAGCAGACATTCCTATCCTAGGCGGACTCTTACATCGTCTGGGCTATAACCCTCACCCATCGCACTCACAGCGCTCGAGCTCTCAGAGTCGACTAGAGAATGCGAGCTCCTGGGTCGTCAAGGCTACTCCCCTACTACTCTTGCTTTGGGAAGTCCTTCGTCCCTCTCTCACGAGCCTAGCCATCGGTAAGACACAGAGCTTACTCGCAGGATTACTCTTCCGTCGTGGTAGACGGAAGAGCTAGTCTATCCTCCTTTCCCCCTTCCCCTACTTCACTACACTTACTTTCCCTCCCATGACCTCACGTACGATCGTCGGTATCGGCGAGATCCTTTGGGATATCTTCCCCGACCGCAAAGCCCTCGGCGGAGCGCCTACCAACTTCGCCTATCACTGCCAGCAACTCGGCCATCAAGCCTATTCCGTCAGTGCTATCGGACGGGATGCTTTGGGGCAAGAGATCGAAGAGCTTCTGAAGACACTTCCTCTGAATACCTTACTTCAGCATAACGATTACCCAACGGGTACCGTCTCGGTGACGCTGAATGCGAAAGGGAGTCCTAGCTATAAGATCAATGAACAGGTTGCCTGGGATGCGATCGAGTTTACCCCCGAGCTAGAAGCCTTGGCTAAGCGTACCGATGCCGCTTGTTTTGGCTCACTCGCTCAACGCTCTCCTATCTCTCGGCGCACCATAGGGCACTTCCTCGCTGCTATGCCTGCAGGGAGTGTCAAGGTCTTTGACGTCAATCTTCGTCTGGACTATTATACCCGAGAGATCATCGAAAACTCCCTAGAGCAAGCGACGATCCTTAAGCTCAATGACGAAGAGATCATTACCGTGGGCGAACTACTCGGCGTCAAGGGAACGATGGCAGACATTGCTCGTCAGCTCACCTCGCACTACAAGCTAGAGGCACTGATCTTGACACGTGGAGCGAAAGGCTGCCATGTCTTCCTACCTGGTGGGAGTGTCTTCTATCCCTCAGCACATATTGAGATCGCTGATACTGTCGGAGCAGGCGATTCCTTTACGGCAGGCTTCATCTCCGCTCTGCTTGCAGGGAAGAATACCCTAGAGAGCATGGCTCTAGCGACACGTGTAGCAGCTCACGTATGCCAGCACCATGGTGCGATGCCACAGCATCCCCAGCACTTCAAGCGTTACCTTGAGGCTGAGTTAGATACTCTTGCCTAGATAAAGCGAGCCTGGCCATCTCTCCCGAGATAGCCAGGCTCTTCGATTTATCACTTAAACGGTTTACTATTTACAAGAGTCTATACTGCCAAAGCTTTATCACTCTCACAACTGCAAAGGTAGAGCATAAGCTGAGGGGCTGCAATACCTACTTCTTATGATTATTTGCCTTCGCTCTACCTAAGATATAGGATTGTGAAGGCCTAAAGAAAGGTTTACCTTTGCTCTATATTACCACTTCACCCCCGAGGTGAAGCCTTTTTAGCTTATTACATCCAGATCAATGAACTCCTTCCGCTACCTCCAAGGTCATACTTTTACTTCTCCCTTCACGGCAAGTGCTCGCATGAGCGACATCATCCTTAGCAGTGCCGTAGCCCTTCAGATAATTTCCCGCTTTGGGATACCCTTGGGATTCGGCGACAAGAGTATCGGTCAGGTCTGCGAAGAGCATGGTGTCGATACCGCGACCCTGCTACTCCTGCTGAACTGCTCCATTATCGATAACTATGAGCCACGTGAGGAGCAGATCGCCTCTGTGCATCTAGATAGCCTACTGAAGTACCTAACGAACTCACACTCCTACTTCCTAGACTTCCGCCTCCCGCTGATCCGACAGCGACTCCTTGCCGCGATGTCCAATTGCCCCCAGGATCTGATGTACGTCATACGTCGCTTCTTCGACGAATATGCCGAGGAGGTACGTAAACACATGAGCTACGAAGACCGTATCGTCTTCCCCTACGCTCGTAAGCTCATGGCAGGACAGCCAGATCCACACTACAATATCGGGATCTTCATCAAGCGTCATGATCAGATCGAGCTCAAGATCACCGAGCTAAAGAACCTCCTCATCAAGTACTACACCGCTCCTACGAGCTACGAGATCACGTCTGTCCTACACGACATCTTTAGCGTGGAGGTCGATCTCTCCGGCCATAACTATATCGAAGACTCGATCTTCACTCCACTCATTGAGTACCTAGAGAAGAAGCTCAGCTAGCCCACCTAAGCCTCCCACTATCCTATGGTAAGTCAAATCAAGATCGCTATCGCTGAGCCTGCCCCTATTGTACGTGCCGGCATCGAGGCTCAGCTACGCAAGCTACTGCACCATAAGGCGCAGGTGATCTATCTCCTCGATGACACTCGACGAGATTGGCTGGAGGTTGCCTCGGTGATCTCCGCAGACATCTTCCTCATCAATCCCCTGCTCACTGGACCTAATCCACGCACACTCCTACCCCATCTCCCCGAGCAGACGAAGCTTGTCGCCTTTAGCTATACACCTACCGATCCACTCCTAGTGAAGGAATTCGACGGGGTGATACACCTGACGGACGGTGTCCTTCAGATTTCGGAGCTGATCGATCGGCTCCTTCAGAACGAAAGCCAGGCTCCTGAAGTCAGTCAAGACTCACAGACGCTCACGCCACGAGAGCGGGAAATCATCATTTGCGTCGTCAAGGGGATGACAAACAAGGAGATCGCTGGCCGCCTCTACCTATCTACGCACACGGTAATCACGCACCGAAGGAACATCACCAAGAAGCTCCAGATCCACAGCTCTAGTGGTCTAACGATCTACGCTATTATGAATAAGCTAGTAGAGCTCGACGAGATCAAGCAAGACCTCTAGCCTGCTCACCGACATACCTCAAACAGCTCGCCCCAAGAGACCTCGTGTCATCTTGGGGCGAGCTGTATTTTCATCAAGCAGAGGTATGTCTTTAGGCGAAGGAAGGTAAAGCTCTACTTCGACAAAGCATAACCTTTGCTCCCACAAAGCACGACCTTTGTAGACAAGGAAGTCTATAATAAAGCCCAGCCCAGGGAGTCATTCGACTCCTTGGGCTGGGCATCTGGCAGGAGAGCTAGGCTACTCTTGCCTCTTTAAGCTAGCTCTTCTTGATCCGATCGGTGATGGCTTGGATCAGTTCGTCCAGAGGCATTCCACTACGTTCGCTCATCATCGCCACCGTAGCCTTAGGGATCATGATCCGAGCGAGCGGTGTCGATAGCATCTTAAAGGCAGGGTTAATCTGCGTAAGCTCTGCCTTGAGCTGGGGATACTTCGCTAGCAGATCCTTCAGACGAGTACCTGGCGTTAGAGGGAGTAGGTCTCCTTCAGGGGCGGGGCTAAGCTCGGGAGCTCCTTCGGGCTGAGGGGTAGGAGCGGACAGAGGAGCTTCCATAGGCTTATCCTTAGTCACTGCTTGATTACTCTTATCCCAAGAGAGGAGGGTACGAGAGCCTTCCAGACTACGAATGCGGGTACAGTCCTGCATCATCTCGAGGACTCCTCGGAAGCGACCCTGCTCATCTCTGACAGCTACATAGTAGATGTAGATAAACAGGCCAGGCTTATTGATCCAGAAGTCTACCGTATCCTGCTCGCCAGAGCGGAATTTCTCGATAATTTCCTCGACCAAATGCACGCTGGTGCGTGGGTGACAGTTCTTGACGTCACGGCCGATCACGTTACGACTACGAGGGAAGACCCGATGATCCGTATCGGTATAGAAGCGGACGATCTCCTTTTCATCCACGTAAGAGAAGTCTACGGGCATATGTTTGTAGACCAAGTTGATTTCTTCCAAGGTCAATTTACCCGTAGTCACCTCAAGTAGCTGATCGGGAGTCGTAGCTCCACCGAAGCCATACTTGCCTAAAAGACCAGCAAGCTCGCCGGCAAAGCCAGCCATCGCCGTCTTAGGAGCACCTTCCTCGGAGGGATTCACCTCAGAGGTTGCTTCCCCGACCTGGATCCATGCAAATCCGATCTCACGATCACCGAGCTTCATCTCCTCAAACTCCTTCGGCTGGATCATAGCCAAGGACGTAGGATAGAGGACCGTCTCTTCCTTCTGCATCAGATCGAGTACGTCTGCGACGATGGTCTTCTGCATAGCGATGAACTCCTCCTCACGATCCTCCTCTAGGAGGTGGCGTGCATCTCGGATCTCGTCACGTATGAAGTCATCCAAAAGCCACATGGTGGTCGTCGGACGATCAAAACCTTTGCGCTCTAAGACGGGGTAAAGCTGATTTTGCTTACGTGAGAGGTGCGTGCGGAACTGCTGGAGCTGATCGTAGAGTCCATACCACTCGTTCTTAATGACGGGGTAAGGCGCCAGACGCTCTACCTCCTTGAGCAAGCCACGCATATGATCATTCTCCCGGATGTAGCACATGATCGGATGATCGGCAGGTAGATCAGGACGGCTTGTATCCATGACCTCTTCGAAGAGCTCCATCATCTGCTGGATATTCTCCTTCCGACACTCGTCATCGTCAAGCGTCTTGAGTTCCTGCTCTGCGAGGGCGATCTCGTAGGGACGGAGGGTCGTGACCTTTTCCTTTAGCAAGGCTCTTGCTTCGGCTAGGGTCAATTTCTTCTCCATGTAGCGCTCCTTGATCGAGAGGACATGGCGAAGCTTCTCGAGATCTACCTCGGGAAGGTGACTTTGCATCTTATTCATAGGGGGGAGGGTATGTTAGCGCTTGATGAGATAGACGAAGAACTCGCTATCAACGAGTGCCTCGATACTGATCGTGGGCTCTCCTGGGAAGCTGAGGACACTACCTGGGGTGAGGTGATGCTCTTCTTGACCATCGAGGATGGTCTTGACTTCTCCACGGACAAGCGTGAAGTAGACGTCCACACCAGGGTGATCGTGAGCGGGGACGCTCTTGCCCTGAGGAAGAGAGACATGGACGAGATTGAGACGTTCGGTGCTGTGAACGTTGCCAAAAGCAGAGATTTCGTTAGCGATCATAGGGATGTCACATGATATGAATTACGAATAGCGATGAGAAGCCTACTATGAGACGATAGACTTTCATCTACATAACTCCGTTTTTATGTTTTTCGTTCAAATTAGGCACATAATAGATACAAAAGCGAGTCTCCATCCCTTCCGGATGAAGACTCGCTCATTAGATAGGGAGTAGGTTATAGTCCCTAGAAGTTGTAAGCTAGGCCTAGACCAAGAACCTCACGGAACTGTACCTTAGCACCACGTGTCATCCCGCTACCATCAATAGTTTTGATGTTGTCATCATAAACCAAGTTGGTCGTTAGGGTCGTCGTAAGGAACTTATTGATCTTGAATGCAAGCATCATATCCCAGTTGACGTCGATATTACCGAAGTTCTTATCGTAGGAAGTGAAGAGGGTTAGCTTCGTCACCAAGCTGATGTTCTCGGCGAGCTTACGCTTGTAGTTAGCGACAGCCAAGGCACCAATCTCAGCAAGCACCTTCTTCCCAGGCTTGACACCGAAAGCTCCCGCATCAGAGAGCTTCTTGTCTAGGACGAAGGTCATCTTCCCCGTAGCTGGAGATAGTAGGACGGAGAGATCGTCATTAGGCTTGTAGTCTGCCCCGATAGCTAGGGTTAGGTAGCCAGGAGATACGATGTTGGAGATGTACTTGTCAGCGTTCCCTGGGACATTGGGGTTCGTCGAAGCGTCATAGCCACGGGCAAACTGCGTCAAGAAGTCTCCAAGAGCTGAGACACTCCAGTGCTTGCTCACCTGACGGCCGATCTTCGTGCTGAAGTTCAGCTTATCGACGCTCTTGAGCCACTTATTCGTAGAGGTGAAAGTCTTACCGAAATCCGTCACCAAGGCATTATCCCAGCTCCACTTATCCTTCTTGTAGTTAGCTGAAGCGTTGAGGTAAAGGTTCCAAGCGACCGAGTTTTCTCCCCCCGCAGCCCAGTTGGTCAGCGAGGTTTGAGAGAGATTAAGCCCAGACACACCGCTGAACTTCCAGAGAGGGGCAGGAGCGGCCGCCTCGGGAGTAGCATCTTGGGCAAAGCTAGCCATGCCGGAGCAAAGGGCTAGAGCCAGCGTAAAGAGTAGCTTCTTCATCTTGTTTTTGTCGAATTGGTTGTTCTAGTTTGATAAAATCCTGCGCAAAAATACACATTTATACACATAGATTCTAACAGACAGTCCTCCTTTTCTCCTAGGGAAGGCCTACCGATAGAGCCTATGCCCTCTTCCCAAGGAGAGGCTGAGACAAGAGCAAAGAAGCCGAGCAGAATGGCTCATCCGCGGAAGGGATCTGCCCTTACTGAGTCGAAGACTTACCTTCGGCGAAAATAAGGTATAGCTTAGTTCTTCTAAAGATATAGGTCTGCTCAGGACAAGGTATATCTTCCGCCTTCCTCAAGCTCTCCATCCGAACGAATACCCCATCTTCCCACCTCCGAGATCTTACACTTTCCTTCGCTGACTGCTAAGGGAGTTTTCTTCGATAGCCACCCGATTCTCATCTATAATAGGTAGGATAACGCAGAGACAAAAAGGACTTGTATAGGGGCTCCCTCTAGCTCTAGCCAACTGCTCCCAGAGCCTATGCCCCGCTAAGCACGTGGTAATTACGGAAAAATCGGCTATTTTTGTGCCTTGTATAGTATGCTCCACACCCAAGTGAAACAAGCTTATAATTAATAGATACAACCACGATGCAAAACAAAGGATTTGTGACCTTCGTCACAGTGAGCTTGGCTTTGATCTGTGCGTTCTACCTTTCCTTCTCTTTCGTTACACGTCACTACGACAATAAGGCAGAGAAGATGGGTGAAGTCGCAGGCAAGGCTTATCTCGACTCCATGGCCAACGAGAAGGTGTTCCTAGGCTACACCCTCAAGGAGGCTCGTAAGCAACAGATCGGCCTCGGTCTTGACCTCAAGGGAGGTATGAATGTCATCCTCAAGCTGAATGCCGGTGACCTCCTCAAGTCACTCGCTGGTGACACCCAAGACCCTAACTTCCTCAAGGCAATCCAGCTTGCTTCGAAGAGTAACTCTGAGGGCAACTATATCGATCAGTTTGTCAGCGAATACAAGAAGCTATCCCCTGGCATTAATCTCGCTGTCGTCTTCGGCTCTGGAGACCTACGTGAGCAGATCAATCCCTCTACGAGCGAAGCACAGGTCATCAATATCCTTAAGGAGAAGTATAATAGCGCCGTCGAAGCGTCCTTCAATGTCTTGAGTACGCGTATCGACCGTTTCGGCGTCGTCGCTCCTAACCTTCAGCGCCTAGAGGGACAGGGTCGTATCCTCGTAGAGCTCCCTGGTGTCAAGGATCCCGAGCGTGTCCGTGAGCTTCTACAGCGCAGTGCTAACCTACAGTTCTGGCGTACCTACACCTTCGACGAGGTAGCGAACGACCTCGTAGGGCTCAATGACCGACTATTGGCACTAGGTAGCATGCCCGCACCTCAGCCCGTAGCCGCAGAAGCTCCCGCAGCTAGCTCCGACAGCCTCTCCGCTGACAGCACGACCGCAGTAGCAGTCGCTCAGCCAGCTAAGGGTCTCCAAGTAGATACGCTCGCCAAGTACCTCCAGCTCGGTGGTCGTGGCGGTGCTACCGTAGGGCTTGCTCAGGACCGTGACCGCAATAAGATCGACTCACTCCTTGCCCTAGCTACGGAATACCACCTACTCCCCGAGGATCTCACACTCCTCTGGGGTGCTAAGCCTATTCAGGATCCTCAGACGCGCAAGCTCACCAATATCTATGAGCTCTATGCGATCCGCACCAACCGCTCGATGAAGCCAGACCTCTCTGGAGATGTCGTCACCTCAGCGCGTGCCGATGTCGATCAGAATCGTCTAGGTAGCGCAGAGCCTCAGGTATCGATGTCCATGAATCAGGAAGGCGCTCAGATCTGGGCTCGCCTAACGAAGGAGAACATCGGTCGCTCGATCGCTATCGTCCTCGACGGCGTCGTCTACTCGGCACCTAATGTCAATAGCGAAATCACCGGTGGTCAGTCTTCGATCTCGGGTAACTTCACCATCGAAGAAGCTAATGACCTGGCGAACGTACTGAACTCTGGTAAGATGGAGACGAGCGTCGTCATCGAGCAGGAGAACGTCGTCGGTCCTACCCTCGGTAAGGCTTCTATCCAGGCTGGTATCATCTCCTTCGCTATCGCACTTGTCCTCCTGATGGTCTACATGTGCCTGGCTTACGGCTTCATCCCTGGTATGATCGCCAACCTCGCACTCATCGTCAACAGCTTCTTCACGCTCGGTATCCTGGCTTCGTTCAATGCCGTCCTCACTCTCTCGGGTATCGCCGGTCTTGTCCTCACGCTCGGTATGGCGGTCGACGCGAACGTGCTTATCAATGAGCGTATCAAGGAAGAGCTGCGCAACGGCAAGGGCATGACCCGCGCTATCGCCGACGGTTATGGCAATGCCTTCAGCGCTATCTTCGACTCGAACCTCACGACGATCATCACCGGTGTCGTCCTCTTCTACTTCGGTGCAGGGCCTATCCGTGGCTTCGCTACGACTCTGATCATCGGTCTTATCTCCTCCTTCATCACGGCGGTCTTCCTCACCCGTATGGTCTTCGAAGCTCTGGACAAGCGCCACAAGCTCGACAACGTGACCTACACGACGGCGATGACGAAGAACCTCCTCGTGAACCCCACGTACAACTTCCTCGGGGCTCGCATGAAGGGTTACCTCCTGCCCATCGTCCTCATCATCGCTGGTCTTGTCGGCTTCTTCACGGTCGGTCTGAACAACGGTATCGAGTTCTCGGGTGGTCGTAACTACATCATCAAGTTCGACCAGAAGGTCGACAACCAGCAGGTCCGTGAGAAGCTCGCTCCTCAGCTCGATCAGAAGCTCGTCCTCACCGCTATCGGTACCGAGGGAGACCAGATCCGTGTGTCTACGAACTACCTCATCGAAGACTCCGGCGAGGCTGTCGAAGATCAGATCAAGGACAAGCTCTATCAGGGTCTGAATAGCTTCTACAAGACGAAGCCCTCAAAGGCTGACTTCGATAGCTACATCGTCAGCTCGCAGAAGGTAAGCGCCAGCATGTCTAACGACATCAAGACGCAGGCCCTCATCGCTGTCGGCCTCTCGCTCCTCTTCATGGCGATCTACATCCTTATCCGCTTCCGCAATGTCGCCTTCTCTATCGGTGCCTTTGCTTCGGTCACGGTGACGACGCTGATGATCATCGCCATCTACGTCCTCTGCTGGAAGGTTATGCCCTTCACCATGGAGGTCGACCAGAACTTCATCGCGGCGCTTCTCGCTATCATCGGTTACGCCATCAATGACGTCGTGATCGTCTTCGACCGTATCCGCGAAGAAGTGGGCAACCATCCTCAGGCCGACCGCTTCCAGGTCATCAACGGCGCTCTGAACTCTACGCTATCTCGTACGCTGAATACGTCCTTCACGACGCTGCTCGTGATGCTGATCGTCTTCGCCTTCGGCGGTGCCACGATGCGTAGCTTCACCTTCGCCATCCTCCTGGGTGTCATCTTCGGTACGTACTGCACGCTCTTCGTCGCTACGCCTATCGCTTACGAAATCGCTAAGCGTCGTAGCCTCAAGGCGGCTGCCAAGTAATCGCCACTCCCATTCATAGGCAAGGGCCCCGGCTGGTATCCAGTCGGGGCCCTTCTTTTGTCCGAAGGTGGGGTATCCTACCTCGGCAGGGATAAGTATTTTCCTGGGGAGGAAAACTAACTTTCGTGGGGAGGAAAAATATCTTCCCTGTGGATGAAAATTTATCGCCGTGCGCACGACGGTAAATTTCTATGCGCACAGAAATAAATTTTCGTGCGCACAAAAAAATATTTTCGTGCGCACGAAAATCTGACTACCTTCGCACGGCGTTATAACGCTTTGTATAACAGTTGATTAATCTCTCGTGCCGAACGCCTCATCTTGAGGGCGAAAAGTAGGCTACTTTGGGGCGCACAAAATCCCCTTTTTACCATCGTATGGATCACGCTAAGACCGCCCTCATCACGGGGGCTTCCAGTGGGCTCGGCGAAGCTTATGCCCGCCTGCATGCCTCCTTGGGGGGCAACCTTATCCTTGTCGCTCGCCGTGAGGAGCGCCTGCTCGCTCTCAAGGCCGAGCTGGAGCAGGCCCATCACGTCATCGTCCACGTCCTCGCGAAGGACCTTGCTGAGCCCGATGCGCCCACCTCGCTCTTCGCCGAAGTGGAGCGCCTTGGCCTCTCGGTCGACTACCTCATCAATAATGCAGGGCTGGGCGGACAAGGGAGCCTTGCCGAGCGCCCTCTTGAGGACGATGCCAACCTCCTGGCCGTAGACATCGCTGCGCTGACGGCTCTGACGAAGCTCTTCCTGCCGAGCTTCATCGCGCGAGGAAGTGGGCGTATCCTCAATGTCTCTTCGATTGCCTCGCTCGTCCCAGGACCATGGCAAGCCACGTACTTCGCGGCGAAGGCCTACGTTACTTCGCTGACCTTGGCACTTAGCGAAGAACTACGGGGAACGGGCGTCACGGCGACGGTCGTCCTGCCTGGCGGGATGCGCACGGGCTTTGAAGTCGCCGCGAAGCTCGAAGGTACGGGCCTTGCTGCCCAACTCACCCAAAGCCCCGACGATGTGGCGCGCCGTAGCTACGAGGCGATGCTCCGAGGCCGAAGGAAGCTTATCGCGGGCACGCCGCTTCTGCAGCGCCTCCTGCTCCGTCTGGTGCCTTTTGCCCCGACGACCTTCGTCCTCCGTGTCGTCGCCCGTCTCCACAAGCGCTGAAGCGCCTAACCCACAGAACGCACCTCGCCCCGCTACCGAGCCGTCAGGCTTCCGTAGCGGGGCGAGGTGCGTTGATGCGGTTGGGGCGAGGGCTAAGCTCTCAGAAGGAGCATGGCGCCGATGAGGAGGGCGAGGAAGAAGACGTTGCGTGCCGTGGCGCCGAGCGCCTTGTTGAGCTCGCTGCCTTCGGACTCCTGCAGCTGGCGGTGCGTCATCGAGAAGACGACGACGTAGGGCAGCATGAGGAGCATTCCCCAGAAGCTATAGATAGGATAAAGGAAGCCCATCGAGAGTAGTCCGCAGGTGAGGTAGAAGCGTGGTGCGAAGTCACGGCCCATCCGCACGATGAGCGTGCGCTTGCCAGCCTTGCGGTCTTCGTCGATGTCGCGGTAGTTATTCACGATGAGGATATTCACGCTCGCCAGACCGACCGCCGTAGCTAAGTGCCACAGCACGGGGTCTGCGATCGTCCCACGTAGGATGAAGAAGCTCGTCACCACAGGCACCCAGCCGAAGAAGATCAGCACCGCCAAATCGCCCAGACCGTGATAGGAGAGCGGATAAGGCCCGCCCGAGTAGGCGAAGATGCCCAGCCCGACAGCCAGCCCCACGAGCAGCAGCCACCACGAGGTGAGTGCCACGAGCGTGATACCGCTGGTGAGAAAGACAAAGAGGCTGATGTATAGCGCACGGCGTACCTCGCCTTCGGTGAGGAGTCCCTTGGAGAGTGGGCGGAGTGGCCCGGTGCGCTCCTCGGTGTCGGCGCCCTTCTTGAAGTCAATGAGGTCGTTGGCAATGTTGCTCCCGATCTGTGCGCTGATGGCGACGACGAGAAGCAGGGCCGTGCGTAGCGGATCGATAGGCCCGATGAAGGCCGCGTAGAAGATCGCTACGAGGACGGCACTAAGCCCCGAGAGCAGGGTGCGTGGGCGAGTGAGCCCCAGCCAGAGCTGTGTGCGGGTAGGCTGTGAGGAGGCCATGCTACTTATCTGCTCCCTTCTTGGCATCCTTAGAGCCGAAGAGGTGGTCGCTCAGGGCGAGGAGCGTGCGGCGCTTGTCCGCAGCTTCGACGAGTACGGTGAGGTTGTAGTCGCTACCGCCGTAGGAGATCATGCGCACGGGGATCTCGCTGAGGGCGTTCAGGATCTGTGCCTCAAAGCCCACGTTGTCCCACTCCATGTCGCCGACGACACAGACGATGGTCATATCGTGCTCGACGTCAATGCTACCCAAGCCCTGGAGGCTGTGTCGCAGGTCATCGGGGAGCGTGCTGCGCTCGATGGTGAGGGAGATAGAGGCTTCGGTCGAAGCGATCATATCGATGGGGATGCAGTGGTGCTCGAAGAGCGCGAAGACCTTCCCCATGAAGCTCCAGTGGGAGAGCTGATGATTGCTGCGGATGCGGATCATCGTGATGTTGTCCTTCGCTGCCACTGCCTTGATCATATCCTTGTCGGTATCGAGGGAGATGAGCGTGCCTGGGGCATCGGGCGCCATCGTATTCAGCAGACGCACGGGGATGTGGCGGCGCTTGGCGGGCTGGATACAGGTGGGGTGAAGGATCTTCGCCCCGAAATACGCCAGCTCAGAGGCTTCCTCGAAGTGGAGGCGACGTACGGGAGCCGTAGCATCGACGATACGGGGGTCGTTGTTGTGCATGCCATCAATATCCGTCCAGATCTGGATCTCATCGACCTCGAGGGCGGCACCGATGAGCGTGGCGGTATAGTCGCTACCCCCGCGCT
>ERZ773072.305-NODE-305-length-29382-cov-32.522147_pt1 | contig 29382 bp, 25 predicted proteins | sample MGYA00580617_ERZ773072 | MGnify/ENA primary metagenome ERZ773072 (study PRJEB29015, sample SAMEA2737970) | human oral metagenome | biome: human oral; feature: human-associated habitat; material: dental | place: China | collected 2122 ...
GCACGAAGGCCGGGCCCTTGCCGGGCTTGACGTGCTGGAACTCGACAACCTGCCAGAGCTGGCCGTCGATCACCATGACGAGGCCGTTCTTCAGATCATTTGTCGTTGCCACAGGGGTACCTCACTCGTAAAGGAATCAGTAATCAGGGGCCAGTTTACACGCGCGAGCGACGAATTCGGCGACTTCGTGTGGGGTCAGAGCACTCGTATCGACTGTTGTGTCGGCCACGGCCGCATACGCGACGCGAGCCTCGTTCATGAGACGGGTGAGCACTGCGCGCGGCGCACCCAGGCCCACGGAACGCGGAGCGCCCAGGTTTTCGCGGCGTGATACCGCGGAAAGGTCGGCGGCCAGCTCGATGACCACCGCGCCGCGCGCGCGTGCCTCGTTGATCGCCGAGGCCGTGGCGGGGTCGAGGGGTTGGGAGGCGCCGAGCGTGACAATGGCCTCGTCGCGTCCGAGCAGGCGGAGGGCCTCGTCACGCTGGGCCTGCGCCAGACGCGGGTCGCGAGCCACGACGAGGGTGCGCATGGGGGCACCCAGGCGCTCCTCGACGGCGTCGTCAACCTCGAGCAGGGGCAGGCCCGTGGTCTGGGCGAGCACTCGACCGACCGTGGTTTTTCCTGAGCCGGGCACTCCGACAAGGACGACGAGGCTCATGCGCCGATTCCGATGAAGCGGGCGGGATCGGCGAGCTCGGTGGGTTCGACCGGATAGGTGCCCGGGTTCGCGATGCCGTTCAGGAGGACGAAGCGTAAGATGCCGCGGCGGACCTTCTTATCCGAGGCCATGATGTGCGTGAGCTCGTCCAGGGACGTGCCCGAGTAGCGGGTGGGCAGGCCGACGCGAGCGAAGAGTTCGTCGTGTCGGGCGACATCTTCTTCCGTGAGGAGTCCGCGCGCGGCCGCCAGGCGTGCGGCAAAGCAACAGCCGACGGCGACTGCGTCGCCGTGGCGCCACGTGTAGTCGTTGGCGCGTTCGATGGCGTGGGCCAGGGTGTGGCCGTAGTTGAGGATTTCGCGCAGGCCGCCCTCGGTCAGGTCGGCGGAGACGACGCGAGCCTTGACGGCCACCGCGCGGGTGGTGATTTCCGCCAGCTCCTCGCTGGCTGGATCCAGGAGGCGCTCCGGGTCAGTCTCCCCCACGATGCGCAGGATTTCAGGGTCCGCAATAAAGCCACACTTGATGACCTCTGCGGCCCCGGCGGCGAGGTCTTCGCGCGGCAGGGTTTCCAGCAGGCTCATGTCAGCGACGACGGCGGCGGCCGGGTAGAAGGAGCCGACCAGGTTCTTGCCCACCGAGGTGTTGATGCCGGTCTTGCCGCCCACGGCCGCGTCGACCATACCCAGCAGCGTGGTCGGCACGTTAATGAGGGTGACGCCGCGCAGCCACGTGGAGGCCACGAATCCCGCCATGTCGGTGGTCGCTCCCCCGCCCATGGCGACAATGGCGTCCTTGCGGCCCAGCTGGAGGCGCCCGCACGTGTCCCACAGGCCAGCGACGACGTCGATGGCCTTGCCGGCCTCGGCGTCCGGGTGGTCGGCGGTGGCGGCCTCGTATCCGAGCGTTCGTAGATGCCCGGCAAGGGCCAGCGCGCGAGCGGCGAGCGCACGGGCATGAATGATCAGGACCTTGGTGGCCGCTGGGTCGAGTGCAGCGATGATCGGATCGACACCGAGATCGCGGCCGACGGTGATGGTCGACGGCTGGACGCCGGTCACCTCGATGATGGTGCTCATGAGTGCTCCAGGTGGGTGAGAATGTCGGTAACGACGTCGTCGGCCGGTCCCGGGCCGGTTGGGACTCTCAGAGTGGCGACGGCGCGATAGTGGGGCTCGCGCGCCTCGCGCAGGCGCCGCAGCGCCCCGTCGGGATCTGTGGCGAGCAGGGGACGGTGGGTTGTCGAGGCGATGCGGCGCATGAGTTCCTCGTGCGATGCGTCGATGAAGACGACGGTGTGGCCGGCAAGCAGGTCGCGCACAGCCGGTGTGGCGGCCGCTCCACCACCCAGTGACACGACGGCGCTGGACGTGAGGGCACGAGCGACCGCATCGGTCTCCATGACGCGGAAGGCGGCCTCTCCGTCGGTAGCGAAAATGTCGCAGATGCGGCGCCCCGAGTGCTCTTCGACGAGATCGTCGGTGTCGAGGTGGTTCACGCCGAGGCGGGCGGCGAGCAAGCGACCGACCTTCGACTTACCGGCGCCGGGCAGACCAACGAGCACGATGGGCAGCGCCACGCTCATGCCCGCTCCCCCACTGCCTCCAGGTACGCGCTCAGGTTACGGCGCATTTCGCCCACCGAGCGCCCGCCCGCGTGCTCGAAGAGCGCGTCTGCCAGTACCAGGGCAACCTCGGCCTCGGCGATAACCGCGCCGGGAACGACCTGGCAGGTGTCGGAGCGCTGGTGCAGGCCAACCGCCTCCTCGCCGGTCGCCAGGTCCACGCTGCGCAGGGCGCGCGGGACGGTCGAGATCGGCTTGAAGCCTGCTCGCGCCACAATGGGAGCGCCGTTAGAGGTGCCGCCCTCGATGCCGCCCGCGTGGTTGGACGTGCGCGTCAGGTGCCCGTCGTGCCCGCGCACGATCTCGTCGTGCGCGGCGGAACCGAGCAGGGCGGCCTGAGCGAATCCGTCGCCGATCTCGACGCCCTTGACTGACTGAATCGACATGAGGGCCCCCGCCAAGCGTGCATCCAGGCGTTCGCGAGCGTTCGCGTGCGTTCCCAAGCCGACCGGCACCCCGTATGCGATGACCTCAACGACGCCGCCGATGGTGTCCCCAGCGTGCTTCGCTTCATCCACGGCGGCCTCGAACCGCTGGTTGTCGGCCGGATCAAGGGCGCGCATCGAGGCCGCGCACAGGGCCTCCTCGTCCGCGGGAGTGGGCACGGCCTCGGAGGCAGCGCGCTGGGGCCCCACGGCCACAACGTGGGAGACGAGGCGAATACCAGCGACCTGGTCGAGCAGGGCCTCGGCCAGCGCGCCGAGGGCAACGCGCGCGGCGGTCTCGCGGGCGGAGGCGCGCTCAAGGACCGGGCGAGCCTCGGGCAGATCGTAGGAGAGCATGCCGGGCAGGTCGGCGTGACCCGGACGAGGCCGCGTCAGGGGGCGGTTGCGCGCGATCTCACGTTCATCGCCGGTACCGGCATCGATGAGAAGAGCCGAGGGATCCACAGGATCCGCACTCATGACGGTCTCCCACTTGGGCCACTCAGAGTTGCCGATACGAATGGCCACCGGCGCGCCGGTTGTCACGCCGTGACGCACGCCGGCCAGAATCGAAACGTCGTCGGCCTCAAACTTCTGGCGCGCGCCGCGTCCATAGCCGAGCCTGCGCCGTGCCAGAGTGCGGCGCAGGTCGCCGGTGGTGATGCGCAGCCCCGAGGGAATACCCTCAATCGTGGCAAGCAGTGCGGGCCCGTGCGATTCTCCGGCGGTCATCCATCTCAGCATGACACCCAGTGTCCCACAAGGCCGCCCGCCGATGCCCGCCGTCTCTCAGGGGGTGAACGCTTAGGACTGGGAGGCCTCGTCACCGCCCAGGCTAGGCTCGGTGCCGAGAATATCGATGACAATGCACAGCGTGTCATCGCCGGCAGCCAGGTCCGGCGGGATCGTGATCGCCAGGCGTGACCCGACCTTCTGATCGACCAGCGCGGTCTGGAGGCCGCGCATGGCTCTGCCGAGGTTGATGACCTGCGGGATGCCCGTCTCCCAGGTGGAGACGCGCACAACGCCATCCGTCCAGCCAAGCACGGTGAACTGGGCGACCACGCGATCGTTCTCGTGCACCTGGACGCCGTCGCCCTTGATCAGTGCCTGTGTCGTGACCCCGTCGGGCACGGTGGCCGAATGCGTGATGATGGGCCCTTCGGGGCTCATTTCGACGCTGAGAGGCCCGACCGTGGCGTCCACAGCGTTGCCCACCGCGATGGAGGGCAAGATGTCGATGACGTCGATCTCGATGTTGCTGGTGGATCCCGGTGCCCCGGCACCCGATGCGATGGTGCGGAAGGCGACCATGCGCGTCCCCTCGCGCTGCCCCACGACCATGGAGGTGAGTTCGGCGCCGATGGCGTCGCTTCCCACGATGCCCAGGCTCAGCTGGGGGCGTCCCGACTCCGACAGGGAGTGTCCAGTTTCCCCGTCGAAGGCGGTGATCGCAACCAGCACGGGCGAGCCCTCCGTGATGTCACGCCCTCCCCCCTCGACGAGGGTGGTCGCTTTCGTACCGGCGACCTCGAGAGGAGCCTTGATCTCGATTGTCGGCGTCGCGCCAACGCGTCCCGAGACGGCGACGCGCTCGAAGAGGGGAAGCGCGGCGGACTGCGGGCTCGGCTCGGCGCTCACCTCCGGCACGCTCGGCTCGGCCGGGTGAAGAGCCCACCAGGCGATAGCTCCCCCTGCAGCAAGAAGAACCAGCGCGACGAGGAGGCGCGCGAGCAGGGAGGCACGCGAGGATCCGCGCGAGCGCTCGCCCCTTGCGGCGGCGCGTTGGGAGGAGCCTTTCGCGCGTCGGGCACTCGAGGAGTCGGGGGTCTGCGAAGCGGAGCTCATGCGGGAATCGTAGGAGAGGACGCGGTGATCTGCGCGATGAGTCCATCGACGCGCGGATCTGAGGTAGCCAGGGGATCTTGCAGGGAGAGCGGAATGGCTGAGGAATCGTCGAGGCGAACGTGTACCCAGTCGACGCTGATGTCAGCGCGCGCATCCTCCGCAGCAGCAATGATGCGACCGCGCAGGCACGCGCGCGTCGTGGCCGGCGCCACGGTCATCGCGCGGGCTACTCTCTTCGGCGTCGTGAGGCGGCGCATGAGGCCGGCGCGCTCCATGCGCTCACGCAGCCCCAAAGCGGTGATGTCGGAGTAGGACAGCTCGAGACGAGCCACTCGCGGGTCGGCCAAGGAAGCGCCGGCGCGCGCGCAGTAGGACTCCAGCAGGGTGCGCTTGATGGCGATGTCGAGTTCGGTGGCAACCCCGCTCCAGTCGCCGCTCGCGATCGCGTCGAGGCCTCGGCCCCACAGGTCGACGACGTAGGCTCGCATCGGGTCGAGCTCGGCCACGGCGATGCGCGACAGGACACGCTCGCGGATCTCGCGCTGCAGGGCTACTGCGCTCGTCGTGCGGCCCGAGGCTAGCTCAATCGGCGTGGAGCCGGTCAGGTCTGCGTTGATCTCGCGGATGGCTCGCATGGGGTCGGCGAGAGCGAGGTCCTCGATCTGGAGACCGTCTTCGATGGCGTGAATGAGAAGCTCTGTCATGCCGACCTTCAGCGCCGTCGTGGGCTCGGCGACATTCGTGTCGCCAACGATGACGTGCATCCGCCGGTACGCGCCCGAGTCGGCCAGGGCCTCGTCGCGCGTGTTGATGATCGGGCGCGAACGGGTGGTGGCCGAGGAGACGGCATCCCACATCTGGTCGGCGCGCTGGGAGAACTGCAGGCGCGGTGTCGCGGCTCCGGTATTGATCCACCCATTGCCCACCAAAATCTGGCGGGTCACGAAGAATGCGACGAGTGCGTCGGCGACTTGGCGGAAGTCGCGCCGCCGGTGCAGCAAGTAGTTTTCGTGGCAGCCATAAGAGTTGCCCTGCGAGTCCAGGTTGTTACGGAAGAGGTGCAGGGACAGGTCGGTGCCCAGCTCCGCCAACGCCTCGTTGGCCTGGACGGCGAGGTCGGCAAGCATGACGGAACCCGCGCGGTCTTGCTCGAGGAGATCCTCGAGCCGGTCGCACTCGGCGGTGGCGTACTCGGGGTGCGCGCCCACGTCCAGGTAGAGGCGCCCCCCGTTACGCAGGAACAGGTTGGAGGAACGCCCCTGGTGGAGAAGGGGTTCAAATAGCTGGCGAGCGGCGTGCTCGGCGTCCATCGGCGCTGCCCCGGACGGGGACGCGGCCGTCAGCCCGTACTCCGTTTCGATGCCGAAAACTCGACGCCTCACGTCACTGGCCGCCCTTCTGGACGAAGCCCTGGACGAACGCCTCAGCGTTGGTTTCAAGAACGGAGTCAATCTCGTCGAGGAGGGAGTCGATCGACGAGGTGCGCGCCTGAACCTGGCCTGCCGCCTCGAGAGCGTCATCTTCAGGGGTCGGGCCGCCTGCGAAAATCTGATTCGACATTATTGGTTCTGCTTTCTGTCGTTCTTTATCGAGTGGATGTATCGCGCGCGTCGGCGATCGGGAATCGGACGAGGTCCCCCTCGCCCGGGTCGAGGACGAGCGAGGACCATGAGGCCTTCACGAGGTCGGGTCGATTGGCCACCGCCCATCCGCGCACGTGAGCGCGAGTGTTCGTGGGCGCCACGTCCGCGGCGCGCTCGACCTCCTCATCGGACACAAGGCGCGTGACCATGCCAGCCTTTGCGAGTCGATAGACGAGGCCGTGGCTGGGACGCAGGTCCGCCCACTGCAGGTCGATGGCAGCCAGTCGCGGATCATTCCATTCGACCCCGGCGCGTTCCTTCTGTCTCTTCACGAGCTGGTACTTGCCCACCCATTCGACCTCGGTGGCCACCGAGAAGAGATCGGCGCGCATGCGATCAAGCACCGACTGCCACAGCGTGAGGATCTCCTGGTCGGCCTGCGTAGGTGTCGTGCCCGTTTCTTCAAAAGTGTCGAGAACCAGATCCAAGTAGACCTGCTGGAGCTCTGCCGCCGTGTAGGCGCCGCCCGCGGTCGTCACCTTGTAGTCGAGGTCGGGATGGTGCGACACGTTCCAGGTCTCCTGCACGGGATCGTCCATGACGATCGAATCCCAGCGCAGGTCCGTGCCCTGCTCGATTGCCCACAGGACGAGCGAGGTGGTGCCGAAACGCAGGAAGGCCGAGACGTCGAACATGTTGCCGTCGCCGCCGATGACGTGGAGTCGGCGGAACTGAGCCGGATTCGCATGCGGCTCGTCGCGTGTGTTGATGATTGGGCGATTGAAAGTGGTCTCCAGTCCGACTTCGTTCTCCACAAAGTCGGCGCGCTGGGACATCTGGAAGCCCGGGACCTCGCTCTTTTGCCCGCGTCCCACGCGGCCGGCACCGCAGATGACCGGGCGGGTCACCATGAAGGGCGTGAGTCCTCGCACGATCGCATCGAGGTCGGTGATGCGGGGCATCTGGTAGTTCTCGTGGGTACCGTAGGCAGCACCCTTGCCGTCGGTGTTGTTCTTAACGAGGACGATAGGTTCTTCGCCGAGTTCTTCCAGGCGTGCCATGACGCGCTGGGCGATCACCTCGCCGGCGCGGTCCCACAGGAGCGCATCGCGCGCACCGATCGTTTCGGGCGCGGAGTACTCGGGGTGCGCGTGATCGACGTACAGGCGTGCGCCATTCGTGAGGACCGCGGTCGTCGCCGCCGGGAGGGCGAGTTCTTCGGGGGTCGGCCGCGCGATGCGCTCCGAACCACCGGACGGTGCGAGGTGGTACGGATCGTCAGTGAGCAAAGACGGGTCTGCCGCAGCACGGGACATGCGCATGCCGCGCAGGTCGTTGAGCGGGTCCTCCCCCGTGTAGTCCCAGCGGACGACGCCCGCGCCCTGGGCCGGAGTTCCCTCGCGGCTGATCTCGCCGTACGTGGTCACGACCGTCGTCGACAGAGCAATCGGGTTTGCCCACGCGTCGCCGGGACGGTAAACGCCGTACTCGGTCTCGGTTCCAATAATGCGTTCGCTGCTCATTTCACCGTTCCAATCGGCTTCACGCTGACGATTTCAGGGGCCAGCCCGCTGGTACGAGCCCAGTCTTCCGGCGAGGAGGTGGCAGCGAGTTCGAGCGACTCGTTCATCTCCTCGTGCACCCCGCGCAGCAGATGATCCATGCTCAGGCCGGAAGATGCGCCCGTCAGCGCGTCCTTAATCGCGTACTTCTTTGCGCGTTCGACGATGCCGGCAATGAGAGCGCCAGACACGAGGTCGGACAGGTAGATGCGCTTGTGGTCGCCATTCACCAGGGTTGCGAGGAAGAGAGCCGTCGTCTCATTGCGCGCGTAGAGCGCGTCGACAGCGCGTTCGCTCATGCCCGCCACAGCCTCGTTGATGCCGCCGAAACGCTCAATTTCCGAAGCATGGATCGGCACCTGAGGCGTCAGATACTTCGAGAAGATATCGAGGGCACCCGCGCGGTCCGGACGATCCACGCGGATGCGCACGTCGAGGCGCCCCGGGCGCAACACCGCCGGGTCGATCATGTCGGCGCGGTTGGAAGCGCCGATGATCACGACGTTGTCGAGGGATTCGACGCCGTCCATCTCGGCGAGGAGCTGCGGGACAATCATCGTTTCGACGTCTGAGGACACGCCCGTGCCACGCGTGCGGAACAGGGCCTCCATCTCATCGAAGAAGATGACGACTGGGGTGTCGCCGGCTGCAAGGGTCCGTGCACGAGCGAAAATGGCGCGAATCTGGCGCTCGGTTTCGCCGACGAACTTGTTCAGCAGTTCGGGGCCCTTGATCGACAGGAAGAAGGTCGACGCACCCCCACGCTTCGACAGCGAGTTGGCAACGGCCTTCGCGATCAGAGTCTTGCCCGACCCGGGAGGCCCATACAAGAGAATGCCCTTGGGCGGGCGCAGGCCAAACTGGCGGTACAGCTCAGGATGGTTAAACGGCATCTCGATCGAGTCACGCACCTGCGCAATCTGATCGTCGAGACCACCGATGTCCTCGTATGTGACGTCGGGAACCTCGGGGGTGAGCAGCTGCTCGACATCCTCACGCACGATGCGCTCGAAGGCGATGCCCGAGCGGGCGTCCACGACGAGAGAATCGCCGGGACGCAGGTTTCCGTGGCGTAGAGGGCCGGCCAGCTCAAGGAGATTCTCCGCTCCACCTTCCGTCGCCACAAGCACGCGGTCGCGGCCAACGAGCTCGAGAACGGAGACGACCTGCCCGCTGCGCGGGAAGTCATCCGCGGCCACGGCGATCATCGTGTCGTCGAGGCGCACCCACTGCCCGTACGAGAGGTCAGTGACATCAAGCTTCGGAGTGACGGCAACGCGCATGCGCTTGCCGCCCATCACGACCTCGATCTGGCGTGAAGCGGGAAACGCTCGCACGAACGTTGCGAGAGTCTGGGGAGGACGCGACACGTCGGCCAGCTCCCCCTGTAGGCGAATCAGCTCCGTGCGGGCGGTCGTCAGCGCGGTGGTGAGGCGGCCGTTCTTTTCTTCCAGCGAAATCAGGCGTCGTTCAAGTGCCTGGCGTTCTTCGACCTCACTCATCAGTCGCTGCCTCACGTCCCTCCGACGCCCACGTGTCGGCCTGCGCGACGACGTCACGGCGGACCTTGCGCACCTTCTTCTCAGAGTTCACGCGCTGACCGACCTTCTCCAGCGACCAGTCCGGCTCGTCGTCCCACGCGCCGCCCTGACCTTCGGCAGCCTTCGCCGGACGAGTCGAACGCTCCTGCGGCGTGACGCCAGGCGCGAGGAGGCGGGTGACCACGAGGAAACCGGTGTGGGCCACCATGCGGTGCTCGGGGCGCACGGCCAGGCCGTCAAGGTGCCACTCGCGGCGTATGTCCTCCCAGGCGATCGGATCGGTGAAACGCTCGGAGGCGCGCAGATCCTCGACGAGACGTGACATCTGTGTGACGGTCGCGACGTAGCACACGAGCACGCCGCCCGGAATCAGCGCATGGGTGATGGCCTCGATGTTCTCCCAGGGAGCAAGCATGTCGAGTACGATCCGGTCGACGCTGCCCTCTTCGGCCGACCACAGCACCTCGTCGACGTCACCGACGCGCAGGTCCCATGCGGGGTGGCGGCGGCCGAACCACAGGTCAACGTTGGCGGCCGCGATGTCAGCGAAGTCCTGGCGCCGCTCCACAGAGATAAGGCGCCCCTTCGGGCCGACCGCATCGAGGAGAGCCATCGACAGCGCGCCGGAGCCGGCGCCGGCCTCGACGACAGTCGCGCCGGGGAAAACATCCCCCATGTGGGTAATGACCCCTGCGTCCTTGGGATAGACGACGGCGGCGCCGCGGGGCATCGACATCACATAATCGACCTGCAGGGGCCGCAGGATCTGGAACTGGCGGCCTTCCTCGGTGACAATCACCTGGCCGTCGGGACGGCCAATGACGTCGTTATGGTTGAATCCGCCGCGGTTGGATTGGAAACGACCACCGCTCACGAGAATCACCTGGTGGAAGCGTCCCTTGGGGTCGCGAACCTGAACGCGGTCGCCCTCAGAAAGGACGCCTCGGCGGGTGGGCTGGCCAAAATCATTGGCCGACATTGAAGTATTACGCTGAATAGTCATTACGTAAAGGATAGCGCTTGCCACCAGCTGCGCCCATGGCAGGACACAGATGAGGGCGGGAGGGGTTAGCGTGGTATTCATGACAGACCTGATCACCCCTTCGACGGCCGAGCGCACGTGGGAGCCCGCACTCTCGGCTTCGCGAGCGAAGGAATACGAGCGCTGCCCCCTGCAGTACCGTCTTCACGTCCTGGACGGATACCGTGAACCGGAAACGCGCGCGAAGGCTCTGGGAACAATCGTGCACGCAGTGCTTGAGAAGCTTTTCGCTCTGCCAGCGCAGCAGCGTACACCTGAGGCCGCGCGCAGCCAGGTAGGGCCGCAATACGAGGCCTTGGCATCAAAGAACCCGGAGGTTCCCGCGTTGTTTAGCGACGATGCGGACCGTGACGCGTGGCTCGACGAGGCGCGCGCGGTCGTCAACGGGTACTTTGCGATCGAGCAGCCCCAGTGGATTGCACCAGCAGCGCTTGAGCAGCGTGTGACGACGACGACCTCGGGCGGCGTACGACTCCTCGGTTTCATCGACCGTGTGGACCGTGCCCCCGACGGACGGCTTCGGGTCGTCGACTACAAGACCGGGAAGGCGCCCGGTCCGCGCTACGTCAACGAGGCCCTGTACCAGCTGCGTTTCTACGCGCTGCTCCTCGCGCGCACGCAGGTGCTTCCTTCTCGCATGCAGCTCGTCTATCTGAAGGCCGGCCAGGTCATCACCTTTGATCCCGAAGCGGGCGACATCGCGAGTTTTGAGCGTCACATTGACCAGCTCTGGGACTCGATTGCACGCGACATTGAGAACGACTCTTTTGTGCCTCGCAAGAATCCCCTGTGCAACTGGTGCGGGGTGCGGTCACTCTGCCCGGTGTTCGGCGGAACCACTCCCCCGCTGCCCGAGCAACATGCACGGTGGCTGTCGCGGACTCGGCTAGGCTAGATGCATGGACTTGAAGCAATGCGGCCGCACCGGGCTCTACCTGTCGGCCATTGGTATCGGCACGCTCACCTGGGGGCGCGACACTGACGGCCCCGAAGCGCTCGACATGCTGCGCCGTTTCGTCGACGCGGGCGGCAATCTGGTGGAATGTTCTGCGTCCCATGGTGACGGCATGGCGGTAGACATCCTGTCCGAGGCCATCTCAGCTGTTGGTCGGCACCGCGTGGCAGTCGCGTGGCGCGGAGGCGTGCGCCGGGCCTCCGAAGGCGCGTGGGTGAGCGCCGCGGGGCGCGGCGATCTGCTGCGCAGTCTCGATGATGCCCTCGCACGGTTGGACACCGACTACGTGGACGTGTGGATGGTGGAGCCTCGCGCGGAGGTCCCACTGGAGGAGACTCTTGAAGCTGCGACCGCAGCGTATCGCTCTGGCCGTGCGCGCTACGTGGGGCTGTCGCGGGCGACGCAGTGGCAGCTTGCCGAGGCGGTGACACGCGGCGTGCTCGGAGCGAGCGCTCCGATCTCGGTGGTCGAGTTCCCCTTCTCCCTCGCAGATACCTCGCGGGCGGCGAGGGTCGCTGAACTGAGTGAACACGGGGTCGGCGTCATCGCCGCGTCCGCATTGGCAGGCGGTGCTCTGACGGGCAAGTACCGCCACTCGACGCCCGCGGACTCGCGCGCTGCTTCGCCACATCTTCGCCATCTGGTGGAGGGCCACTTGACGGGCTCGGCGCGCGGCGTCATTGAGGCTGCCACGCGCGCGGGCGCGGGACTGGAACGCTCGACGGGCGACGTGGCGCTTGCATGGGTGCGCGATTATCCGGGTGTCACCAGTGCCCTCGTCGGTCCGCGCACGCTGCGCCAGCTGGAGACGCTGCTCGACTACTCGGAGCCGTTGCCTGCCCCCATTCGGCAGGTTCTCTCCGAGGTGGCTCAGTAGTAAGGCGCGCTTCACGTGATTGACGTCGCGTGATCACGTAAAGATGGGTGGGGCCCGAACCAAGCGGTTCGGGCCCCACCCATCTTGAACAAGCTGATAATCGAGTCAGTCATCGACCTCGATAAAGTCGTCTTCATCGGAGTCGTCGAAATCATCGTCGTCATCCTCGGAGTCATCGAAAATGTCGAACGGCAATTCCACGCCCAGCTGAGTGAAAAGAATGTCGTCGTAGGTGAAGAACGCGTCACGCAGCGCAAGCTCAGCTGCTTCGAGCGCGGCGTCGTCGGCCTCGTCTCCATCGCGGGCGATGTCGAAGTGGTTTTCGAAAGCGTTGAGCAGGCGCGTCAGCGCGCGGCGGGCATCTCCAGTCATGACGATCATTCTACCGTGAGACGGCGCACTTTATCAGGGGAGGTTGAGCTGCGAACGAATAACGGACACCATCAGATCGGTTCCCTTGATCTCGGCGGTCTGCTCCGCGCCCAGAATACGGGTCTGCCCGTCCGCATCAAGGAGCTGCGACGCACCCATGTTCGGGCCGAGGGGCAGAATCACCCACTCCTTCGTCGGCTGGTAGATGGCGTCGGGCTTCTCCCCTTCGATCTGGGCGGTGATGTTCGCGATGACGACGCGGGCCTGCTGGCGCGCGGCGTCGGCACGCTTCGATTCACGCACATCGGTGAGGTCACCGACGGCGTAGACGTTCGGGTGATCTGCGACCTGCATGGTGCTATCGACACGGATGGTGCCGTTCGGGTTCATGACGGACTCGTAGTCGCTGCCGATCAGGAAGCCGGTGTTGGCGCGGGCACCGTAGCACTGGAACCACAGATCGGCCTCGATGACCTCACCGTTCTTGGTTTCAACCATGAAGTGACTGAGGTCGCCAACGTTCTGCGGGGGCAGGTAAGCGAGCTCAGAGCCGGTGACGACACGCACGCCGAGGGTGCTCAGCTGCTCGCTGATCTCGTTGCGCAGCGCATCGGTGTAGCCGGGCGTGCCCAGGATCTGATCGGAGGCCTCAACGATCGTGATGTCCAGGCCGGGGAAGGCATTGGCGAGTTCGCCGGTCAGCTCGATGCCGACGGTGCCGCCGCCGACGATCATCACCGAGCGGGCCCGTCCGAGGTTCTCGTGCAGCTGCTCAAGGCGTGCCTTCGCCACGGACGAGCGGTAAGAGGAGTACTTCGCGGGGAAAGGATAGGTCGATCCGGTCGCGAAGACGACGTAGTCGGCCTCGATCGGGTCGTGGCCAAAGACATGAACGGTCGTGCCGTCAACACGCGATACTGTGCCACGGAGGACCTCGCCGCGGTGCAACAGGTTCGTGTAGGGCATGAAGATCGCGTGTTCCCACACGGTGTCGACCGCGGCACGCAGCGCGGCTGCGTGATGGACGAACTGGTCCTTCTGCTCGATGAGGACTACGTCCGCGATGGGGTCCAGCCCCTTTGCGACCGTGACGCCTCCGTAACCTCCGCCAATGACTGCGACGCGTGCCATGTCTTTCCTCCTTGTGAGTGGACCGCGTCTATTGTGTCACCTGGCGGGCACGAATGCGCGTGCTAGGGACCTTAGTCCGCGTCGTTGGCGCTCTCCCCGGTCTCCAGGCCGAGGCCGCGCGCAACATTCGGCGGGAAGAAGTTGGGGCCCTTGAGGACCTTTCCATCCTCGCGCAGCTTGACGGAGCCGTCCGGCATGAGCTTGGAAAGGTTCGAAGCCTGGACCTCGGCGAGCACAGAATCGAGATCCATTCCGGACTCGATCGCCATACCGTAGATGACGTAGATGAGGTCGGCGAGGGCGTCCGCAGCCTCAATAACATCGCGCTCGCCATCGTCTGCCGCGACTGCCTCGGCGGTAGCCGTCTCAATGATCGCGCGCGCGCGCTTGCCGTACACCGCTCCCATGAGTTCAGCAAACTCTTCGGCGATGAGGCTCATGCGCATGCCGAGGCGCTCATAGGACAACGTCGGATCGTCGAAGGAACGAATCGGCATCGAGTAGGTGCGGTGGAACTCCTGGACGAGTTCCATCGGGCTGGGAGCGCTCTGAGTGTTCGAGGTGGGGGTGTTCTTCTCGCTCATGCGTGATCCTTTCGAGACTGTTCCCAGGCCGTAGCCAGGATGTTCGTAAATGCGGTGATCGTTTGATGTCCGTCGACGAGGTACTGCGCGTCAAAGACGTACGTGGGGACGGTGGTGACACCCATGTGCATCGCCATCTGGAAGTCCGAATACACGCGGGATGCCCATTCCTCGTCGCCCACGGCGAGAGCAGCAAGCTCCGGCGGCATTCCAATGTCCTGGGCGCACCCGATGAGAACCTCGGGGTGGGAGATGTCCAGCCCCATTTCGAAGTGGGCGCGCATGATGGCCTCGGCAACCTTCAGTTGCAGCGAGGAGGGACCTGCCACCGTATCGGCATCAATATCCGCATCGTGGGCGGCCGCGATGATGCGGTGTGCGCGCGATGTCGGAGCGATGATGAGGTTATCGAAGTCAAAGCGAATCCCCTCGCGCGCACCGAGCGCCTGCATCCGTTCGTCAGATTCGCGCACTTCTTCGAGCGTCGCGGCACCGGATTCCACGAGAGCCACGACGCGGGGTTTGTCCACGGGGGCGTCGAGTTCCGGGTCAAGAAGGAAAGCGTGCAGGTAAACCTCAACCTCGTCACGATGCTCGAATTCCTCGAGAGCTGCGCGCAGGTGTCGCAGCCCGAGATAGCTCCACGGGTCGCAGGTGTCGAGCCACATGTCGATACGCACGGTGCCTCCTCACGATTGATATGGAAAACCCCGGAGCCTTTCGGCCCCGGGGCATTTCGTGCGCGGAGGGGGACTTGAACCCCCACCCTCGTAAAATGAGGACTAGCACCTCAAGCTAGCGCGTCTGCCTATTCCGCCACCCGCGCAGGTGAGCGATGCGAACCGTTGCGATCCGCAAGCGAGTAGAAGCTTAACACGATGTAGGCGAGATGCGCCAATCGAAACTAGGAGTCTTTTTCGCCGCCGCGCAGACGCGAGTCGAGAGTGGCGAAAACCTTGGCAATTGAGTCGATATCGGCGTCCGTCATGCCATCCAGGAGGTACTCGCTGACCGTCTGCTGATGCAGCTCTGTGGCAGCAAGCACAGTTTCGATCCCCTGGGTCGTCAGGCATGCGTCGTAGCCGCGGCGATCGACCGCGGAGGGAACGCGTTCCACCCATCCGTCGCGCGACAGATTCGAAACGAGGTAGGTGACGCGCGACGGCGAATAAACGACACGGTCGGCCAGCTCGCCCATGCGCAGACGATGGCCAGGCGCCTCCCAGAGGGCAAGAAGAATGTTGTAGTCGGGCATGGAAACCCCGTAGGTGCGCTTGAGGCGCGTCTCGAGAATGCCCTGCAGGCGCCCGGACGCCTCGAAGAAGACTCGCCATGCGGCAGCGCGGGCACTATTGGCCTGAACGATCGGCGTCAGTCGTGCTCTTGATTCCATGTCTCCCTCCTCGTGGTCGTGTCGGATGCTCCTCTCGGGATAATAGGGCATAGTGACTAAGAAAGCACCAACAACGCGGAGGGACCTCATGTCTTTATCTATTTCTGTTGTTCTTTTTGATGTTGACGGAACGATTGTTGATTCAGCTCCGGCCGTCATCGGTGCTTTCCGTGAGACTCTGTCAGACTATGGTTTGCCCATTCCTGACAACCGGCGCCTTCGTACCTATGTTGGTCCTCCCCTGTGGCACTCTTTCGGCGATCTGGGCTACGAGGGGGAGCAGCTATCCGATCTTGTTGCAGGCTATCGTCGCCGTTACTTTGCTCGCTATCTCGACCCGGAGCCATTCCCAGGGGTTATCGAGCTGCTCCGCGATCTCCACGACGCGGGTATTCCCCTGGCCACGGCAACGTCAAAGCAAGCTCCGACTGCTATCTCCCAGATCGAACATCTCGGTCTATCCAGCATCTTCGGCGTGGTCGCGGGAGCTACCCCCGATCCATCCTCGAGTAAGGCGACTGTCATTCGTGAAGCCCTCACGCGCCTGGAAGCTATGGGGGCCGACATCTCCCACCCAGTCCTTGTGGGAGACTCCATCTGGGATGTCCGTGGCGCTCAGGAGGCGGGCATTCCGGTGATCGGGGTCGGTTGGGGGTATGCAACTGAGGACGGCCTCGACGATGCGGACGCCGTGTGTGAGACGGTCGAAGACCTGCGCACGTTCATTCTCGAAGGGGTTGCGCAGGCAAAGTCCCAGCGCGGACGCTAACGAAAGTCTCGGGACTTTACTTCGACGGGAAGTGCGATAGACGCGATCCTGAAGGCTTGCACGCTGATCGCGCCATCTCCCCACTCGAGTGTCCCGCGCACGAGTAGAGCACTGGACTCGAGGCACACGCGCCGGAACTTTTTCCATGCTCCCACAGAGACGGAGACGTTGACGAGGCCGGTCTCGTCTTCGAGGGAAAGGAACGTGATCCCCCCGCCCGTGTGCGGGCGCTGTCGATGAGTGACGACTCCGGCGATGTCGACGATGCGTCCGGCCAGGTGCTGACCCAGCTCGCCAGCCCGGAGGACGCTAGCGGGCAGCGATCCACGTACGTAGCTGAAAGGGTGGCACCCCGGGGTCAGCCCCGTCGAAGCGACATCCGAGCGCATGCGCTCCGCCTCCGATAACGAAGGCAGCTCGGGAACGCGCGCCCCCACCTCCGTTCCAGGAAGAAACGGCTGCCATTGACCGACCCGAGCCTGTGGCTGCGCGAGCGCCCCCGCAGCCCATGCACCCTCACGCCGCCCGACCCCTAGGCACTCGAGAGCGCCGGCCATCGCGAGCTTTTCCATGGCAGAGGCGCTCACGTGGGCTCGCCGCGCGAGGTCCGCCTGACTCGTAAATGCTCCCTGACGCCTGGCTTCGACGATGCGCTCGGCGACCGCGCCCAGGCCTCGTACCTGAGAGAGCCCGATACGCACCGCAAGCTCGCGATCGACATCGAGGGCAACGGTGCCGCGCGAGGGCAAAGCCTCCGGGCGCCCCGGGTTGTAGGACTCCCCCGCCTCATCGTCGCCCACGCGCTGCACGCTCGCGTCGACGAGTGAATCGTTGACTGACGGACCCACCACGCGCACCCCGTGCCTGCGGGCATCTTGCACGAGGGTCGCGGGCGAATAGAAGCCCATCGGCTGGGAGGCCAGGATCGCGGCATAAAAGTGCTCGGGGGCGTGCACCTTCAGCCAGGACGACGCGTACACGATGTGTGCGAAGGAAAACGAATGAGACTCCGGGAACCCAAAGTCCGCAAAGCCCTTGAGCTGTTCGAAGATACGCTCGCGCGTGGGCGCGTCGATACCCCGTTCCTCCATGCCCGCCATAAGGTCCCCCTTGAGAGCTTCCATGCGCTCCGGGCTGCGCTTGGCCCCCATCGCGCGGCGCAGCTGATCGGCGCGTGCCCCAGATAATCCCGCTGCATCCGTCGCGATGCGCATGAGCTGCTCCTGAAAGAGGGGAACCCCGAGCGTCTGGCGCAGGGCGGGCTCAAGGAGTGGGTGCAAATAGGTGACCTCCTCGCGTCCCGAACGGCGGCGCAAATAGGGGTTGACTGAGCGCCCCTGGATCGGCCCCGGTCGGATCAGAGCGACCTCCACGACAATGTCGTAGAAGCAGCGCGGCTTGAGCCGGGGAAGCGTATTCATCTGCGCACGTGACTCCACCTGGAAGACGCCCACCGTGTCGGCCGCGCACAGCAAGTCATAGACCCTCGGATCCTCCTCCGGCAGGGTATGCAGGCCCAGGGGTTGGCCCTCGCGCCCTTCCGCTACTCGAGGTGCCCAGCCACGCAGCTGATTCGAGGCCTCCCCCGCACGCGCGCCACCCGCCCGGAGCTCGTCGAAGGCGACGCGCAACGCGGTCAACATGCCGAGCGATAGCAGGTCGAACTTCACGAGGCCGGCATCCGCACAGTCCTCCTTATCCCATTGGAGAACCGTACGTCCCGGCATCGCGGCCCACCCAACCGGGCAGATGCGCGACACCGGCTGATCGGTGAGCACCATGCCGCCTGAGTGGATCCCCATGTGCCGGGGAAGACGCGCGAGCGCCTGGGCCGCATCACCAACGAGGGGTGGCACTTCTCCCCTGCCCTGGGACCAGGCTGTGGCCGTACCGGCCGGGTATCCGAGGGCGCGTGCGACATCGCGGATCGCTGAGCGCGGGCGGTACGTGATGACGTTCGCGACCTGGGCCGCGCGATCCCTCCCAAACGTGTCGTAGACGTACTGGATGACCTCTTCTCGACGACACGCCTCGATATCGACATCGATATCCGGTGGCCCCGAGCGCGCATCGGATAAAAATCGCTCGAACAGCAGGTTGTGGCGCACCGCGTCGACCGCTGTGATTCCCAGGCAATAGCACACCGCTGAGTTGGCGGCGCTGCCCCGCCCCTGGCACAGGATCCCATTGCGGGCGCAAAAGTCGACGATGTCTTTGACGATGAGAAAGTAGCCCGCAAAGCCGAGGCGCTCGATGACCCCCAGTTCGTGCTCGATCGTCTCCCATGCCCGGGGGTGGTGCGTGCGTGATCCGTAGCGCACGCTCGCGCCCTCGTAGGTGCAGTGCGCGAGCCAGCTGTCCGGGGTGTGCCCGTCGGGGACCTGGGTGCGCGGCAATCGCGGGGCGACGAGGCGCAGGTCGAAAGCGCACGCGGCTGCGACCTCGCATGCGTTGTCGAGTGCCTGCGGGTGTGCTCCATGCAGTCGTGCCATCTCCGCGGGTGAACGCAGGAAAGAGCGGTGCGCGCCCAGGTGAGCCTCCGCCTCGTTCAAGGAAGATCCCAAGCGGGTCGCCGTCAAAATGTCGCCGAGCGCCTGCTTCGAGGGTGAGGACATGCGCGCTCCGCTCGTCGCCACCAGGCGAGTTCCGCTCGCGCGCGCAAGCTCCGCGAGCACGTCTCCGACCTCGTCTTCATCCCCACGCGCAGCCTGCCACTCGACGAGGACCTGGTCGCACCCAAAAGCGTCTACAAGTCCGTCCAGGACTCGGCGTGAGGACGCCGTGCCCCCGGCTCGTAGCGCGCGCATGAGCGGGCCCCGCCTACCGCCAGTGAGGACGACGAGCTCCCCTCCGGCCTCACTCAGATTGACGAGGTCGTGGCGTGGATTGCGCTGCCCGGGTTCGGACAGTGCTCGAGCGCTCATCGCTCCCACGAGATGTGCGTAGCCGGTGGGGCTGGCCGCCACAATGGGGAGGCGCATCCCCGGGTCTTCAGCTCCGGGAGCAAGTCCCCATCCCGGCGCAGATGAACCCGGAACAATGCCCCTCAGAGCATCCGGCGCGAGCGTGAGCTCAGCGCCGTACACGATCGGCAGGCCGGCCGTGCGGGCAGCCATGGTCGTCTGAACCGTCGAGTACATGCCGTCGACGTCGAGAATCGCGAGGGCATCGAGCCCGAGGCGCGCAGCTTCCTCCACCATACGCGCGGGCTCGTCGGTCCCGTCAAGAAACGTGAAGGCGCTGTGCGCATGCAGCTCTGCGTAGCGTCGTTCCGTGGCCATACAGCCATTATATAGAACATATGTTCGATACTGTTGTTGGGGGGAGCTGCGTTGGCGCGTACAGATGGGGTGAAAGGCGCCCCTCCCACGAGGAGCACAAGCCCTATGCTGGGAGCATGGAATCCATGCTCGCAGCGTCGCTTCGCTCCCCCGGCGCCCTGGTACTCGACGAACGCCCCATCCCAACACTCGGCCCACGCGACGTTCTCCTCTCCGTCGAAGCAACAACCCTGTGCGGCACGGACCTGCGCATCGCAACAGGACAAAAGACGAACGGCGTCACCCCGGGCGTAGTCCTCGGGCACGAAATCGCCGCACGCGTGTGGCGTGTTGGAAGCGACCTCACCGCAGGGGTCGACGTTCCCACTCCGGGCACGCAGGTCGGACTCGCTCCCGAGATTGCCTGCGGACACTGCACCCCCTGTACGAGTGGGCGCTCTAACGTGTGCGCGAACATGCGCCTATTCGGAACGGGGGTGGATGGAGCCCTCGCAGACTTCATCCTCGTCCCCGAAGAAGCGCTCGCGTGCATTACCCCCGTCGCTCGCGAGATCGCCCCGCCTCACCTCGCGCTCGCCGAGCCGCTCTCGTGCTGCCTGCGCGCAACAACACGCCTACCCATCGAATCCAACTCCCGTGTGCTCGTTCTGGGAACTGGCCCGATCGGCCTCATCCACTGCGCACTCGCGGTTTCTGCCGGCGCGCGCGTCATGGCCTGCGGCCGACAGGCGCGCCTCGAACCCGCGCGAGCAATGGGAGCCGAGTTGACGACCGGCGCCCAAGGCGAGGATCTTGTACGTGAGGTCATGACGTGGACTGACGGTGTCGGAGCAGACGTCGTCATTATCGCAGTCGGAGCCCCAGCCCTCGTCTCCATTGCCGCTCAGTGCGCGCGCATCGGCGGCCACATTTCTTTCTTCGCAGGCTTCCCCGCGGGAGCGATGACTCAGATCGACCCGAACCTCGTGCACTACCGGGAGCTGACCATCAGCGGCAGCGCGAACGCGACCCTTGACGACTACACGGCGGCCGTCGAAGCGCTCTCAAGCGGACGCATTAACCTGTCGCCGCTCATCACACACGAGTATGAGCTGTCCGACGTTAGCGACGCCCTCAACGCCGTGCGCACACGCGCCGGCCTGAAGGTCGCCGTGCGCCCGAAAGGCTTCGCCGCCCTTTAGTCGAGGAGCCCGCGCAGGTCCGCCTCGCTCAGGCGAGCGCCCATTCCAGTCCCGTTCATCACCGAAGAAATGAGCTGGCGCTTGCGATCCTGAAGCTCCACAACCTTCGCTTCGATCGTATCAGTCGCAACCATTCGATAGACGTTGACTTTCTTCATCTGACCGATGCGGTGCGCGCGATCAATCGCCTGTTCCTCCGCGGCAGGATTCCACCAGGGATCCATGACGTAGACGTAGTCCGCCTCGGTGAGGGTCAATCCGGAACCGCCAGCCTTCAGCGAGATGAGGAAGACTCGAGCATCGCCCGAGCGGAACTTCTCGATGACCTCAGCCCGACCACGCGTCGACCCATCGAGCTGCACGGCGGATATTCCACGGCGCTCAAGCATGTGCCGGATACGCTCCAGGAACGAGGTGAACTGGCTAAACACCAAGGCCTGATGTCCGAGTGGCACGATTTCATCCAGGCGATCCGCCAGGTACTCGATTTTTGCCGACCCCACGTGCGCATACGACTCCTCGACGAGAGCCGGATCGAGCGCTAGCTGACGCAGCCTCGTAATCGCCGCAAGCACAGTCATGCGGTTCGCATCCACGTCTCGCAGCAGGTCGAGAATCCGTGCGCGCTCGCGGGCCAGATACTGATCGTAGATACGGCGGTGTTCCTTGCCCAAATCGACGCGCACAATGTCGACGATCTTATCGGGCAGATCCGGAGCGACCTCCTCCTTCGTGCGCCGCAGAACAAAGGGCGCAACATAGGCCGTCAGACGCCCGAGCATCGCCGGATCCGCGCCATTTTCGATGGGCCTGCGCACCTGCTGCTGGAATGTCTCCCACGGGGGCAGGAGGCCGGGGCACGTCAAGGAAAGCAACGACCACAGGTCTCCCAGCGAGTTTTCGATGGGGGTACCCGACACCGCCAACTTCCAGGGCGACTCAAGATCGCGAAGCGCTCGGTAGGTTGCGGTGCGAGGGTTTTTCACCGCTTGCGCTTCATCGATGACAACTCCGCCGAGGCGCACCTGGTTCCACTGCTCCGCCTCCAGGCGGGCGAGCGTGTAGGAGGTGACGACGATATCCATATCGGCAACCTCCTCCTGGATCGTCGTCCCACGGCGCGTGGCCGTTTCCGTCACCGCGCGCACACGTAGGTGCGGTGTGAAGGTGCGCGCCTGGTCTATCCACACGCCAACGACGGAGGTCGGCGCCACGACGAGAACGGGCGAGGGATCGCCGGCGGGTGCATGCGCTCGCAGCGCTGCCACAGCCGACAGGATCTGAACGGTTTTACCCAGGCCCATGTCATCTGCCAAAATTCCACCGATTCCACCGGACAAGCGAGCCGTTAGCCAAGCGTGGCCGTGCCGTTGGTACGGCCGCAGAACCGAGCTGAGCGATGGTACCGGCGGCACACCTTCATCCGCGGAGCCGTCGCGCAGCGGAGCGACCCGCATCCTCCACGCGTCGCTGAGGCTCACGTGGTCGGATGCACTCGCGAATAGATCGACGACGCCGACCTGCATCGGCGTGAGCCTGAACCCCTCGCCGTCCCATCCCGCGAGGGTGCGTGCTTCTTCCAGCAACGTCGCCAAGGAGCGAATACGTTCGCCGTCAAGGCGTACCCACGTTCCCTCGACCTCGACGTAATCCTGCCCGTTGGCGATCGCTTCGAGCGCTTCGCGCACGCTGATCGTGACGCGGCCGAGGCGCAGGCGCACGTTGAGGTCAAACCAGTCACGCGTGGCTGGATCGACGCTCACATCGACATCGAATCCGTCTTCTCGCACGTCGATGGCACGCACGTCCTCCGCAACGTCCCACACGAGGCCATCGATGCCCTCAGCATCAACAACCGCTTCCAAGAAGGCGGGAACACGCCACGGAGACAGCCTCCCCGTCGTCGGAGGCGCGGTCCACAGGGCGGAGTCGAACCCACGTCCCCACAACTCGACGCGCCCCACGATCTCGGCCACGGCCTCGTCCTCCACGCAGTGGGCCACAGGAGTGCGCGAGCGTGACTCACCCTGACGATACTCGGCCCACCAACGCACAACGACAGATTCCCCGTCGCGTCGCACCGTGCCCACGAGCGACACGTCCGGGCGAGCCTCAGGGTCAAAACTGCCATCGGAGGAAGCCATCGAAAAACGCCTGAGGAGGGCGGGCAGCCACGTGCCACGAAACTGCGCGACATCTGCGGCAGGAATATGCAAGCCTCGATCGAGAGGAAAGCCGTCAAGCGTTCCCACACCCTCAATCCGCGCGATTCCGCGCCCTCCATCCAGCAGCAGCACACTCGCGTCGCGGTCGATGCGCGGCCTCGTGACCACCTCGTCTCCGTTGCGCGCGACGACTCTGACGTCAAGGCCGTCGTCACCGGAGCGCACATCAATGTCCGCGTCCCAGGTCGCGTGCGAGAGCACCACCCTCTCATCGGCGTCAGGCGAGGCGTAGAGCTCAACCCCGGCCCGCACCAGACGCGCCAGCCACGCGTAGGCATGCTCGCCCAGCGAACTGAGCGTCACCTCCGTGCGCGAGTGCCACGAACGCGATTCACGCGACAGGCGGTACCCCTCGCGCATGAGAGAGACATGCGTGGGATCCAGCCCATCCGTCACTGACGCCCACTGCGTCGCCGTCAAATCGAGCCACGAAGCCCTCTTCGTCGTCCACCCGGATGAGGAGCTTCGGCGCAGCGGGATGAGAGACGGCTCGACCCCGGGATCATGCGCATCAACGACGAGGGCCAACGGCTCGCCCAGGCGGTCGCGGTCAGAACCCAGCATTTGCTCGAGGACACGGCTCCATTCAGGCACCGAGCGCTGCTTGTCGCGGGCATCCTCGCGCCCAACAATGAGCGTCGCTACCGTATGGGGACAGTCACTGCGCAGCGGGCACGCACACGCGAGGGAGGGACGCACAGCGCCCTGTGCGACGCGCACGCGATAGGTCAGCCCGGCTTCCTTCACGCGTGCTTCAGCCTGCTCGCCATCCTCGCTCCAGGAGAATTCACGCACCGCGCCACTGCGCGCTAAACGCAGGCCATTCGCCCACGCCGCCGGGCCAACGAGGGCCATCATGTCATCATCCGACAGCGAGGCCAGCGTGTGCGACAGAGATACCATCCTTTCAGTCTACGGCACCCACCCATCCCCAGCACCAGCTCACTGGGACAGTCCCTCGATCGCCCACTCCCCCTCCTTCCAGACAAGGAGAACGTCCCGTCCGTCCTCAAGCAGAGCCCTCATGTAGGCGCGCGGTCTCTCCTGCGCCCACCACCGACCTCCCACCGGCCAAGGCCCTTCCACTCGCGCGATAGCCGCACGGCGCCCCCTCCCCGACACTGATTGCGAAACATCACGCTCGCTCACGAGGTAGGCGGGTGCAGCACTCAAGGCCCCTCGGTAGTCCACACGCACATCGTCGAAGGCCCCAGATGCGCCAACAATCCTCACACGCACGGGCTCGTCAAAAAGCGTCGCCGGAGGATGAGCGATGCGTCCCTCCCACGCCCCCTCATGCGGGCGAAGGAGAGGCTTGCTCCCCCATCTGGTCATCACAACACGGCTGCGCGGATCGTATCCGCCCTGCACCCGCGGAATCAGGAGAGAATCCGGCCCCGCCATCCCCTGAATACGCACCACGCTGCGCGAGACATCGCGCTCGCGATCTGACCGCCCCCACAGTGCTAACGCACTGCGCCCCACCCGCGGATCACATGCGGTCACGCGTATACAGGTCACTGCGCCACTGGGCCCTTCGATACCCGAAGTCCACCCCGCGAGCGTCCACCGGACGCGCAGAGCAACATCGTCCGATACGCACACGTCACATCCACTCCACGTGCGAGTGCGCTGACCGCCCCCGGCATCCTCCACATCGATGCGCAGGGTCTGCGAGACGAGCCCGCCCCGCTCCAGCCTCTGAGACAGATCTCGTGCGATGCGTTGAATGGGTACGATCATCGTATTGATGGAATCTCCACCCACATCAATGACGCACTCCATCGTGATGTCTGGTTGAATGCGCCCGGCCGGGGTGAGGGCACTGTCGCCTCCGGAAGCGAGATTCCAGAGTTGTTCACCGACGTCGCCGAAGCGCTCGCACACACGACCTCGCCCCAGTGCCAGAAAATCCGCGCACGTGTGAACGCCCAGGCCTGTCAATAGCTCGATGGCGTCAGCTGCTCTATCAGTCATCGCGACAGGAACGGCCCATAGGGCACGATGTAACGGGATACGCCCCAGGAATAATTGGTTTTCTCCGGCAGGAATAATGCGTCCCTCGCGCGCCGCCTCCAGGGATGCGACCGGCCCATCGGCGATGCCAACAAAACATTCAACGCCGACGGCCTCCTCGATCGCCGACACCAGAGCCAAGGCCGCGGCCTCCTCACTCCCATGCCAACGAGCGGGACCACGCGCCCGACACCTAGCTACCCCGGGGCGCACGCACTCCACCCCGGCCGCCACTGAATCGAAAGCATCGACAACGGCGCTAAACGCTCGCGCCTCGCGATCAGGGTCGCGAGGCAAGCAGATGAGATCGGGGCACACATACGTCGCCTCTCGTACGCTCATGCCGCTCCTCACTCCGGCGCTCCGAGCAGCAGCACTGGCAACCTCGATGCGTTCGCTATGTACGACAGCCCCAGTGCCACCCGGCGGCAGATCGACCACGAGGCAGTGAACGGGCCAATCGGGCACCCACGCCACCATGTCACGCACCTAGACCACCAGCCGCATTCGTCGGCGCGGCGCTTCACGAGAAAGCCCCGGCCAGGGGCGCAGTGTCACGATGGTGCGTCCCATCGATCGGGCCCTCGCTGCCAAGGTCCGCTGCTGTGCGCCGGACAGTTCAGGAATATCGAGGCAGACAACATCGCAGGCTTCTATCAGAAGGGAACACAGGTCCCCCACCTGGTGATCTTTCCCCGCGTTTAATACCAGTACACGGTCGAGGTCCATCCCCTGCTGCGAGGCCCATTCCCAGCCTATATTCCTCACTCCGCACACGCCTATCCACCCCTCGGAGGGACATGTATCGATCAGCAATCGGATGAGTTCAGCCCTGCCCGTCGGCCCCAGAAGGACAGGAGAAATCCCCGCCTGCGCATGCTCGATATCGTCACGCGCTCGCAGGCCAACAGCCTGTTCGGCACGGTTCAACACGTCGCGCGCCGCCAGTAGTCGCGCGTGCGCATCAGTCATAACTCCCCCTCCCAGCAATAGAACATGTGTTCGATACTGGAAGTGTAGAACCCCGCTCACACATCTGCGTCCCGAACGCTGATCGCGCGCGAATAGGTCACAATGGAAACACCGAGAAAAGGAGCATGCATGAACATCGACCAGCGCCCCCTTGCCCCCAGCCCCTACGAGGGCCTGGAAGCCCCCACGTTTACGCTGTCATCGAGCGTTCTCACCGACGGCGCGCCCATGCCCGAGTCGGCGACCGCCGAGGCCGGATCCCTTTCCCCGGATCTCACGTGGCACGGTTTCCCCGAGGACACGGCGAGCTTCATGCTGACCTGCTTTGACCCGGATGCCCCGACCCCCTCGGGCTGGTGGCACTGGGCAATTCTTGACATCCCGTCGTCCATGACCCACCTGGAGGCGGGTGCCGGAGCATCCGACCTCATGCTGGACGGTCCGGCTTTCCATCTGCGCGGCGATGCGGGCGAGGCCTCCTACTTCGGAGCCGCTCCCCCCACCGGCGATCGCCCCCACCGCTACGTATTCACGGTGCACGCCCTCGATACGGATTCGCTGGGGCTCGACGACGACGCGACCCCAGCTATGGCGTCGTTCGCGGCGCTCGAGCACACGATCGCACGCGCCTCCCTGACCGTGACCCACCAGGCCTAAGGATTATGCTGCACATTATTTTTTGGGAGCCGGAAATCCCCGGCAATACGGGTGCCGCTATTCGCCTGTCCGCGTGCACCGGATCGATGCTGCACTTGGTCGAGCCGCTGGGCTTCGACATGGACGACGCGAAGCTCCGCCGCGCAGGCCTGGACTACCACGACCTCGCGCACGTTATGGTGCACGATTCCCTCGATGAGGCACTCGCCGAGGTTCCAGGGCGCGTCTGGGCGCTCACGGGCCACGCAACCACCATGTACTCCGACGTCTCCTATGCCGATGGAGATGGCCTCCTCTTTGGGCGCGAGTCGGTCGGCCTGTCCGAGGATGCGATGCATCATCCGCGCGTGGAGGATCGCGTGCGCATCCAGATGGTTGACGGGGTGCGTTCGCTCAACTTGGCCAACTCCGCATCGATCGTGCTGTACGAGGCCTGGCGACAGCTGGGTTTCCCAAACGGCGTCTAACCCCACGATGAAAAGATGACGAACGAGGCCCGGATCGGACCGCTCCGCCGGGCCTCGTTTACTGCGTTCATCGCTGAATCAAGCAGTGGGTCAGTGCGCCCTCCACGGGGAGGACGGACGTTCGACCTGCTCTGCGAGTGAGACGATCCTGCGCGGATTCGAGCGCCACATCCAGATCAATCCGATGATCGACACGATAAAGGGTAGGAAGTAGAAGTCAGCGCCGAGGCCAGTCCAGGCTGAGCGCGCGGAATTCAGCTCATCCAAGCCGAGCGATGCGACCCACAAAACAATCGGAATGGCGATCGACAGAGAGATCGTGACCCAACCAACCATGCGCATGCGTCGCCCGTTGTGGGTGAGCGCCGTGGCCGCGACGAGGTAGTCGATACCCGCAAGCAGCGCAACGATGCGCGGCCCCCAGGGTTGCCCCTGCGCATGAAAAAGATCGAGGATAGCCGTCACGAGAATCCAGGCCCCGAGGAGCCAAAACAGAGCAATGATGATGCGGCCAAGCCCAAGCGACGGTGGGCGCTGATCGCGCGCACCGACGGCCTCGTTCGTCGTCTCATGTCCGTGCACACGTCTGATCCTACCGACAGCATTGTCGCGACGCATCGCATTGGGGAAGAGCACCATGAGCAACTATGCCGTGTGGCCTGATGCACCGCGATGGAACACCGAGCTTCAAGACAGCGTTGCACAAACGTGGGACAATGGGCCTATAAGGACCGTGAGGCCCGCCATGATAACAACCATCTGAGCTTCAGCTCATCAGCGAGGAGTTTTAAACCTTGAGCGAATCGACCTACGACATCGTCATTCTGGGTGCGGGTTCCGGCGGCTACGCGACCGCCCTGCGCGCTGCGCAGTTGGGCATGAAGGTCGCCCTCATTGACGGCGACAAGGTGGGCGGCACCTGTCTGCACCGCGGCTGCATCCCCACCAAGGCGTACCTGCACGCTGCAGAAATGGCCGAGGCCGTGCGTGAGTCGTCCAAGTTCGGCGTCTCCTCCACCTTCAACGGCATTGACATGGCTCAGGTGGGTAAGTACCGCGACTCTGTTATTTCCGGTCTGTACAAGGGCCTGCAGGGCCTGCTCAAGTCTCGCAACGTCGAGGTGATCTCCGGCTGGGGCCGCCTCGCCGACGCGAACACTATCGAGGTGAACGGCCAGCGCATTACCGGCCGTAACATCGTTCTGGCGACCGGCTCCTACTCGCGTTCGATCCCCGGCCTCGAGATCGGCGGCCGCGTGATCTCCTCCGACCAGGCCCTTCAGATGGATTGGGTTCCCTCCTCCGCCGTGATTCTTGGCGGCGGCGTCATCGGTCTGGAGTTCGCCTCCGTGTGGCGCAGCTTCGGCGCCGAGATCACGATCATTGAAGCGCTGCCCCACCTCGCCAACAACGAGGATGAGGCCATCTCCAAGCAGCTCGAGCGCGCCTACCGCAAGCGCGGCATCAAGTTCCACACGAACACGCGCTTCGCGGGCGCTGTGCAGGACGAGGGCGGGGTGCGCGTGGTCACGGAGGACGGCAAGTCCTTCGACGCCGACGTCCTGCTGGTGGCCGTGGGCCGCGGGCCCGTCACCGAGGGCCTGGGCTACGAGCAGGCGGGCATCCGGATGGACCGCGGCTTCGTCCTCACCGACGAGCGCCTGCGCACGGGCGCGGGCAGCGTCTACGCGGTCGGCGACATCGTCCCCGGCCCGCAGCTGGCGCACCGGGGGTTCCTGCAGGGGATCTTCGTCGCCGAGGAGATCGCGGGCCTGGGCCCCAGGATGCAGGCCGACGCGAACATCCCGCGGGTGACGTTCTGCGAGCCGGAGATCGCCTCGGTCGGCCTGACGGAGAAGCAGGCGCGCCAGGAGTACGGCGACGCCGTGCGCACGGTCGAGTACAACCTGGCGGGCAACGGCAAGTCCACGATCCTGGGGACCTCGGGCATGATCAAACTGGTCTCCGTCCAGGACGGGCCGATCGTCGGCTTCCACGGGATCGGATCGCGCATCGGCGAGCAGATCGGCGAGGGCGGGCTCATGGTCAACTGGGAGGCGTTCCCCTCGGACGTGGCCTCGATCATCCACGCCCACCCCAGCCAGAACGAGTCCATCGGGGAGGCTGCGATGGCCCTGGCCGGCAAGCCCCTCCACGTCCACAACTGAGCCCCCAGATTTACTAGGAGATTACTTATGGCAACCGCAGTGACTATG
>ERZ773072.306-NODE-306-length-29372-cov-17.400621_pt1 | contig 29372 bp, 21 predicted proteins | sample MGYA00580617_ERZ773072 | MGnify/ENA primary metagenome ERZ773072 (study PRJEB29015, sample SAMEA2737970) | human oral metagenome | biome: human oral; feature: human-associated habitat; material: dental | place: China | collected 2122 ...
GTCAACCCGACGCAGAAAACGCTCTAATCGGTAGAACTATCGGTTGGGGCGTTTTTGCTATATACAGTAGCGATAGGATAGGTATCTGTCAGGGGGATTGAATGATTGAATGGACGAGAATGAGCGGCGAGAAAGTAGAAGAGCTTCTTGCTGTTTTACTATGTCGTAAGTATCCTAACACTACCCATGTACGCCCTTCGCAAGGAGATGGCGGTGTGGATTTACTGATTCCTCAGGAAACTAATAAGGTTGATGTATACCAAATCAAAAAATTTGCCCAGAATCTTGGTAGCTCTCAGAAGCAGCAAATCATCAGGTCGATTGAGCGTTTTCGAAGTGCGTGGGATGAGCGTGGTGAAGAGATAGGAAGTTGGAATTTACTTTTACCCCTAGATCCGACAACTGATAATCTTGAATGGTTTAAAGAACAAACAAAAGTTTTACCTTATCCTTGTTATTGGAGAGGTTTAACATTTATTGAAAGTTTAGCCTCAGAATTTCCAGATGTAGTTGACTATTACACTAATAATGGTAACGATAGACATGACGCTATTATCAATAAAATGATAAACCTTCTAGGTCTTAGTCCCAATGACGGAGATGGGGTTGTATCACCTAGCCAAGTAATTCCGTACATGAGAGAGCTAGATCCTCTGCTCGATACAGATCCACATTACCAATATGATATACGCCTAGGATCATTTAACTCTGAATTTAAGCCTAATAATGTAAATGCGGTCGCGTTTGTTTGTAAAGAAATATCAAAAGACCGTGTAGTAACTGTCGAAATTATCCCAAAATTTAAAGAGGCTTTAACTTTTCGCCCCATTCGTAGTTTAATCACTATACAAGATATATCTGATTCTGGTCAACGGGAACAGCTCGAGAAATTTTTGATGTATGGAACTCCACTTTCTATTGAGTCAAATGCTAGTTATCATATAGAACTTCCAGGAGGCATGGAAACTAAGGGCAGTAGTAATGCAATTGTAAAAATATTTCCTGCTAATATGGGGAGTGTCGAAGAATCTTTACGTTTTACAATTTTTACTCCTGAAAGGGATGAAGGTATTTCTGTTATTGTTGATATGCAAGAAGCTACTAAAGGTACATGCGGGGAAAAAGGCGCCCGAATGGGGATTTCTCAAAATGAAGCTTTTAGCATTGAACTTTATTTTGATTTCCATACTAAAAATATAACATTTAAATGGAATGTGTTAGATCTTGTAGATAAATATCCTAATAAAGTTCTTGAAGATTTATATTTTTTGTCAAATTTACATTCTCCTAATAAGTTATCTATTAGTAGGGTCTATGGACCTATTGCTGAATCTGTTGATATACCGAGAATTGAGCCCAATGATCAAATTAAACTGGAGTCCTTAATAAGTATTTTAGAGAGCCTCTCTAATATCCAAAAAATTACAGATGTTCAAATTAGGGTACCGAATCTAGATTCTATAGATTCAGAAGATATCTATAAATGGGAGTATGTAAGTCGGTTCGTGGAGAGCGAAAGGGTGTCTTTTAATGACTGCATAGTGCGAATTTGTTTAAAACCAGATGTTTATCTTCCGAACGGCCCTTTTTCTATTATGTGGCAATCTGAGCTATCTGTATCAGTAGGCTCTCAGTATATACCCCTTGGCGAGCAGACTTTTTACAGTCGAAGCGTTGAGATTGTTCCAGATTCCATAATTTCTCATGGTGATCATCAAGACTGTCAGATTCAACCTACTAAGGGTTCACAGCTAGTTTCATGGTTGGAGAGGAACAAAGGTCAAGGTTCAAATCCTGTCAACCCGACGCAGAAAACGCTCTAATCGGTAGAACTATCGGTTGGGGCGTTTTGTTGTATCTGGTATCGTGCATCATAAGTTACTGGTTTTGGCGGTTGACACAATGTGCGTGGTCGCAGGCTAGCTATGACCGGAAGGCAGCGGTGCAGAATGCAGAAACTATATAAGTTACTCGCCATGGTTGATGATGCCCTGATCGCCCCGGGTGCAACGAATACTGAACGCTTACTGGGTTACGGAGCTGGTGTTTGCGGTGCTATTTTTGCGGGAACAACCGGTGCGCTGCAGGGCATTTCAGGCTTCGGGATTGTCCTGTTGATTGCGGGCGGCTTCGACCTTTTCGGGGGAGCAGTTGTGAACGCAACCCCAGCGTGTTCACGGCGTTTCCACACGGGGAAACGATCCCGCGGGTCTGCTTTGGGGTTTATTGCCGGGCATATTCATACGCTGGTGTTAGCGGCCGTGCTGCCCACTGTAATGCCGTGGGCAACAGCCATTGTCGCCTATGCGGGTGTTCTACTGGCCGCAGCGCTTATCGTCTCTGTCCGCAGTGAGTACCGACCGCCGGTAGCATTTGGGCTTGCCGTCATCCTCATCGCTATCTGCCTCGCGATACAGCCGCTAAGCCCCGCCGTGGTATGGGTAATCCCCGTCTTGGTTATTAAGCTGCTGCTCGCACATCTTTTACCGCACCCAGCCAACGAGCTATAAGCACAAGGTACAGAAGAGCCCTAGCGATAACACGAAATTTCACTCTAACAACAGGCAGCAACTTTAGCAGCCTCACGTGAACAGATATCGCTTAAGCCCTCATCGTTGTCTCACCGGCAGCACCGCGTAATGGTGAGTTAGCTGTCGCCGCTGGTAATAACAGCATCGCGGCCAATCCACTCAGCATCGCGGGCGGCACGGTACATAAAATGGCCCACATCGGCGCGGCTCACCTTTAGTACCGCGGATTTCATGGAAATATTCTCTCCCACCCGGTAAGTGTCGGTGGCTGGGCCATTTGTTAGAGCGGTAGGGTACACGATGGTGTAGTCCAGGTCGCTGGCACGGAGCAGCTTTTCTGCCTCAGCCTTATTCGCATAAATATTGTGCAGTATTGTCTTATACACCGCTTTCTGGCTGAAGGTGGCCGAATCGTAGGTGTGCGCAACACCGAAAGACGATAACCACACCAGGCGGTGAACACCGGTGGCAGATGCCGCCTGCAGGATTGCCAAGATGGCGTCCGTAAAAAGATTCTCCGCCCGCAGGGCTTTACCACGGCCTAGGGCGGAGATAATGACGTCCTGCCCGTCCATGGCTTTCGTTAGGTCCTCAGCTGAGGTAGCATCACCGCGAACAACCTTCACCTGCTGCCCGAACTGTTCCAACGTCTCGGGGTGCCGGGCTAAGGCGGTGACGGTATCCCCATGTTCCAGGGCTTGCTGAAGCACTTGTTGTCCGGTGGGGCCGCTGGCTCCAAGTAAAAGGATATTCATAATTATTCCTCCCAAGCGGTATAGGCGCGCTCTGACAACATCTGCGAGTTTACTTAACAATGGTAGTAAAGTTCATGTAGAAGATAAATGTTTTAGGCGCACGGAATCTGCCCCAAGTAATAGCACTAAAGGCCGCAGGGCTGTCTGGATATCCAACGTGTTGAGGCGGTTGGGTGAATAATAGCGCCGAGTGTGGTGAAATCTTCAGGTTATGGTGCAACTATGATGTTCCAGTCTTTAGGTGGGTATATTTGCGAACGAGTTGTCATGAAGTGGTACATTCATAAGTGGGACGGGGAACACACAAGGCACCGTAACCATTTGACAGGCATGTTTAGCGTTTTCCCCGTTTGAAAACACATCAATATGCTGCCGCCAAACCCACAGAAACGCAATACTACCGGTAAGGCGCTCGCTGAGGGAACGACGGCACAGCTCGCACAGAACCGATGCGGGCACACTGCCGGAAGGACACACCCTCATGTGGCAACAGGTATACGACCCGTTACACTCCACTGTGCTATCAGCCCTCGTCGCGGCCATACCCATTATTTTCTTCCTCCTAGGGCTTACCGTTCTCAAAATGAGCGGCATTAAAGCGGCTATAATTTCTCTCGTCCTCGCTCTGGGCATCGGAATCCTCGTCTTCGGGCTACCAGCAGGCGCCGGGGCGGGTTCGATCCTTTACGGTTTCTTAGCTGGCATGTGGCCTATTGGGTGGATTGTGCTCATGGCCGTATGGCTATACCGCATTAGCGTACGCGCCGGGAACTTCGACATCGTCCGTTCCTCCATCTCAGCCATCTCAACAGACCAGCGTATCCAGATGCTGTTGATCGCCTTCTGCTTCGGTGGGTTCTTGGAAGGGGCCGCCGGGTTCGGCATTCCTATCGCCATCTGCGCCGCGCTGCTGGTAAGCCTGGGGTTCAACCCGCTCAAAGCCTCCATGTTGGCGTTAGTTGCAAACGTTGCCTCCGGGGCGTACGGGGCCATCGGTATTCCTGTCAGCACCGGTGCCGAGAAAGGCAGTATTCCCCTTGCTGAACTATCAGCAGATATGATCCCTGTGCTGCAGATCTTTGCGCTTCTTACCCCTGTGCTCCTTGTGGTGATCCAAGACGGGCTGCGCGGTTTACGCGAAACAGGTCTGGTAGCGCTCATTGTCGGCGCCGTGTACTCTGGCGGACAGTCGCTACTGCTACAGGTGCTGGGCAACCCCGAACTGGTCGATGTGATCCCGCCGCTGCTGGCGCTTGTGGCGCTCGCACTAATAATGCGCGTGTGGCAGCCCAAAAATACTTACCGTGAGCCTACCGCTCCCACCCTCGAAGAAGTACAAGAGCAAGGGGCAGTCAAGCACACCGCCGGGGAAATCCTAAACGCCTGGAGCCCGTTCGTATACCTCTCCGTCGTTATTCTCTTGTGGTCCACCGTCCTCAAACCGGTATTTGCTAAAGCCACCAAACCGGGGGAGAGCGACGGGCTGCTAGGATTCACCAATATCCCTGTTAATATTCCCGGTGTGCACGGGGCAATTGAGCAGGCTGCCCCTATCGTCACTAAACCCACCCCTGTGAAGGCTGTGTTTACCTGGAACATTTTGGGGGCCTCCGGTACCGCGATTCTAGTGGCCGTCATTATTACCGTGCTGTTCTCCAAGATCAGTTGGAAGGCTGCGTTCGAAGAGCTCGGCGGCACCTGGAAACAGCTGCAAACCCCTATCATTATGATCTGTCTGGTCATGTCCCTGGCGAATGTGATGAACTACGCCGGAATGATCTCTTCCATCGCGCTGGCGGTGGCGGCCGCAGGTGCCGTTTTCCCGCTCCTATCACCCATTATTGGCTGGATTGGTGTGTTCGTGACCGGCTCCGTGGTGAACAACAACATCCTCTTTGCTGGGCTGCAATCAACTACCGCGCACCAGATCGGTGTGAACCCCACTTTGCTGGTGGCTGCCAATACCTCTGGTGGTGTGATGGCAAAAATTGTTTCGCCCCAGTCAATTGCTATTGCTGCGGCCGCAGTTAACAGTGCCGGGCAGGAATCGAAGATTACCTCCATGTCCATCAAATACAGTGCAGGGCTGCTGATCGTTCTGTGCGTGTGGGTGTACCTACTCTCACTGGTGATGACGCACTAATCACCTCGGGTGGCTTCAACTCACATATCGCCACAGCAGCCACTACAACTGGCGGGTTCCGCAACGGAAATAACCGAGCGGAACCCGCCTGTTTCATATGTCTATACCGCAAGTCAGTGCCGCCTCATATGAGTCAATCCCCGCACTCATGGTACTTTTGAAAAGAAAAGGTTGTGTGTACCCTTATTAGTTCATATTCTCTGCGTCTCACTACAGCATTGGGTGCAGGGCGGGAATAACACCGGTACACACCACCGTTATATACACAAATACAGATAAAACGCACGATGCCGCCCACACACCTGCCAAACCAGTAGCAGGAACCGTGGCGGCATCACATCGTGAAATACCGAGCGGGAGCACACACAGCACCGCCGGGAAGGACTAAAAATTTATGTGGCAACAGGTCTATGACCCACTCCACTCGACTGTGCTTTCGGCACTGGTCGCGGCGGCGCCCATCATCCTTTTCCTACTGAGCCTTACTGTTTTCAAACTCACCGGCATTAAATCCGCGCTCCTCTCGTTGGCGGCTGCGTTGGGTATCGGTATCTTCGTGTTTGGCCTACCTGCCAGCGCCGGGGCGGGCTCGATCCTTTACGGTTTCTTAGCTGGCATGTGGCCTATTGGGTGGATTGTGCTCATGGCCGTGTGGCTGTACCGCATTAGCGTGCGCGCCGGGAATTTCGATATTGTGCGCTCATCGGTCTCGGCAATATCCACCGACCAGCGCATTCAGATGCTGCTAATAGCGTTCTGCTTTGGCGGGTTCTTGGAAGGGGCTGCTGGGTTTGGTATCCCCATTGCCATTGCGGCGGCACTACTGGTGAACCTGGGGTTCAACCCGCTCAAAGCCTCCATGTTCGCACTTATCGCTAACGCCGCCTCAGGTGCTTATGGGGCTATCGGTATCCCGGTCACTACTGCCGCCAACTACGGAAACATTGATCTAGCAGGTCTATCCATAGATATTGTTCCGGTACTGCAGATTTTCTCAATGCTTATCCCCGTACTCATGGTCGCCATTCAAGACGGGGTGCGTGGTGTGCGTGAAGTTGGGCCTGTTGCCTTGCTTATTGGTGCAGTGTTCTCTGGCGGGCAGTCAGCGATTCTATTCTTCCTCGGCAGCCCCGAGCTGGTGGATATTATTCCGCCGCTGCTGGCGCTTGTGGTGCTTGCGTTAATGATGCGTGTGTGGCAGCCCAAAAATATTTACCGTGAGCCTACCGCTCCCACACTCGAAGAAGTACAAGAGCGGGGGGCAGTTAAGCATACCGCTGGGGAGATCCTGAACGCCTGGAGTCCCTTCGTGTACTTATCCGTTGCCATCCTGCTGTGGTCTACCGCCCTCAAACCGGTATTTGCTAAAGCTGTTAAACCGGGGGAGAGCGACGGACTATTGGGGTTCTCCACCATCCTGTTTAACATCCCCGGCGTGCATGGGGCAATTGAGCAGGCTGCCCCTATCGTCACTAAACCCACCCCTGTGAAGGCTGTGTTTACCTGGAACATTTTAGGGGCCTCCGGTACCGCGATTCTGGTGGCGGTGCTGGTGACCGTGCTGTTCTCCAAGATCAGTTGGAAGGCCGCGTTTGAGGAGCTTAGCGGTACCTGGAAACAGTTATGGCTTCCTATCCTCATGATCTGCTTGGTGATGTCCCTAGCGAATGTGATGAACTACGCTGGGATGATTTCCTCTATCGCACTTGCGGCCTCAGCTGCGGGCGCGTTCTTCCCGCTTATTTCGCCAGTAATCGGCTGGATTGGTGTGTTCGTGACCGGATCAGTAACAAACAATAACGTGCTGTTCGCTGGCTTGCAGTCTGCGACCGCGCATCAGATTAATGTGAATCCCACTCTGCTGGTAGCCTCGAACACTGCGGGTGGTGTGATGGGTAAGATCGTTTCGCCTCAATCGATTGCTATTGCTGCGGCTGCTGTGAATAGTGCCGGGCAGGAATCGAAGATTACCTCCATGTCTATTAAATACAGTGCTATTCTGCTGGTTTTGGTATGCGTGTGGGTGTACCTACTCTCACTGGTGATGGCCCGCTAAAGAGCTCCTTGCTCTTCGTGCAATACCCGTTGTCCGGCTCATCGGTACAGCGAGAAACCGAACAGGCACGTGGTGACGAAGTATGTGTATAAGTTACGGGCATGTATCTTCACTGGTCTGAAGGAGTAAAATTGTTCCTGTTTACCGATTGACACTACAGCAAGGAGAAGAACTTTATGCCAGCTATGCTGACCGTAGTCACCGTGTTCGCGTTTGTGGCAATTGCCATTCACGTGTATATCTGGATTCTTGAATCGTTTCTGTGGACCAAACCAAAAGGCCGTGAAGTGTTCAACATGAGCGAGGAATTCGCGGAGTCTACAAAAGATATGGCGGCAAACCAGGGACTGTATAACCTGATGCTGGCTTGGGTTGCTGCCACCGGCCTGCTCGCTTTCTGGTTTGGTGGGCTCCCGCAGGTGGGTATCGCCCTCATGTTTGCTGGTTTGGGGTCGATGGCTGTAGCTGGTATTTACCTGTTTCTCACCTCAAAAGATAAGCGTAAGCCCGCGCTCATCCAATTTACCCCGCCGCTGCTGGCGCTGATCTTCCTGCTGGTGGTGATCTAGCCTCAGAGGTTTTTAATAGGATGCGCCCGCACCCGCGTATTGTAATGCGCCGGTGCGGGTGCATCTTACTGTTTACGTCATTCTATTGTGTGGTGTTTTCTGAGAAAAGTGTGAGGCGCCCGGTAGGGAGAGGCAACATAACCCTAAAATGAGAGGGGTTAAAGTGTCTCGGGGGAGGGCAGGAGCCTGCCGTTTTCGTCGAAAAGCCCCATGACGCCCCTGCGATGAGAATCCAGCAGGTGCGCATCCACCATACCGATAGCGCACATGAGCGCGTAACAGCTGGTGGGTCCTAAAAATTTTCCGCCCAGTTTCTTAAAAGCCTTCGCCATAGCAGCGGACACGTCGTCCTGGGCGGGGACCTCGCTGAGTTCACGCGGGGTAATGGTGCGTTCGGGGAGGAAAGACCAAATGAAGGCTGGCAGCCCGGGCTCAACCCACTGACCATTTGGCAGATAAAAGCCAGCCAGCGAGGTGTCCCCAGCAGCCGCACGGTCACGCAGTTCGATGGTTAATAGCGCGTTAGAAATAGTAGCCTGTATTTTCAGGCGGTTGCGGATAATGCGCTCATCCTGCAACAGCCGTTCCACATCGTCGTTAGTGAACTTTACCAGAGCGTCCGGGACAAAATTTGCGAAAAGTTCACGGAATGCCGGGCGCTTCACAAGAACCGTGTACCACGAGAGACCCGACTGGAAGCCTTCAAGGCAGACCCGTTCAAGCATTCCGCGTTCATCGGTAACGGGCACACCCCACTCGGTATCATAGTAGTCACGTTCCAGATCGTTACGAACCCACGCGGGGTAATTCTCACGGGGCGCTTTATCCCCGGTGCCTATAGCCATGACTCTCCCCATCATCGAAAGTATCTATTGGAACGGCGCGTAGTTCTCAAATATACCAGTCTTTATCGGAAAAATATGGTGGAAAATTGGTGGGCATAACACTAAAACAACCGCCCGCTACGTATATCTTTAGGCTCTTCACGATCCAATAACCAACGTTTACGGTCAAGGCCTCCAGCGTATCCGGTGAGCTTCCCACCCGCACCGAGCACCCGGTGGCAAGGAATAATGATCGCGATTTTATTGTGACCAACTGCCTGCCCAACAGCCTGGGCGGGCGCACCAGGGCCAACCATCCGCGAGATTTCACCGTAGGTAACCGTGTACCCGTACGGAACTGTTTTGAGATAGTCCCACACAGCCAGCTGAAAATCGGTGCCGTCGGGATCCAGCGGTACCTCAAAATCTGTGCGCCGACCCCTAAAATATTCGTCAAGTTCCCGCTCCGTTTGAGCGAGGATACGCGCCGGGGCCACATAGATGTGTTCGCCACTGCGTTCGGCATCGGCACCTATTGCCTGAGCCACCTCGTCGGCCTCAGCGACTAGACCAGCGGGGTCGGTGATACGTTCGCCCAGCTCATGGGGGAGCGGAAAATGGGCTTGCTCTTCATACCAAATGCCGGTCAGGGCGTTATCACTGGCCGCCACATACAGACGTCCCACTGGGCTGTTGATAATACTATGCCAACGCGGCGGGTACTGCCCCTGAAAGGCCCTCGGTTTGACGCTCATGGTCGCTCCCTGATCGTGAGGTTACTGCGAACCCGCCTATAACAGGGGAGAGCGCTATGGCGTGCCCGCATCATAATTAACCATCATATCGGTTAGCAGAAGATCTGGTTGAGGCGAGATTGTATAACCGATAGCGGGGATTCATAAAGGGCAAACAGGTGATAAAACTTGTGGACTGTGTAGCGTTTCTTACCGTTATGTTTCCTGCGGTTAGCGTATCGGTATTCTCAATCAAGCGATACCTTGAACGTATCGACCCTGCCCCGCGACAGGCAAAACCTGGGAGTATGATTTGAAAGTCTTCAGGGGCCAACTGGCAGAGTTCAGAGGGTGCGGTATGTGGCTAAAATATTGTCTAATCACAGACAAACGTCGGGCGGCATCACCACGCCCGCGCGCGGTAAATTTCAGCAAGGACGCCCTATGACTACGAATATGAATACTCAACAGCCCGACGACGAACTACAGCACTGGCGTTCCTCAGTGCAGGACTACATGAGCCGTAATGATGACATTAACCTGTATATCGCTGCGCAGAACCTGAACCGACTAGCCCCCGCCGATCCGCTCGGGCTGTTCGGTCTTGCCAAGGCCCAGCGGCACAGAGGGGAGCTTGAGCCCGCCTACTTTAACATCACCCAGGCGCGCCAGCGCTCCGCAGAACCCGTTGAGGGGATGCTCCTGTTGGAGGCACAGCTCGCCCAGCAGCTCAACCAACATGCTGTCGCCGCAGACCGGTACGCTGAGCTCATTGCTCTTAATCCTCTCGAACCTGGTTACGTCACAGCCCGCGCCGATGCACTCAGGCTCAGCGGCCACACCGAAGAGGCCGATAAAGAACTCCGCAAAGGTCGCGATTTCTTTCAATACGACCAGGCCCTACACGACTCAGGAGTTGCAGCCGCCGTAGCAACCGCAGAAAAAGACGCTATTAATATTAACCAGAAACCCGCATACCTTAACGCCGAGGCCGCGAAAAACGCCCTAGAAATACTGCGTAAACCCGAGCCGCTTGAAAGCGTCAGAACTGCCTCAGCCCACCTGCGGGAACGCTACGAGAACCTTCAAACCGCCGCAGAATATGCGCTCAAGAGGCACTTCGTTTGGCGCGAATGGTGGCAGATGATCATTATCGGCCTGTTCCTGCTCTTCCTCATTCCTTTCGAATATGGTGTGCTGCATGGGGCAGTGGCAGGTATCCTGGAAACCCCGACCTTTACAGAGATCTTCGGAACGGTATTTGCAGTACTCGTGCTGCTGGGTATCCCGCTACTGCTGGGGTTTATTTTCTTCTTCCCTAAAGGCTATAAGATTAGCCGCTCAAAAGCCCGTAAGGCGGGGGTTCTTTTGTCACGTTAAAGCCCTCACAATATGTACTCATAGCATGGGATAACGGGTAGGATGTCATCAGAAGAAGCCGCTTGTTCCTAGGGGCGCTGTAATGCCTAATTTTCTGGTACTGCATAATGTTCCCGCATGTCTATCTTAGTAAAGCAAGAGCCCGCCATATATACTGAGGCTAGTAGTGACCTGCAATAAGCATCTTATGTATATTTGAATATAGGATGATGCCTGAAAAGACCAGCCACCACTGAGAGGGAATACATGGGGATCGCTATAGGAATAGATCTGGGGACGACGAACTCTGCGATAGCTGTTGTACGGCCTGATGGAAGACCAGAGATCCTTAAGAACCGTGAGGGGGCTGTTACTACCCCCTCTGTTGTCCTCTTTCAAGACTTTGGAGGTGGCGATGAGCCGTTGGTGGGAGAACAAGCTAAAAGGCAGGCGGGCATAAATCCTACTGACGTTGTGCAGCATGTGAAACGTTATATGGGGGATGCTTCGTGGAGGTTCGATTCAGAATCTGGCGCTCAGTATAGCCCTGAAGAAGTGTCCGCAATCGTTCTCAAACGGCTCAAAGAAGATGCTGAACTAGCCCTTGGGGCAAGCGTTACTGACGCCGTCATTACAGTTCCAGCATATTTTGACGACTCACGCCGCATCGCCACAAAACACGCCGGTCAGATCGCTGGGTTGAATGTTTTACGGGTGCTGAACGAGCCAACAGCTGCGGCGCTATCGTATGGAGTTGAAAATAACTCTGGGGGGCATGTGCTTGTCTACGATTTAGGTGGCGGAACTTTCGACGTCACTATTTTGCGTATTGCCGGGGCAGAGTTTGAAGTGGTTGCTACAGATGGCGATCGTAACTTGGGCGGGTTTGATTTTGACAATGCTCTGATGAACTACCTAAATGATGAGTTGAAAAAACAGGGTGCTCCTGACAGCTTTGAAGATGTTTCATTAATGGTGCAGCTGCGTGAACAGGCAGAAGATGTGAAAAAATCTCTCTCTACAGTTCCGGCCACGAATGCATATGTAACCATTCACGGCAGGAGCTACCGAGTGCCTGTGAACCGTGGAATATTTGATGCGCAGATTGCTGGGTTATTGCGTCGTACGGAAGAAATTTTGGAGGACGTCCTGCAAGAGGCACAGCTTACTTGGGCGCATATTGACAAGGTTCTTCTGGTGGGCGGTTCCACCCGTATGCCTGCTGTGCGGCAGATGCTTGAAAAGGTAACGGGTAAAACCCCAGAGTTAGGGGTTAACCCTGATGAAGCTGTGGCTCTTGGTGCTGCTATACAGGCGGCTCTGGAGTCTGAGCCTGAGGAAGAAACCATTGGGTTTATCGGTGGGCGTACAGCAGTTGAAGGGCTGTTGGGTGGTCCGGTACGGGTGAAAGACGTAACCTCGCAGGCATTGGGGGCAATAGTATTTGAGCATAATACGGATGAGAAGATTAATATAATTATTATTCCCCGTAATTCCGAAGTTCCAGCAAAGCATAGTCGAAAAGTTTGCACACGTTATGATTACCAAGAAAGTATTTTGGTTACAGTCACCCAGGGAGATGATGAAGATCCTGAATTTGTGACAATTGTGGGTAAAGGTGTTCTTGACATGCCAATAAAATATCCCAAGGGTGCACCGTTAGAATATATTTATAAGTACGATGTGGATCAGATTATCAATGTTGAAGTTATTGATTTAACTGCCAATATATCCTTAGGAACTTTTCAGATTGATCGTGTTGCTAACCTTACCCAGGAGCAGGTGGAAAAAGCGAATTATAAGATTGGAAGTATGATGATTATGTAGGTTGATGTATACAAAAATATACTTTCTATTGTGTTATAGATATTTTTAGTTCGATCTAAAATAGTTATTACGCTTAGATATAAGCTGTTTATCATGAACTATGGTTCTGCTGTCTGTGTAGATCCTATGTTCAGCTTATAGAGACGCTGCAATTAGCGGAAAAGGAGCATGTATGGGAATCGCAGTTGGAATTGACCTTGGCACCACGAACTCTGCGGTGTCAGTGGTACGTCCCACTGGTAAACCGGAAGTCTTGAAGAATAAAGAGGGTGATTCCATCACCCCATCGGTTGTTCTATTCCAATCATTTGGAGGGCCAGATGAGCCACTGGTGGGGGAGCAGGCTAAACGGCAAGCGGCGGCTTTCCCTGACGATATTGTGCAACACGTAAAACGGTATATGGGGGATCCGTCGTGGCGGTTTGACTCCTCATCTGGGGCACAGTATTCCGCTGAAGAAGTGTCGGCTATTATCCTCAAGAGGCTGAAAGAGGATGCCGAAATTGCGCTTGGCGAAGAAGTCACTGATGCTGTGATTACAGTTCCTGCGTACTTTGATGATGCCCGCCGAACCGCTACGAAACAGGCTGGTCAGATTGCCGGGTTAAATGTTTTGAGGGTTCTGAATGAGCCTACTGCGGCTGCGCTTTCCTATGGTATAGATGCGGATGCCAATGGTACGGTGCTGGTGTACGATCTAGGCGGCGGTACGTTTGACGTAACGATTCTAAAAATTGCTGGTACCGAATTTGAAGTGATCGCGACTGATGGTGATCGTAACCTAGGCGGATTTGACTTTGATAACGCCCTGATGAGCTACCTGAATGAGGAACTAAAAAAACAGGGCGCACCGGATGCTCTGGAAGATATTGCGCTCATGGCGTCTCTACGCGAAAAGGCAGAGTTTGCCAAGAAAGCACTATCCACTGTTCCTAAGACAAATGTACAGTTTTCAGCGAATGACCAGCACTACCGGGTGCCTTTGACTCGTGAAGAGTTTAATGAGGTTACTCAGTCGCTTATGGTACGCACCCAGGAATTGGTAGCTGATGTCTTAGAGGCTTCTAAGCTCACGTGGGATGACATTGACAAGGTTCTTCTCGTTGGCGGTTCGACCCGTATGCCAGCGGTGCGTGAACTTGTTGAGCAGATGTCAGGGAAGAGCCCTGAACTGGATGTTAACCCGGATGAAGCAGTAGCTCTTGGTGCGGCCATTCAGGCCACTCTGGAAGGGGATATTGAAGTCAGCACTGAACAGGTGGGCTCTAAAGCCACTGTTGAAAGTTTCCTAGGCGGTCCTGTGCATATTAGCGATGTTACGTCGCAGGCACTGGGTGTGATTCTCATAGAGGCTGACGGGGTGACCGAGTTCAACCAGGTCATGATTGAACGTAACACGAAAGTACCCGCAAAGACCGAACTGAAGACAAAGACTGCTTATGATCGGCAGACCGCAGTGCACGTAAAAGTGACCCAAGGGGATGAGCGGGATCCGCAAAATGTCACTATTGTTGGTGAGGGCCAACTGGAAATCCCTGTTTACCCTAAAGGTTCTCCTTTGCGCGTGAGCTATGAGTATGATGTCGATCAGACTGTTGTTGTTGAAGTGTACGACCTGACTGCTAATAAATCACTGGGGACCATTAAGATCGAGCGTGTCGCAAACCTGGGAGAAGGTGAGCTCGGGGAAATGGAGCAGAAGATCGGCGGTATGCAGATTAACTAGATAGAATCTGCAAAACATTAGGTGCCCGAGGTTTATCTTGCAGGAGCAGATTTTAGCTAGCGGGAGCACCTCGGGCACACATTCTATAATATCTTGGTTGTATTTTAGGTAGCTGTAATGAAAATATGTTTTTATTTCGGATTGCTACACTAAAGTAGCGGAGGAGAGATATGGATTTTAACGACTACTATGACATCCTTGAAATTGATGATTCGGCAGCGGAATCTGAGATTAAGGTAGCAATCCGTAAAACTCGTTCTCGTTACCGTAACCTAACGGGATCTCCTAATAAGGATCAAGCACGCAAAGCAGAACATATGATTGACGTGCTTGCTGAGGCAGAGAAGGTTCTCTATGATCCTGCTGCCCGAGCTGACTACGACCAGAAACTTGCTATTTATCGCACAAAGAAAATCCTAAACAATGATGAGAGGGAAGAGTCTTCCCTATCTGAAGAAGAAATTCGCCGTGAATATGAATTGCGGCTTGAGAAAGAGTGGCAGCGTCGGGAACGGAAACTCCGTGATGAATACAAGAAACGTAAAGAAGAACGGCACGATGACTCCATAATAGAGGAGGACATTAGTGACGACGAATTCCTAGACCGTTATGAAGAGCGTTTAGAACGGGCACGCCAAGAACGAGCTGCACGTGAGGAGCGTGAACGTCAGGAGCGTTTGGAGCGCGAGAGACAAGCTCGTGCAGAGCGGGAACGCCTCCACAAACTTGCACAGGAGAAACGTGCCAAGGAAGAAGCTGCGCGCTGGGAGAAACAGGTTACCAGCTATTTAGAGGATCAAAATCGTGATTATAAAGCTCTTCACTACGCCGCTCAGCAACTTACCTCATATAACTCTCGCAGTGCTATAGGGTGGCAGGCTCTGGCAATGGCCCAGTATGACCGTGGGGAATTTCCAGCGGCTGCTACATCAATCCGGCAAGCAAAACAGCTTTCGTCAACGCCCAGTGATGATCTGCTTTCCCTAGAAGCACTAATAGCCATTAAAAACGGAAACTATACCCAGGCGCTCGCGAATTATCGTCATCTTATTCAAGAGTATCCTGATAATCAAAAGTATATTGCCCAGTATATTCAAGCCCTTACCGTCAGTGGAGATCCACAGCATGCTGTTTCTGAAAGTGAGCGGGCTTTAGCTGTCCACCCTAATAGTTCAGAGATAAAGAAGCAATATGCTGTATCTCTTATGAGAGAAGCGCAGAGCTATTCTGTGCCATATGATGGATTATTGTATGTTGCTTCGCGGCAGCAGTTAAGAAACGCCCGTAAGGCTTTTGCAAAGGTACCCAAGCCTCATATGCTGCCTGAAGATATAAGGCCCATATATCATCAAGTGGCGGATCATATGAAGATTGCTACCAAGCGGCGGTGGACTGGAAATTTTCGGCTGATGTTCCTGTATTTTTTATTTTTGGGTGGGGCAATGGTGTTTATGCCGCTGATGACACTTATGGCTTTAGTAGATTCGATATCAAAATTTTATAGTGATATTTATGGATTTCTGGCTGATATAATCATCGCATTTATTGGAATGGGTATCTCAGTACCTGTGTGGTGGTTATTCTTTTACTGCTTCTATCAGCCAATGTGGCGTCACAATCGACGATGGCTATCAAGTATAGGAGTTGCTGTGCCGAGGTAATTTGCGTATAGAGAGCTAGCAGCTCTCTATACCCGCCATTGACCTTTAGTATGTATCCGTAGAAATGTATTTATAGTTATAATTTGAGGGAAATAATGTCAGACAATATACCTGAAACCTTGTATACCTCCCAGCCTGCCCTCCATGCTCGAGAGGGAGAACAAAATACTGAGGATAAAGCGGCAAACACCGATTATCCTCACACTGCGGATGGCTCTACCGCAACCGCTCAGCCTGTCCCCCAAGAGAACATCCATAGCCAGAGTGTGACTGTTTCAGCGTTCGTTACTCCAGGATTTGAAGAACGTGTGCTTGGAGAACTAGAAGAGTTACGTAACCGTTTTACCCATAAGATTGCTGAGGACCGTGCGAAGAATCAGCTGATTGTTTCGGTCCAACAGAGTTTACGTGAGCGTGATGAGACAGCTAGGGGAGAAGCATACCGCTCTATATTCAAGGAGATCCTCGTCGCCTTGGACCGATTGATCTCTCAAGAACCCTCAGCAGCTCTTACAGAATCAGTGCGGGAAGAAATCCTTGACATTCTCGCGCTGCGTGGACTGGAACGCATTGAGGCAAAAGGCCTCTACAACCCCGCAATTCATGAAGTTGCTGGTGTGGTACCTGCTGATGAGACGCATCCAGCGGGGAGTATCGTATCTGAGGTGAAGGAAGGTTTTATGCTTGCTGACCGAGTGCTCCGCCCTGCTTTGGTAACTGTGGCGCGTGCTGCTCAAGTTTCTAACGGCGTTCAACCTGAGACTACTTATACCGAACCTTCAGAGAACACCATCGAAGCATCCGGAACATTGCAGCCACATAACCCAACAGCTGTTCCCCAGGCAGAGCCTAACGAAACGCATCTGTCATAACTTTTCCTGATATTGTCTCAGGGGTGCCTAGGCCCTAGCCTAGACACCCCTGATATACGGTAGGCCGCAAATTTAAAGTTTATGCGGTGGGCACGTCCTCATCCACCCAGTCGAGGGTGCGCGCCACAGCCTTCTTCCAGAGGCGGTACTGGCGGTCTACCTCGGACTGTTCCATGGCAGGCAGCCACCGCTTATCCTCAGCCCAGTTTTCGACGACGTCTTTCTCGCCGTCCCAGAAACCGACCGCAATACCGGCTGCGTAGGCGGCACCCAACGCAGTAGTCTCAATAACCTTCGGGCGGATCACCGGGACCCCCAGAATATCTGCCTGGAACTGCATCAGGAACTCGTTTGCGGTCATGCCGCCATCCACACGCAGCTCGGAAAGCTTCACGCCGGAATCGGCGTTCATCGCGTCCAGCACCTCGCGGGTCTGGAAAGCGGTTGCCTCCAGTGCCGCGCGCACAATGTGCGCCTTGTTTACGTAGCGGGTCAAGCCCACAATCACGCCGCGCGCATCGGAACGCCAATGCGGTGCAAACAGGCCTGAGAACGCAGGAACCACATAGCAGCCACCCGAATCCTCAACGGAAGTCGCCAGCGCCTCAGACTCAGAGGCATTGGTGAGCATGCCCAAGTTATCGCGGAGCCACTGAATCAGCGAACCGCTCATTGCGACCGAGCCCTCTAGCGCGTAGACGGGGTCGGCGTCCCCAATCTTGTATGCCACGGTCGTCAGAAGACCGTTATCTGAGAACACGGGCTCATTTCCGGTGTTCATCAGCATGAAGTTACCGGTACCGTAGGTGTTCTTCGCCATGCCCTTCTCAAAGCATGCCTGCCCGAAGGTTGCTGCCTGCTGATCGCCCAGGATGCCGGCAATGGGCGTGCCGCGCATCAGACCGGTCGGGCGCCCATAACCGTAGATCTCAGAGGAAGACTTAATCTCGGGGAGCATGCTCATGGGAATACCCATATCGGCAGCGACCTGCGGATCCCACTCAAGAGTACGAATGTTCATGAGCAGAGTACGGGATGCGTTCGTAACGTCAGTCACGTGCACGCCGCCATCAACACCGCCGGTCAGGTTCCACACCACCCAGCTGTCGGTGTTGCCGAAAAGCAGATCACCGCGTTCAGCACGCTCACGGGCGCCGGGAACATTATCGAGAATCCACTTAATCTTGGGTCCTGAGAAGTAGGTTGAAAGATTCAGGCCCACAACATCGTGGTACTTGCCCACACCGTCATCGCCAGCGAGCTCATCAACAACTTCTTGGGTGCGGGTGTCCTGCCAAACAATTGCGTTATAGACCGGCTCACCAGTGTTCTTATCCCACACCACCGTGGTCTCACGCTGATTGGTGATGCCCACTGCGGCAATCTCGTGATGGTTTACCTCACCGTTTGCCATCGCCATTGCAACGGCTTTACGCACGTTATCCCAAATCTCAGCGGGGTTGTGTTCAACCCAACCTGCCTTGGGGAAAATCTGCTCGTGCTCAAGCTGCCCCACAGAAACGATCTTGCCCGCCTTATCGAAAAGGATAGCCCGGGAGCTGGTGGTGCCCTGGTCGATAGACATAATGTACTTGCGCTCAACATTCAGGGTGGCGCTGTGTAGGGGGTTAGTCATAGTGATTTCCTCACTGTTGTGGGAGACAGGCGGCCTGAAATACGCCAAACCTGTTATCTGACACGGAATAAAACTTTTAGGAGTAGAAACGGCAGAGGATACGCCGCCCGTCTCTTACATAACGGTGCCGGGCGGCGTATCACGCCCTAACAATTAGAGCGCCAACAGCGCCGGAACAATCAGGCCAGCGAGCACACCACCGATGGTGGGGCCAAGCACCGGCACCCAGGAGTACGACCAGTTAGAGCCGCCCTTGCCGCGGATCGGAAGCACAAAGTGAGCGAAACGCGGGGCCAAGTCACGTGCCGGGTTAATGGCATACCCGGTTGCACCACCAAGGCTCATACCAATCACAACCACCACTAGGGCCACACCCAGCGGGCCAATCTGTGCAGGGGTCTTGCCCGAAGCAATAATCCACCCTACCAGCACGAACGTACCGAGGATCTCCGTCACCAGGTTCCAACCGTACGACTTAATAGCGGGGCCGGTCGCGAAGATACCTAGGCGGTCGCCTTTCTCCTCATCAAAGTGTTTTTTGTACGCGAGGAAAGCCGCCACAGCACCGAAGAACCCGCCGAGCATCTGCCCGGCAATATAGATCGCAATATTAGCAGCTGAAGCGGGTACATTCTCGGCAAGGTCACGCCCGGCTGAGGCCAGGCCGAGAGTCACAGCGGGGTTGAGATGGGCACCCGAAGGGAAAGACAGGTACACGGCGGTGAACACTGCAAGACCCCAGCCAAAGGTAATAACAACCCAGCCAGCGTTCTTAGCGTATGACTTGGGCAGGTTGACTGCGGCGCACACACCAGCACCGAGCAGAATCAGGATGAATGTCCCGAAAAATTCAGAGACAAACAAGCCTAACGTGTTGGCCTTACCGGCGGTATCCGCAAGGGCGCTACCGCCATCTGCGAGAAGCGCGCCGACGGCGGCAGCTAGAGGAATTGACATAATCGTCCTTTCAGCACTGCATTGTGAACTTCACATAACTATACGGGCAGCTAAAAACCTGCGGCAGTTAGCTGTGGTGCACATTGAGCGTGCGGCGGGGGGCCACAGGTTCAACGGCCTCAATCTTAGCGGATGCTTCGGCGTCGGTCGAGGCTGTCTCTGCCTGACGAATAGCCGCTACACGGGCCGCATAGAGATCGAATTCTTTTTGGGCTTGTTCCGGCGACCAACCGAGTTCGGAACGCATAATCTCAAGAATCTCGGGGGCCGCAGCCAACCCGCGATCACGCTGTTCAAGGTCAAGACGCACGCGGCGAACCAGTACATCTTCCAGGTGCAGGGCACCTTCGTAGCGAAGAGCGAATACAACGTCGGCGCGTAGGAACTGCGGTGCGTGTTTAAGAGGCGCACCAAGGTCCGGATCAGCATCAATAAGCGCCCCTAGATCCTCAACCTGTGCGCCATAGCGTTCCAGCAGATGGGTAATACGGTCTTCATCCCAACCATAGCGTTGTGCGTAACGGCCACGGCCCGCCTCAATAGCGCGATACCCATCAGCACCCACCAGTGCGATCGTCTCCGTTACCGATGGACGTTCCTGCGCACGATCACCGAGCGCAAAATCAACCGCATCCGCCGCCATTACACGGTAGGTAGTCAGCTTGCCGCCAGCAATGGCACTCATACCGGGGGCAACCTCCGTAACAGTATGCTCACGAGACACCTTAGTGGACTGGGCACCATCACCCTTAACCTTCGGCTGCAAGAGGGGACGCAGCCCCGAGTAGGTGCCGATGATGTCATCATGGGTCAACGGGTTAGCAATCAGCTTGTTCGCCTGCTCCAGCACGTAATCAATATCTTGACGTGTTGCTACGGGGCGCTCGCGATCCTCGGTATACGGGGTGTCGGTCGTGCCAATAATCCAGTAGCGCTGCCACGGGATAATGAAAAGTACCGATTTTTCGGTCTTCGTAAAAATACCGCTAGTAGCCTGAATGCGATCACGCGGCACGACAATGTGAATACCCTTAGACGCGAGTACCTCAAGGCCGGCATTCGGGTTTGCCAGAGATTCGGACTCTTCGGTCCAGACTCCGGTGGCGTTAATAATGTGCTTGGCTTTGACCGTGAGCTCCTGCCCGCTTTCCAGATCGGCCAGCCGCGCACCTACCACCTTGCCGGAGGTGTCTTTATCGATACCTACTACCTGGGTACGTGAAGCAGCCAGGGCACCATAACCGCTGGCGGTGCGAACAACATCAACGACTAGGCGGGCATCATCTACGCGTGCATCATAGAACTGAATAGCGCCGGTAAATGCGGAATCTTTGATATCGGGGAAAACCGTCTTAGTGCCCTTCTTCGCGAAGTGACGCTGCGAAGGAACTCCCTTTTTGCCGCGCGAACCGATGTACGCGAGGGTATCGTACATGCCAATGCCGATAGCGGAATAGGAGCGCTCAATAACAGGAGTCTTCAATGGCCACAAAAAGGGCTGCGCGTGCACGAGGTGAGGGGCAATTTTCTCGAGCAGCAGACCGCGTTCCTTGAGGGCCTCAGCTACGAGTTTGAAATCTAGGTTGTAGAGGTAGCGTAGACCGCCGTGAATAAGTTTTGAGGACCAGGCGCTGGTGCCCGCAGCCCAGTCTCCCGCTTCCACAATCCCTGTACGCAGGCCGCGAGTCGCCGCATCGAGGGCGATACCGGCACCGGTAATGCCGCCACCAATGACAAGAACGTCGAGTTCGGGTCCTTCCGCCATATCAGCCAGTGCGCGTGCACGAGAGGAAGCGGTGAGGTGAGAAAGTTTATTGAACTGCTGAGAGCCCATTTGTGTTCTAATCCTTTTCTTCAGGGGCGTCTTTGTCGTCTGTGGTTGGGGAGGGAATAGGCCCACCTGTGCCGGGTGGGAACCGGCGCCAAAGCCAGCAAACTGTGTGCTTACACCGTTTTGAGGTTGCACTCAGTAAAACCTGGTGGTGAAATATTTACCAAGTATTATGAACGGATTTTCATGCGGGGGAGGGTGCATGTGAACGGACGAATCAATCAAGCCTATGAGGCCGCACAACTGTATTACGTACAAGATATGACTATGGACGGTATCGCTAATCGGCTTGGGGTTTCCCGCGCTACCGTCTCACGACTTCTCAAAAGCGCTCGCGAAACTGGCATGGTGCAGATTCGTCTGGATGATTCTTTCCGGGTTCGCAGCGAACTTGAGCGGCGCATTAGCGAACGATATAAGACTCGCGTAAGCCTAGTAAACACTCGGGCAGATGCTACACCTATCGCGGTGATGGGACAGGTGGCCCGTACTGCCGCCCAGCTTCTGGACTCTTTGATTGACGACGGAACAAGTGTTGGGGTGGCATGGGGTGCGACCGTCACTGAGGTGTCTCGGCATCTGCCGCGCCGCCCCCTCAATGGGGTAAAAATAGTGCAGCTCAACGGAGCGGGAAACGCCCACCACACCGGAATACCGTACCTGGACACCCTGCTAGGACGACTTGTTACAGCCTATGACGCATATATAGTGCATTTCCCCGTTCCAGCGTTTTTTGACTATGCCGACACGAAAGACGCTATGTGGCGGGAAAGGAGCGTGCAGGCAACTCTGCAGGCCCAACGCAAGGTTGACGTGGCGCTCTTTGGTATTGGTGCTTTCGGTGGGGCAATCCCATCGCATGTGTACTCTGGCGGGTATTTCGATGCTGCCGCGCAACGTACACTGCGTGAGCAGGGGGTGGTGGGGGATATATGTACCATCCTGTTGCGAGAAGACGGCTCGTGGAAGGATCTGGAGATGAACCGCCGGGCCTCTGGCCCCACCCCGACAGAGCTAACTCATATTCCACGTAGGTTGTGTGTGGCATCTGGGGTGCATCGGGCAGCTGTGCTGCGGGCAGCATTGCGCACGGGGGCCATCACTGACCTGGTCCTGGATGAGCAGCTGGGGCGGGCTCTCATTGAGAAGTAAGAGCGGGGGGGGTCGGTGTGGAGGGCAGCTGCTAAGAGTCGAACGCTTCACTCACCGCATACCGCATGGCTTCACGTACCATGGCAAGGGCGGGGGTTGTGACCGCATCGGCGCGTACCGCGGTAAAAATACTGCGGTAGGGGGCTCCCGGCAGGTCCACTACCCGTAACCCTTCAGAGTTGGAGAGTGAAGCGAGAATAAAGCCGGGCACAATACTGGCGGCAAAACCGGCACGTACCAAGTTCACATTAGTGATCATGTCGTTGGCGCTGTATCGGATCTCGGGTTCGAACCCGGCGGCTCGGCATTGGTTGACGGCCCACCGGCGGGAGGTATTTTCTTCCCTTTCAAGAACCCACGGGATGTGTCGTGCCTCGTGGAGGGAACGGATGGGGGAGTCCGCTGGAACGATGAGGCTCAGAGGGTCTTCAACCAGCAGCTCGGAGTGAAGTTCGGGGTATTCAGGGATGTAATGGTGTGGGTAGGATTCGGCGATTACCATGTCGTATTCGCGGCTTCTGGTCATTGAGATGCCGGTTTCCGGATCGATCTGAAGAACCTGCAGCACTAGACGTGGGGCGTGGTCGTGAAGGTAGGCGAGGGTGCGTGGCAATAAGGCGAATGATGCGGACTGGAAAATTGCTAGACGTACAGTTCCGGCTGGCTCTCCGGCGAGGGTAGCTACGCTGGTTTGCATACGGTCCACTTCCCGCAGAATACGTCGGGCTGTTTCGATGACTACTAGCCCGGCGCTGGTAAGCTGCACACGCCTGCCTACACGTTGGAGCAGGGCGGTTCCTGCTTCTTTTTCGAGGTTAGTGATCTGCTGGGAGACAGCTGATGGGGTGAGGTTAAGTGCATGCGCGGCAGAGATAATGGTGCCTCGCTCGTGGATTTCAAGGAGCATCTGCATGCGGCGGATGTCGTACATGGCTGTCCTTCTGCTGGGTGAGGTGGGGTGCGGCGTCTCTGCTATGATTTCAAGATTAGTATATAGAGATTAGCCTCACATCTACTCTAGGGTGATGAAACCCACTATTTTGGGGTGTTTGGGGGAGTGAAGTAAGCGGCTGAAACCTCCTGCACTCCTGAGATGTGGCGGATTTTCGGGAGAAAACGATGCCACGGCAATTATTTAGAAATTTTAAACAATATATGGCACAAACATTTATTTTTTCTAATGAGGTATTTCCCACCCTTTTGTGGTGAAATAGAGACATCATTAAGCTTCGTGCGCATCGCGCGCACCGTAGTTAGTTAGGAGTCAAGGATGACGCATCCTTTCGCATCTGAGCACTACCAGAACATGGCGAACGAGGCTCGTAAGCTCGTCCGTCAGTGGGTCACTGAGGCGCAGAACGAGAAATCAACCTTTGCCGCTGAGCAACTCGCTGGCGTGCTAAAGGATCCGAATGGCCTGCCTTTTACTGTCGGTTTTGTCGACGGCGTGATCCGCCCCGAAGACGATAATGTCTCGGGTCGTAACCTCTCCCATATTGCATCTCTTGTTCCTTCCTTCCTGCCGTGGTATATGAAGTCCGCTGTTGGTATCGGCGGTAAGATGGCGGGTAAGCTCGCCTGGCCGACCGTTCCCGTAGCACGCCGAGTGCTCCGCGAGATGGTTGGGCACCTGATCGTTGATGCCTCCGACGAGAAGCTAGGTGGCGCAATTGCAGAGCTCACTAAGACTGGCAACCGTCTAAACGTGAACCTTCTGGGTGAGGCTGTGCTGGGTGATAACGAAGCAGAGCACCGCCTTTCCGAGACCAAGCGACTGTTGGCACGTGACGACGTTGATTATGTCTCCATTAAGGTATCGGCTGTCTCTGGCCCGCACCAGCACTGGGCGTTTGACGAAGTTGTTAATGAATCAGTCCGCCGCCTGACCCCGCTGTACGAACTGGCTGCCTCCACCAGCCCCACCAAGTTCATTAACCTGGACATGGAGGAGTACAAGGATCTGGACATGACCATTGACGTGTTCACCAAGATCCTGGATCAGCCGCAGCTGAAGAACCTCGAAGCGGGTATCGTGCTGCAGGCGTACCTGCCTGATACTCTTGCCGCTATGATCCGCTTGCAGGAGTGGGCTGCACGCCGCGTTGAGAACGGTGGTGCAGGTATTAAGGTTCGCCTCGTTAAGGGCGCCAACCTCTCCATGGAGATTGTTGAAGGTGTGATGCACGGTTGGCCCGTCACCACCTGGGACACCAAGCAGGCAGCGGATACTAACTACAAGCGTATCCTTGATTACGCCCTGCGCCCCGAACATGCCAAGAACATCCGCTTGGGTGTTGCTGGCCATAACCTCTTCGATGTGGCGTTTGCACTGCTGTTGGCTGAGGACCGCGGCGTTGCCGACCGTGTCGAATTTGAGATGCTGATCGGTATGGCCGAGCAGCAAGCAAAGGTTATTCAGAAGCGTGTGGGTCACCTGCTGCTGTACACCCCCGTGGTAAACCCCAAGGAATTCGATGTTGCTATCGCCTACCTGATCCGTCGTCTGGAAGAAAACGCATCAAGCGAGAACTTCATGTCGGGCATCTTTGACCTGGCAACTGACGAGGCTATTTTCAAGCGTGAGGAAGAACGCTTCCTGCGCTCACTGAACTCCGTCACTGACGAGATTCCCTCCGCTAAGCGTACCCAGGACCGTTCCCACGAGAACGCTGAGAACGTCTTCGTCCCTGCGGGTCGCTTCGAGAACACCCCCGATACCGACCCCTCACTAGCAGGTAACCGTGCATGGGGTCGTGCGATCCTTGAGCGTTCCAAGAGCACCCAGTTGGGTATTGATATCCTCAAGGAGAATGAGCTGACCTCTGTTGCTGAGGCGGAGGCACTTATTGAGGAGACCGAGCAGGCTGGCAAGGCTTGGGGTCGTCTCTCTGGTGCTGAGCGGGCTAAGATTCTGCGCCACGTGGGTAAGGGTATTGCTCTGCACCGTGCAGACCTGCTGGAGGTTATGGCTGCCGAAGCTGGCAAGACTCTTGAGCAGGGTGATACCGAGGTATCTGAGGCTATCGACTTTGCGTACTACTATGCAATGCTGGCTGAGGACCTCGATAAGATGGACGGTGCTCGGGCCAAGTCTGTAGACCTGACCCTGGTCGTTCCGCCGTGGAACTTCCCGACTGCTATTCCCGCCGGTGGTGTGCTTGCCGGTTTGGCCGCAGGTTCTGCTGTTATCTTCAAGCCCGCGACCATTACCGCCCGCACCGGTGCTCTGATTGCAGATATTATGTGGGACGCTGGCGTGCCGAAGGAAGTTCTGAAGCTTGTCAAGGTTGTTGACCGTGAGGCAGGTAAGGTACTCATTTCCCACCCCGAGGTGGATCGTCTGATTCTTACCGGCGGCTACGAGACCGCTGAGCTGTTCCGCTCCTGGCGCGATGACCTGCCGCTGTTCGGTGAAACCTCAGGTAAGAACTCCATTATTGTTACCCCGAACGCTGACATCGACTTGGCTGTGAAGGACGTCGTATACTCGGCGTTCGGTCACGCGGGTCAGAAGTGCTCCGCCGGTTCAACTGTTATCCTGGTTGGTTCCGTGGCTCAGTCTGAGCGGTTCCGTCGTCAGCTGCTTGACTCCGTGAACTCCCTGCACGTGGCGCACCCGCAGGACATTGAGTCTCAGATGGGCCCGGTGGCGCAGAAGCCTGAGGAGAAGCTACTCCGCGGTCTGACCACCCTTGGTCCGGGTGAGCGTTGGCTGATTCAGCCCAAGGAACTGGACGAGACCGGCCGCCTGTGGAGCCCCGGCGTTCGTGAAGGCGTCAAGCCTGGCTCTGAGTATCATATGACTGAGTACTTCGGTCCGATTCTGGGTATTATGACTGCTGACACCCTTGAAGAGGCTATTGAGCTGCAGAATGCTCCCGACTACGGCCTGACTGCTGGTCTGCACTCGCTTGATGCTGATGACCTTGAGCTGTGGCTCTCCAAGGTGCAGGCGGGTAACGTGTACGTGAACCGTGGTATCACCGGTGCAATTGTTCGCCGCCAGCCCTTCGGTGGCTGGAAGAAGTCTACCGTCGGTTCCGGTACCAAAGCTGGTGGCCCCAACTACCTGGTCGCACTTACCGACTGGGAGCCGGATCACGCAACCGCTACTACCGTTCCGCAGTCTGTGGCGGTACGCGAGGTATTGGCCACTGCTGAGGGCGCTAGCCTGTGCGGCGCAAAGGATTTCGAGTTCATTAAGCGCTCGGCATCCTCCGACGCTCACGCTTGGGAGACTGAGTTTGGTTACGGCCACGATCCCTCGAAGCTGGGTGTTGAGCGTAATATTCTGCGCTATCTACCCACCCAGGTGCTGGTGCGTGCCGATGAGTCGGCACCTGCAGCAGAGGTCGTACGTGTTGTACTGGCTGGTTTGGCAGCCGGTGCCCCGATCGCTCTGTCAACTGCACGGGATCTGCCGGTCGCCGTCCGCGGTGTGCTGGAGAACAAGGGCGTGAAGTACTCGATCGAGTCTGATGAGGCATGGCGTAACTGGCTCAAGTCCAACGCTAAGACCCCGGTTCGTGCCCTAGCTGGCACCCCTCTGGAAGGTACTCGTATCCGCTACATTGGTAGCGATGTAAAGTCCGTGTACACCGCTCTGGGCGGCCGCCCGGACGTGGCTGTGTACTTCCAGCCGGTAACCGAAGCCGGGCGTATCGAGATGCTGCCGTTCCTGCGTGAGCAGGCCGTCTCGATTACCGCACACCGTTTCGGTAACCCGAACCCCTTCTCCGAGAAGGTCATTGCTTCTCGCTAGAAGCTGTAAGTAACTCATAGGATGCGCCTTGCCTCCTTCGTGGAGGTGGGGCGCATCCGCCTTTAAAACAGCCTCGTCATACTGGTAATCAACGTGCTCTCGGTTACGTTATATGCGATAATCTAAGGTATACCGTGCGCGTTCCCCACGGCGCGAACGTGGCTCGCGTGGCTCGCGTGGCTCGCGCGGCCTGCAAGGAACACAGTGAAAGGAAACCACCGTTATGAGCAATGTTCCCGCAGAACTTTTGTACACCTCCGACCACGAGTGGGTTTCGGCTCTCACCGATGAGGGCACCGTTCGTATTGGCATTACCGACCACGCACAGGATGCTCTGGGCGACGTCGTGTATGTTGATCTTCCCTCGGAAGGCGATACTGTCGAAGCTAACGATTCTTTCGGCGAGATTGAATCCACTAAGTCCGTTTCGGATGTGCTTGCCCCGGTTGCTGGCGAGGTTGTGGCCGTTAACGAGGCTGTGAACGACGATTCGTCCTTGGTCAACAGCGACCCTTACGGGGAGGGCTGGCTCGTTGAGCTGCGCCCTGCAAACGCTGATGATCTCTCTGGTTTGCTCTCTGCTGAGGCCTACAAAGCAGAGTTGGACTAGGGTGAGTACGATGTTTTAAACCCTCGATTCAAAAATGAGAGCTTAATCTCGGTCGCAGCGAATGTGTAGAGGTGCTGGTGAGTTTCGAACTTGCCAGCACCTCCATTTTTCGAACAGGGTAGGTTCCCCTTAGTTCGGCGTTATTTCACGGGTAAAACGGCGTATTGGCTTCAACCCCGGCTTCATATTCGGGCGCTGAGGGGGCTAATTGGTATTCTTTCTCCCAGCGCTTAATAAAGTACTTTCTCTGTAAAAAATCATAAAATTTACCCAGAATCTTCGGGAGAAATGGCATTCTCTCGCTTAAAGCTATAAGATTGAACAGCAGGTTAAGTGTTTATCATTTTGTGATAATTCACGAAGGCCTGCTCTCACACTCAAACACAGGCGCTAAATAGCTGGCTACCGTGCAAGCCTCCCGGTCATGTACGTGTCAGGCGCTGGGGTACCTTGAGCGTACCCCAGCGTGTATTTAGCGAAAATCTATAAACCCGAAAGTTGTTCTCATGAGCTCACTCATTGATGAAAACCTCGCAAGGGCCGAGGCTCTCGTAGAAAGCGTCGGGCGTGGCGAAAACAGCCGCGACCCCCGCGACATTAAAAGCCGTACCATCGGTCAGGTTCTTAGTCAGCTAGACCTGGACTTCCCCGGCATTAGCGCTTCGAAGATTCGTTTCCTCGAAGAACGTGGACTGGTGTACCCCAAGCGTACTGACACTGGGTACCGCAAGTACTCCCAGACCGATATTGAACGCCTGCGGTACATCCTCACCATGCAGCGTGACTACTATATGCCGTTGAAGGTCATCCGCCAGCACCTTGACGACCTTGAAGCCGGACGCGCTATTAACGCAATCCCTGCGCCGGTCTCTGACGAGGTGCTGGACCAAGTACTCGGATCCTCCGACAACGCAAGCCGCAAGTACACCCTGCGCGAGCTGGCAGAGTACTCAGGGGCCTCAACAGAACTTATTGATGACCTGGTTGAATACGGCCTGATCGAGGCTAAGGACGGCGAATACACCGAGTATGATGTGCTGACCGCCCGCACCAGTGCTGAACTGACTCAGCACGGTATTCAGCCCCGTCACCTGCGTTCCTTCAAGTCTGCTGCAGAACGCGAGATTTCTCTGGTAGAAATCGCGGTAGCTCCACTGGCTTCCCGCCGCGACCCTTCATCGCAGTCTCAGGCTCAGGAGCGTGCGGATAAGATCCGCAAGCTGTGCCTGCAGCTGCATGCGACTCTGGTCGAATCGGCAATGCCCAGTTACGAATAATTCGGCATTATCGAAAACACTCTGTCATTCCGGCACCGGGACCGGGACGGGGCGTTTTCCCCAGAATCCGAGACACAATCAATAACCCCG